>Ga0105046_10013892_pt1 | contig 12441 bp, 6 predicted proteins | sample MAT03_FD_78385 | JGI IMG/M metagenome (GOLD analysis project Ga0105046, IMG submission 78385) | Freshwater microbial communities from Lake Fryxell liftoff mats and glacier meltwater in Antarctica - MAT-03 (megahit assembly) | ecosystem: Environmental > Aquatic > Freshwater > Ice > Liftoff...
AAGCTGTCGGGGTAAATCGATTCGCGATAGGAAGGAAAGCGGTTAATCTTTCACTTCAAACTCGGCGTCAATCGCATCGTCATCGGCGGAAGCAGCCTTGGATGCTTGTTGACCTTGAGGGCCGGAGGATCCTGTATCGGCCCTCTCGTACAACACTTTGCTGAACGCCTTCAGCGCTGAATCCAGTTCGTCGGTCGACTGTTTCATCGCCGAAAGTTCGCTACCGGCCGAAGCGTTCTTGACCTTTTCGATCGCCGTATTCATCGGGGCCTTGTCGCTGTCGGTCAACTTATCGTCGTTGTCCTTCATCAGCTTCTCTGACTGGTAAACCATTTGGCTTGCCTTGTTTCGCGCCTCGGCAAGTTCAAATTGTCGCTTGTCGTCATCCGCATTGGCCTCGGCATCCTTCCGCATCTGTTCGATCTCGGCGTTATCCAGTCCCGCAGCTTCCTTGATCTCGACCTTGGCTTCTTTGCCACTGCCTAGTTCTTTTGCCGAAACACTGAGGATGCCATTTTGGTCGATGTCAAACTTGACTTCGATTTGCGGGACGCCGCGGGGCTGCGACGGAATGCCGTCGAGGTTGAACTCGCCAAGCAACCGGTTCGCCGACGCCATCTTTCGTTCGCCTTGGAACACTCGAACAGTAACGGCCGTTTGACCGTCGGCAGCGGTGCTGAAAACGTTTTTCTTTTCGACAGGGACGGTTGTATTTCGCTCGACCAAAGCAGTCATTACGCCCCCTTCGGTTTCGATACCAAGGGTGAGCGGTGTCACGTCAAGCAACAGCACGTCTGTACGATCGCCGGCAAGCACGCTGGCTTGGATCGCAGCGCCGACGGCAACGACTTCGTCTGGGTTCACCCCTTGGTGTGGTTCTTTACCAAAGACTTCCTTGACCAGTGCGCGAACTTTGGGAACTCGCGTGCTGCCACCCACCAAGACCACTTCGTCGATGTCCGACGGCTTCATCTTGGCGTCTTCCAACGCTTGCAACAGTGGCTTCTTGCAACGGAGAACTAACTCATCGATCAGTTCTTCGAACTTCGATCGAGTGATCTTCATTGTCAAATGCTTAGGACCCGTTTGATCCATCGTGATGAACGGTAGGTTGATGTCAGTTTCCGGAAGCGTGCTGAGCTCCTTCTTGGCCTTTTCACATGCTTCCTGTAAACGCTGAAGCGCCATCGGATCGTTTCGCAAATCGATGGCGTTATCTTTTTTGAACTGACCAGCAACGTAGTGAATCAATGCCTCGTCGAAGTCGTCACCGCCCAAATGTGTGTCGCCGGAGGTGCTGATCACTTGAAACACTCGGCTACCGGTTTCATCGTCGCCGCTGTCAGCGACTTCGAGAACGCTGACGTCGAACGTACCACCACCAAGGTCAAAAACGATGATCTTTTCGTCCTTCTTCTTGTCGAGACCATACGCGAGCGCCGCCGCCGTTGGCTCATTGATGATTCGCATCACTTCGAGTCCGGCAATTTGTCCAGCGTCCTTGGTCGCCTGCCGCTGGCTATCGTTGAAGTACGCAGGAACGGTGATGACCGCTTTGCTGACCTTATGACCAAGGTAGCTTTCGGCCGATTCCTTAAGCTTGCGAAGCACCTTTGCGGAGATCTCTTGCGGCGTGTATTCCTTGTCGCCGACCTTGATCTTGACGTATTCGTTGGTACCACCGGTAATGCCGTAGGGAACCATTTTTTCTTCGGACATCACCTCGCTGTGACGACGGCCCATGAAACGTTTAGCCGAATAAACGGTTCGCTTCGGGTTGGTTACGGCTTGACGGCGAGCCGGTTCGCCAACGATGGTTTCGTCTTTATCGTTAAAGGCAACGACGCTGGGAGTCAAACGGTTGCCTTCGGCATTCGGGATCACCTTCGGCTCGCTGCCTTCCATGATCGCGACCACGCTGTTGGTGGTTCCGAGGTCAATGCCGATAATCTTTTCGCCTTGTGCCATAGCAGACTGCTCCGAAGGATTTTGCGTAAGTGAATGGTTCTAAACAGAACGATGTATTTAATTGATTGCGACTTGCGGTGGCTTTCTATTTGGCAAGAACCGTGCCAGAAGCAAATAGGAATTTTCCACATCGACGCAACTGCAACTGTCGCAATGACTTGCATTCGGTGAAAGGACTTTGAATCGCCTTGACGCGAGCTGCCAACCTGCCTTTTCTCGGCCTGCTCTGCCACTTTATTCGATGGGTGGTTTTGCAAATGGACTGCGGTTTGTCAGAATGACAGCCCAGCTCCGCCATCCGTCATCACGCAAACGTCGTCCGCCGTCGACTCCTCGCCCCGATCCGCACTTCTCGCTAAGGACTGCAATTGACCTTGAAACCGACTGCATCGGACGCCTCCCCACTGCCTGCCACCTCCGACGCGAAGGCTACGAATGCGGAGCTTTCTAGAATTGATCAGCAACTCTTGAAGTTGCTCGCCCAGCGATGCGAGATCATCCGAGCGAGTAAATCGATTTCCCCATTGCCGCAAGCTTCCGATGCGATCGATTCCACGGTCACAGCTATTCCCAAAGATAAGGCGGCCCAGTGGCTTCGGCATGCTTCATCGATCGCGGTCGCAGATCTTCACAAGAACCGGGTTGCCTACTTGGGACCCGAGTTCAGCTACAGCCATCTGGCAACCATCAAGGCTTTTGGTGACTCGCATCCAATGTCTGGCGTCTCCACGATCTCAGCCGTTTTTAATTCGATCGTTCGCGGTGATGCCGTGCATGGCGTCGTTCCCATTGAGAACAGTACGGACGGGAAGGTTGTCGACACGTTTGGAATGTTTATCCGCGTCAGTGTCCAAATCTGCGGTGAAGTGTTGCTGCCGATCCATCATAACCTCTTGAGTCGCAGTGATCGCGTATCGATCACCGAAGTTTACAGCAAGCCTCAAGCGCTCTCACAGTGTCGCGGCTGGCTTGCCGATCATCTCCCCAAGGCGAGTTTGATGGAAATCAGCAGCACAACCGCAGCGGCAGAGCTGGCGGCGACGAAGCCAGGTGCGGCTGCAATCGCGAGTGTCGAAGCGGGACGTCAATACGCGCTCAACGTGGTGGATGCTTCGATCGAAGACAACCCAAACAACCTGACGCGATTCGCGATCTTAGGAAAAGAGTCGGCACCGCCGACGGGCAACGACCAGACAGCCATCCTGTTTCAACTCGATCATCGCCCCGGTGCGCTCGCCGATGCCATGGTGAAGTTCAAGGACGCGGGGTTGAATCTAACGTGGATCGAATCGTTCCCCGTTCCCGGCACCAGTGCCGAGTATTTCTTTTTTGTTGCAACCGTCGGACATGTGTCCGATCCGAAGGTGGCTGGCGTGCTCGATGAACTTCGCAAGATCACGACGCGACTGGACGTCTTGGGTTCGTATCCGAAGGCGATCGCGATTGATGAGGGCGATGTTCAATCCTCCGTCGCATCCGCGAAACGCTGAGTCCAAAATCGTCGAGCCTCGGTCACCGCAGGCACATAAGCCTGTAGCTCAACCGGAGGAAGTTGCCTCAATCGATTCTCCGTATCGACTAACCATTTCCCGAAAAATTTAACCGCTTCGCGACTGATTCTTGGCTTGGAATCGAACTCGATGTACCACGGTGCGCTCATCGCTAAACGATAGTGATCTTTGTGCGCGGTAACCACTCGAACGATCACCCATCCGCTTTCCTTGATGATCATTTCTGGCAACCGTCCGCCGGCCTCCGCAAACTCGTCCAAACGTGCTCGATGGAACGACCGACCGTTGTGAATGATCTCCAGATATTCAACCTCATCGCGGACGGCAAGCTCAAGCGCCATACCCAAATGCATGACCTCGCCGGCGTTTGATTTGAAGACATGACCAGGTGGAAATCCGCCGAGGGTTGGTCGCAACATCGGGCCGTTGGTGACGACACTGCATCCATTCCAAACTGCTTCAAGCACCTCGGTAGCGCCACCAAGCCGCTCGACTTTGGATTCTTCAAAATCGGCTTTTTGCCCATGCACGTAAACGCGGTTGTAACCAATCGGCGTCTTCGACGCGCTCCCTTTTTTCGTGCCTGTGCCAGCCAGTGGCGCGATGCGAAGTCCGGCTTCAAGCAAATTCCAGTAGATCTGCTCGGCGTATTGTCCTGGCCCAAGCGCCCCATCAAAATCAATCGATGATGCTGGCCGCCCATCGACGATACGTTCAACCCGCTTGTCTTCACGGAGCCAGTCTCCGAGGACGAAGATGCCGTCGATCTGTTCACTGGCAATCCAGACCGGCAACTCCCAGGCAAACGGATTGGCGACTGCGATTCGAATCTTTTCATCCTTCGCCATTCGCTCGATTGTTTGGGAGGAAGTTTCTGCAGCGTTGCTTTCCCGATGAATCGTTGATTCGTGCGCTGGATAAAAAATGACATTGGTGTCGTGACTGGTCGCTAAGTGGTCAACGCTCCACTGTGGTTTGTAGGGTGTGAGATTCACAGGGATTGCTGCTGGGAACTTCGGTGCAACCTCGGCGTCAACGATCGCAGCAAAGTGCAAGTCTTCTGCCATCATGCGAAGGCGCAAATCATTCGTCGCCGGTGGAACCGCCAGGTCGCATGAAATCCAACCCTCGCTGCGCATATCGACCATACGAGGCAACATGACGGTGCGCTGGTCCTCTGAAGTTCGCTCCAGCGAGAATGTCCCCTGAATGATTCGATACTCGGGGCCGCGTGTGAAGCGAAAGCGATAATCACCGTCTGGCAACGTCAACTCGACCGACTCGCTGACGACGATTCCGCGGCCAGCGCCCGCGACGTGTCGAACAACCTGCGGCTTGCCATCGGGACGGAACAGTTCCATCCGCGACGCAATCGGCTGGCGAAGTGTTTCATCCTCGGTCGAAAGAACGAACACACCCCCTTCGGCAAGACATGGTTCTCTGCAAAAAATCTGACAGGAAACCATGGCCACCGATAGAATCCATTTGGCAACACTGCGGTTTGCTGTTTGCTTGGACGCTACCCATTGCCCGCTTCGTCTGCCATCATAGCGACGCGGCGACTGATACTCGTTTGCAATTTCCATTTCGTTCCTACTGTCCGCTTTCGCGATCGCTAATGGCAGAAGACCTGTACCAAACGCTCGGCGTAGACCGTAACGCTTCGAAAGAAGATATCCAAAAATCTTATCGCAAGTTGGCCCGCAAATACCATCCTGACCTCAACCAAGACGACAATAAGGCTCAGGAGAAGTTTAAACGCGTACAAGAAGCCTATGACGTCTTGAGCGATGAGGAAAAGCGTGCGGCGTACAACCGATACGGTTCCGATTTCGAAAAGATTCGCTCCGGCGGATTCAATCCAGGAACGGCGGGTGGAGCTTCGTTTGAAGGTCTGGATTTAGAACAAATCTTTGGTGGTCGAGGCGGTGGCGGTGGTGCAGGATTTGAGAACGGTTTTTCCGATTTCTTCGAGCAGATGACGGGCGGTCGCGGCGGCACGCGCGGTCCTGGGCCTCGGGGCGGAGCACGGCGCGCAGCCCCAACTCCGGGAGAAAACATTCGCCACGAGATTCAGATTCCACTCCAAAAAGCGATGACCGGAGGTGCGACCGAGTTTTATGTTCGATCGGCTTCCGCGTCGCCAAAGCTGTCCGTCAATATCCCCCAAGGGATCGAGTCAGGCACCAAAATGCGACTGCGCGGCAAAGGAGAACCGTCGGCGAGCGGCGGACCTGCCGGGGATTTAATTCTGGTTGTCAACGTGACCGAGCATCCGCTTTTCAAGCGAGCTGGTCGGAACCTCGAACTGACGCTTCCGGTGACTCTGAAAGAAGCGGCTCTCGGCACAAAAATCGATGTTCCTACTCCTAACTCAACCATTTCCCTTTCGATCCCGCCGTGCAGCAGTAGTGGGCGAAAACTACGCATCAAGGGGCAGGGGGTGCCCGACCCCAACGGAACTGCCGGGGATTTAATTGTGGTTTACAGATTTTGCTGCCCAATTCGTTGGATGAAAACGAAAAGCAAACCATTGCCGCGATCGACGCCGCCCATCCGCTAACGCCCCGAGAAAACCTCCACTGGTAACCACGGCGTGTCCACTGGTCTGGCGGATATTGTGTTCTATGAGACAATGCCGCGCCTGCGGGCCTGATCGCCTCCGCAGACAACGCTCATCGGTCACGAAGACTGATTAACTGACGAAGGTAATACACAGGTCATGAATCGGATTACAGAGCAGCTAGACATCGTTCGAGCCGATGATCTTCATGATTCCGAAACTGAATTCCGAAAACGTCACCCGTTGATTTGGCGTGGCACGCTGTATGGTCCGTTTGTGCTATCGCTGGTCATCATTGCCTTGTTGGCCGTGTTCCATGGATGGGTGTTTACCCGAAAAGTGATCGGCTTCGCGGCACTTGCGATGTTCCTTGTCGGTCGCTTCGTCATCCTTTCCGGCAGCGATGGATCGATTCGGGACACGGACGGTGCTCTCAACTCAGCACAGCTTTTCGCGATCGTGACCTACCTCGACGTGGTAATGGCTCTGGTACTCGCCTTTCATATCGGTTTCCTTTTCAAAGTACCGTATATCGGAGTGCGCATCGCGGCATTGGTCACCGACGGACACTTCATCCTCGACGCTCAACCTTGGATGAGGCGCGCGACGTTTTTCGGGCTCATCGCCTTCGTCGGTTTTCCGCTTGCGGCTACCGGTAGCGTCGGCGGATCGATCTTCGGAAGATTGCTAGGCATGAGCCGCATTTCAACGTTTCTCGGGATCGTGATCGGCAGTGTTATAGGTAACGGAACGATGTTCGTCTTTTCCGATCTAATGAGCAGGTATCTCGACAAAGACAATCCTTACCTGAAGATTGGCGGCTTTATCGTGATCGCGACACTCGTGATCGTTCTCGAACGACGCTACCGAAAACTTCGCGACGGCTTCGCGAGCAAAGCGCTTCAGGCCAAGGCTGTCGACGAAAACGTCGCCTGACACGATTACCGTTCTCGCTGAAAGATATGTTGTTGTTGTCGTTCCAAGATTGAAGCCGCCGCGATGATTTGGCGGCTTGTTCTTTGCACCGAGATCCAACTCAAACTCAAGTCGCACCAGAGCAACATCAAAAAGCGACTTCTGCGGGCAATACCGACGGTATCCAGTAGTATACTAATTCTTTCATCGCTCTTTAGTTCTCCTACCAGCGAACTCGACGATCATGCTCGCGCTTCACCCAGAGATCTCTTTTTCCGCAAACCGACTCCGCCATCGCTGTTTTATTGCTGGACTGATGCTCGCGTTCGGATTCTTCAGCGGCAGGACTGTTTATCCCCAAGACATTCCCGCTGCTGAGGCGACCGGCGTGTTTGCGCGAGACAATCTTATGGCATGGTGTATCGTTCCATTCGATAGCAAGAAAAGGTCTCCACAAGAAAGAGCCGAGATGCTTCAGCGGATCGGTATTCGCAAGCTTGCCTACGATTATCGTGCAGAACATATCCCGTCGTTTGATGACGAGATGGTACAGCTAAAAAAGCATGGAATCGAGCTGACCGGATGGTGGTTCCCCACTCAACTAAACGATGAGGCACGGCTGATTCTCAGCGTGCTTGCACGTCACCAAGTGAAGACGCAGTTATGGGTCACCGGAGGTGGTGTACCAACTAAGGATGACACGGAGCAACAGCAACGAATCGCTACTGAAAGCGAACGAATTCGGTCGATTGCTGACGCTGCCGCCGAGATTGGATGCTCGGTCGGACTCTATAACCACGGCGGATGGTTCGGCGAGCCTGAGAACCAGCTTGCGATCATCGAGCGACTCAAATTGCCGAACGTCGGTATCGTTTACAACCTTCACCATGGACATGAACACTTAACACGATTGACGAAACTGCTCGACGCGATAAAGCCGCACCTGCTCTCTCTCAATATCAATGGAATGACGCCCGATGGTGAAGCGACTGGAAACAAGATCATGCCTCTGGGCACCGGCTCACTTGACCGCGCGATCATCGCCGCCATTGAGCGAAGCGGATACAACGGGCCGATCGGGATTCTTAATCATACCGATCATGACGCTGAAGCCCGATTGCTGGATAATCTTGACGGGCTTCGTTGGTTGCTAAATCCAAGTGCATCCGCAGAGAACTTTCCAAAGTACCGAACCTGGGAAGGGAAAGCCCCGATCGCTGAACCACTGACATCTTGGTCTGTCCCGGATCGATCTGCCGTTCGTTCACTGGTTATGAATGCTCAAGATCATGGCCAAGCAGCGCGTGGAGTGACCGTTTTCGCATCGGCCAAGTCGGCGTGTATTTCCTGTCATAAGATCGGAACGATGGGTGGTGCCGTCGGTCCGGAGCTGACAAATATCGGGAAGCTGCGCACGCCAGATCAGCTCGCGGAGTCTTTTCTCTACCCCAACAAGCACGTGGAACCGATCTACCAACTGTTTCAACTACTGACCAGCGATTCCGAGATCGTTCGCGGTTATCGGATCCACGAAGATGAAAAAAAAATCACCATTCGCGACCCTGCGAAAGGGACCCAACGGATCTTCGATCAGTCCGAGATTGAACAGGTTCAGCCAGCACCTAGTCTGATGCCTGATGGATTGGCAGAAGGGATGTCGCCAGCACAGCAAGCGGATGTGATCGCGTTTCTAACTGACTTGGGACACCACCAAAAACTTCGATTGGAGCTCGCGCTTTCAGTATTGGAGCATGCACAGCCACACGCCCCAGCCGAGTTCGTCTATGACCGCGATCCGATCGACAAGACGGCATGGCCCAGTTGGCAAGCTCATATAAATCGAGATCGCGTTTACGACTACTACAGAAAGGAAGCGGACTATTTTCGCCAACTTGTGAACCCGCCACATCTTTTGGCTGAATATCCAGGGATGGATAAAGGAACCTATGGACACTGGGGCAACCAGAACGAAATATCCTGGGCCAATGACGCCTGGAATCGGACAGAACTGGGTTCCCTGCAGTCAGGTGTGTTTCACGGTGGCAATGGAATCGTTGTACCTCGAAGCTTCTGCGTTCAGATCGGTGACCATCAAGAGCTTTCCCTTTGTTTTAACTCGGGCACCGCAACCTACGACGCCATTTGGTCCGACGGATTTCTCAAGTTTTCTTCCGTACGTTTCGGGTTTATGGACGGCTTGATCCCTAAAGGCAAGTTGATGCCGTTGCCTGATTCACCGAAGCACGATCTGCCGGTGACCTATCAGGGCCTCTATCGGTATCGCAACCGAGTCATCTTTGCCTACAAGCGAGGCGACGTTGAGTACCTTGATTCGCCGTGGATCGAGAACGGGGAACTTGTACGTGTTGTCGCGCCGCGTGACCAACATCCCATGAAGGACATGCTGGACGGCGGCCCGCCGCAATGGCCTCAAGAGATTGCGACTGATACGAGCATGGGAGACGGATCGCCCTATGCGATCGATAAGATTGAACTGCCGTGGGACAATCCTTGGCAAGCGCAGATCTTCTGTGGCGATCACGACTTTCTCGAAGATGGTTCGATCATGGTCTGCACCATGCAGGGCGATGTCTGGCACGGGAAAGGTGTCTCACTTACCGACCAAGAATTGAAACGTCCAACGGCTGGCAAGGTCGTTTGGCGTCGATTTGCGTCGGGGCTTCATCAATCGCTCGGAATGAAAATCTCCAAAGACGGGATCTTTGTTCTTGGACGGGACCAAATTACCAGGCTTCATGACAACAATCAGGACGGGGAGGCAGATTTCTATGAGTGCTTTTCCAATGCCTATGAAACGTCCACTGCGGGTCACGATTTCATCTGCGGTCTTCAACGCGATGACGCAGGAAATTTTTATACCGCATCGGGCAATCAAGGGATCATTCGCATCGGCGCTGATGGGAAATCGGCGTCCTTGATCGCCGAAGGATTTCGCAACCCCGATGGACTTGGGATTTATCCCGATGGCGTCATTACGGTGCCATGTTCAGAAGGAGAATGGACGCCGACATCGATGATTTGCACTGTCCGCAGCGACCAAGCCTCCGAAGATAAGTCAGTGCCACCGTTCTACGGATACCGCGGCAATCGTTTCGGCAACCGGCCCCTCGAAGTGCCTGTTTTGCCGATCGTCTACTTGCCACGCGGCCTTGATAATTCGTCGGGTGGTCAAGCGTATGTTGACAGCGACCGCTGGGGGCCGCTGAAAGGTCAAATGATTCATCTTTCTTATGGAACAGGAGCCCATTTCTTGCTGCTGCGAGATGAGATCGATGGAACCATGCAAGGAGCGGTAGTTCCGCTAAACGGCGAGTTTCTTTCGGGAGCGCATCGCGGCCGCTTCAATCCGGTGGATGGTCAACTTTACGTATCGGGCATGGGCGGTTGGGGCACCTACACTCCCGAGCTTGGCAGTCTGCAGCGTGTTCGTTGTACGGGTGAGAAAGTCCAATTGCCGATCGGCATTCATGCACATGCAAACGGAATCGCGATCCGCTTCCCGGAACCACTCGATTCTTCTGTTGACGATCCGCGCCGGCACTTCGCGCAGGCTTGGAACTATCGTTACAGCGCGGCGTACGGATCCGCCGAGTATTCGGCATCTCATTATGGCGCTCGAGGACATGACCTCATGGAGATCAAAGCAGTTCACCGACTGGATGACGGCAGGACCCTCTTCCTTGAACTTCCCGAACTACAACCGGTCAATCAGTTGCATTTGTTGCTCACTCTATCTCCAGGAAAACAGGTTGAGCTGTTTGCAACGTGTCACCGCTTCGACAAGCCACGAACGGATCTGCCCGGGTACGTCGCGACGGAGAAATCATGGAACGACCATCCGATCATCTTGGATGTCGCCATGGCGGCACGGAAGGTTCCCAACCCATGGAAAGAAAAGATTGCGGGGGCGAGACAAGTTGAAATCGTGACGGGAAAGAATTTGACCTATGAAACGCAACGATTTAGCGCGAAACGCGGAGAAGTTTTGGCGCTAACGCTTGTGAATCCCGATGTGGTTCCACACAACTGGGCACTAGTGAAACCCTCGACGTTGCAGAAAGTCGGCGAGGAAGCCAATCGTATGGTTTCCGATCCAGAAGCGTTGATACGTCAATACGCACCACAGACCGAGGACGTTCTCTGCTACACGGACATTGTCGACCCTGGGCAAAGATTTACCATTTACTTTCGCGTTCCCGATCAGGCCGGCAGCTATCCTTATCTTTGTACCTTCCCAGGACATTGGATGGTTATGAATGGTGAAATGATAGTCGAGTAGCCCGTGACTCCGAAGTCGACGAGTGTCGAACGAATATTTTTGCGAACGAGTCGAGCATTACCGCTCGACAAGGCGCCCTGCTTACAATGAATAGCGGTGACCACACGCCTTCCTGCCCCTATTTCCTGCCGAATCGAACAGGTCTTCATCATGATTTGCTCTCGCTTTCTCTTGCTTCTGTTTCCTTTCATCGCCATCGGATTCTCGGCTCCATGGTTCGCTAGAGCTCAAGAAGATCAGCTTCCCACCGGCGACTCAATTGCTGACGTCAAAGCGTTTGGTGCGATTGGCGATGGGGCAACCGATGACACTTATGCGATACAAAGGGCGGTGGACTCCGGAAGAGGCAGAATTGTTTTTCCAAAGGGCGTTTATCGATTGACGCGGCCCGTGGAAGCCGTGCTTGATCGAATCGGATATCTATCGATCGAGGGCAACGGCGTTGCGAGAATTGAAATGGCGGGTGCAGGACCGGCACTGCGAATCCTCGGAACGCATCAAGCGTCGGCTGATCCTGGAAACTTCGGAGACAACGTTTGGCAAAACCAACGCATGCCGCTGATCGACGCAATCGCAATCGTTGGCAAGCATGACGAAGCAGTCGGAATCGAAGCTGCCGGGACGATGCAAATCACTTTAACTCGACTGCATCTGCGATCGCTCTTGCATGGAATTCGCCTCATCAAAAACAACCGAAATGTTTCGATCTCCGATTGTCATATCTACCACAACCGCGGAATCGGGATTTTTTATGATAATGTGAATCTGCATCAATCGAACATCACCGGATCTCATATCAGCTATTGTAGCGGTGGCGGAATCGTTTCGATTGCAGGCAATGTACGCAACATTCACATCGCCGGTTGTGACATCGAATCGAACATGAAAGTGGGTACACCGCCAACCGCAAATGTTTTGGTCGATTGTCGCGGCAGCCAATACGGAACAGCGGAAGTTGCAATCACAGGTTGCACGATCCAGCACAACAATCCTTCACCCGATTCGGCAAACATTCGCATTTTTGGCAACAGCGATCCTTCCGCCAAATCACCTGAGATTCGTGAAGGCAATGTTACGATCGCCGGAAACGTCTTGAGCGATGTTCAAATCAATCTGCATTTGAAAGAATGTCGCGGGGTCTCGATCACTGGGAACACGCTTTGGCAAGGATACAAGCACAATAT
>Ga0105046_10013893_pt1 | contig 12441 bp, 8 predicted proteins | sample MAT03_FD_78385 | JGI IMG/M metagenome (GOLD analysis project Ga0105046, IMG submission 78385) | Freshwater microbial communities from Lake Fryxell liftoff mats and glacier meltwater in Antarctica - MAT-03 (megahit assembly) | ecosystem: Environmental > Aquatic > Freshwater > Ice > Liftoff...
CCAGGTCGACGGCGTCGACCAGGATTGGGACCGCGTCCGAATAGCGTTCCATCGCCCGCAGAGCTTCGCCCTTCAGGTAGAGATGCTGGCCGCGGAACGTGCCCGGCGTTTCGACGCGTGCGAGCAGTTCGAGCGCCTGCCGCGGCATACCCAGCTCGAGGTAGCCCTCGGCTTCGCGAAGTAAACGGGTCAGTCGGATTCGATTTGTCGCCGTCACGTCTCAGTCACTCCCTGGAACGTGCGAGTCAGTAACTCGCGAGCGCACAATCAACATAGCGCCCCTGGTACCTGTTATTTTACGCGCAGGCGCCCTAATGCCCAAATGGCAATTGCGACAGAAGGCTTAGGCCGCGCCTCGGCGACGCCGACTGCATGGCGGCCAGACCTCGGGCGTAGCACGAACTTGCTTGCGTGTGACGCCAGCCGCTGGCGTCGCGCAGCCTTTTTGGCGCCTATGCCGGCGCGGTAGACACCACCAGCGCCGTGGCAAATTGGCGACACTCGGAACGCGAGCGACAACGCGTTGTTGTCAAAACGCCACATCGGATGGAGTGTCGGCGATCGTTTGGATTGAACTCAAGCCGTGACTGTTGCGAGCTTTCCGTCATAAGACACTTGGGCGTGGCGTGATGCTGGCGCGGCCGTTGCAATAGTCGACCATCCGTAGGATTTCCATCTCGCCCCTTTCGGGCGGCCCAAGGGATCTGTCCGGATGCAGCCCGACGTTTATTCGAGATTGCGGTGGATCGCAATTTTCCTGGCGGTGTTTTGCGCTTGGTGCGATTTCAGCCTGCAATCGCCCCCTCGACCGCGGCTTGCCAGCTATGAGTGGCGACGCACGGCGCAAGGCTGGCAGGAAATTCCTCGCTGGGAACCGCCAGCGGCGTTGTCGCCGGTGGCGGCGCGCCCGTTCGTTTTGGCGAGCGTGTTGTTGGGGCTCTCGGCGATTGTGCTTTCGCTGCGCCCCGCTTCGATCTTGGGGGCGCCGGCCGATTCGCCTGCGTATCCGGTCGAGGCCCCCAGCGCGACGTAGTTTGCGCACTCAGGCGACCCGTCCTGCCAAGGCGAAACGCTAAAATTCTTGCACGGGAATTCTGCCCCGTTTTGTACGGAATCTCTTCCGGGCGCCCACTATTACTCCTAGAGGGATACGCCGCTCCTCACTGGCGGTGGATCCCGAGTGAATGACGGTCGAAACGGTTTGGGCGAGGAGGAATTGCCATGCGACTGACTCTGCGGACGATGCTGGCGTATTTGGAAGGCGTGCTCGACGCGACCGACGCCAAAGAGTTAGGGCACAAGATCGAAGAGAGCGAGTTCGCCGCCAGCCTGATGCATCGCACCCGCGACGTCACGCGTCGTCTCAAGCTGGGCGCGCCCAAGTTGGACGGCCGCGGCCTGGCCTCGGATCCAAACACCGTCGCGGAATATCTCGACAACACTCTAGCCGCGGAGCGCGTGCCGGAGTTCGAGACGATCTGCCTGGAGTCAGACGTCCATCTGGCCGAGGTCGCCTCGGTGCATCAGATTCTGGCGCTCGTCTTGGGAGCGCAGGCCGAGTTCGATCCCAAGATGCGTCGCCGCATGTACAAGATGGTTGAAGAGGCGGACGCGGTGGAAGCGGAGTTGGCCGCGCCGCGAGCGGCGCAGCATGCCGTGGCCGTTGCTCCGCATAAGCCAGCAAAGCCGCGTCGCCGGCCAGAAGTGCCGGACTACCTGCGCCAGGCGGTTGGTCGACGTAATTATGTGCCGCTGGTCTTGGCCGCGGCCGTGCTGGTTTGCGCTGCGGCCGCCGCGCTACTGATAATCGATTTTAGTGGAAGTGGAACGCCCGTCGCGGATCGCGGTCAGAGCAAAGGCGTCGCGCAGACCGACGATTCAAAAGCGGGCGAACCTGCCGGCGCGACCACTGTGGATCCAACGCGGAAGCAAGGGGACGCGGCCATCGCGCCAGTTCCTGACGTGGCAAACGGCGAGGCAGGAACGCGCACGGATGGGACTGCAAATCAAGAAGCGACCGAAGAGGGCGGATTGATGCCAGACGATCGGGGCGTTCCGCCGATCGACATCCCTGGCGCTACGCCAGCGGAATCTGTACCGGCCGATCCGGCGGGCACGCCCGCAGGCGCTGACGTGATGCCGCTAACGGACGACGAGCCGCAGCCGCCTCCGGCGGACGCCAGTATTCCGGGCTCGACACCTGCCGGCCCTCGTTCGCCTTTTGATAATGTGCCCGAGGAGTTCCGGACCGACCTGCCGCCGTTGCCAGGCGAAGGCGCGGCGCCAATGCCCGCCGGACGCCCCACGGCGCTTGATGATCCGGCGCTACGACCGGGCGCTGCGACCCCCGGCGCAGTCGGAACGGGCCGCGACATGCCCGCCAAGGGGACGGCGCCCGCCGCATTGGACGATCCTGCTCTGAAGCCGGCGGGCGAAGAGCCTGCCCCGGCTGCGGAGGTCGCTGGCCAAATCGTCGGCCGCCTGACGAATGACAGCGAGATTTTGCTCCGGCCGGATGGCGCGGAGAACGCTTGGGTCCGCCTTTCGACGCGCGACGCGCTCGCTGGCGGCAATGAGCTGATTGCCCTGCCGACCTATCGGCCTAGCATCAGCTTCAATACCCCCGGCGGCGCCACGGCCCAATTGCTGGGTGGCACGGTTGCGAAATTACTGCCGCCAGACGCCAACGGCGTTCCGGGCCTGCAGATCATTGCTGGCCAGGTCGTCCTGTTGACCGCGGGTCGGCCCGGGACGCAGTTGCATATCAAGATTGGGGACAAGGACTTTTTGGCCACGTTTGTCGATCCCGATTCGACGTTGGCTTTCGAGGTGCGGCGGTTGTTTCCCGATGGGGGAGATCCGGCGCGCGACGAAGCTCGCACGACGGCCGAGATGTACGTCGCAAGCGGCATGATTGACATTGGCCCCTTGGCCGGTGGCAAGCACGAGACGTTCAAGGTGCCGGACCGTAAGACGTTGATGGGCATACCAGCAACCGATCCGATGGTGAGCTCCGCCAATGCCACGCTGCCGGCCTGGATTGTCGGGACGACACCCAACCAGACAGAGAAGCGCGCCACCTTGGAAGTCGAAAAGATCCTGACGGCAGGCGAAACCGTGCGGGTGCCGCTCGAGGAGCTATCGCACGATCGCCGCACGGAATACCGCAATCTGGCGGTGCTCTGCATGACAACGCTGGGAGACTTTTCCGGCTTCCTGCCGGTGCTGAACGACCCGCTGCAAAAGGCGAACTGGAACGGGCAAATCGAGGCGGCGCGGCGCGCCATCGCCCGCAATCAGGCGACGGCCAAGTCTTTGAAGGCAACGCTGGAATCGCAGCGCGACGCGAAGAAGGCGGACGACTTGTACAGGATGTTGTGCGGATTCTCGCGGCAGGACTATCTCGGCGGCGCCGATGCTCGGCTGGTAGGAGAATTGGACAACGAGGAGATGGATTTCCGCGTGCTGTCCTTCTGGAACCTCCGGCAGGTCTTGATTGGGACGCTGAACTATCACCCCGAGCACAATACCGCGAAGCAGCGGGCTGTTGGCGTCAGGGCGTGGAAGCTTCGGCTGGAAGCGCATCAGATCGTGCCGAAGTCCTAAAACCGCATCCGCGTTGCATGCCTTGGGTTATTCCACGGACCCGTTGGATTGCCCCGAATACGACCGGTCTCGCGTGCAATCCGGGGCTGGCTGGAAGACTGGGGGGCTTGGAAGTCGACTCATTAGGCCGATTGCCTCGACGAGGACGATGCTGCGAATGTTTACAACCGCTTATCCAGGCGTGTTTTGTGCATAACCCTCCTCTCCTTCCCAGTTGCCCCTTACGCCAACGCCAGGAAAAGGTAAACTGATTCAGAGAGTCGTCCTTCGAGGGCCGTTTTGGCCGTGGCAGGTGATTTTTCAGCCACCCGAATGACGGTTGCTATGGTCCCTTCGCCCGCAGTTCCGGGAAAAGGCAGTCGTTTACCATCTAGCTGAGGAGCCGGCGGTGCAAATCAGCGTCTCGGCGCGGCACGGACATTTGAGCGAGGCGACACAGGCTCGTCTCGTCACCCGACTGGAAAAGCTGCCGAAATATTTCGAGCGGCTAACTTCAGTCGAATTAATAGTCGATTTGGAGCGCAAAGAGGCTACCACGGTCGACCTGAAAGTCTCGGCAGAGCACAAGCACGACTTTGTCGCTACAGAACAAGCGGCAGAGTTGATGACTGCGCTGGACGCCGCTCTGCATAAGGTCGAGCAGCAATTGCGTAAGTACAAAGAAAAAGTTCAAGACCACCACCGCACGCCTGGGCTCCGGCAGCAGGGCGCATCGATCGAGGCAGACGTCGATGGCGATGGCGACGAGTAGATCCGCGATCCTTGCCAGGCTGAGTGCTTGCCATGAGAACCGCAGTAAAGGACGGGGGAATGAAGTTCGCAGACTTCGTTAGCCGTGAGGCCGTTCGCGCGGACCTTGCGTCGGACGACAAAGAAACCGTGATTCGCGAAATTGCACAGGCGTTGTTGGACGCGGGTAAAGTCTCCGCCGCCGAGTTCGAGGGGATCGTCAAAGCGATTCTGAAACGCGAAGATTTAGGTAGTACCGGTATTGGGCGTGGCGTCGCCGTGCCCCATACCAAACACGCCAGCGTGGATCGACTGATTGGCGCTGTGGGCGTCAGCACGGAAGGGGTTGATTTTGACAGCCTCGACGGTGAGAAGGTCAATCTATTCTTCTTGCTCATCTCGCCTCCGGATCGTCCGGGCGATCACCTGCGGGCGTTGGAGAATGTCTCCAAGCAATTGCGGAATGAGTCGTTCTGTAAGTTCCTAAAGCAAGCCAAGACTTCCGAGGAAATCTTGCAACTTTTGGACGAAGCAGACAGCAATCAATTCGGAACGTAGGCAATTCGGAACGTAAGCAGTTTAGGTTCGTAGGCTTGGCGGCTTGTCCGGAGTGTGATTTAAGTGCTGGTTTGGATGCAAAAATGGGGCCTGACGACGGCGCCGACCGGGTTTTAGCAGTAATGAGCGAGCAGACATCGCAACGGACAATCGTGCTAACCAATCCCCAGGGGTTGCATGCGCGGCCGGCCCATATGTTTGTCAAGCTGGCGACTAAATTCGTGTCGAACGTGGAGTTGATCAAGGACAGCGAGCGAGTTGATGGCAAGAGTATTTTGGCGATTCTGACTCTGGCTGCCGGCGAGGGGAGCATCCTCTCGATCGAGGCCACGGGGCAGGACGCGGATCAGGCGCTGGACGCGCTGGTCGAACTGATCGCGCAGAACTTTGCCGAGGAGGGATCGGATCACTAGCGCTCGTTCGATCGGGGCTCTGAGTAGTTCGAGTGGCGGCTGGCGGCTGGCAACTGGCAACTGGCGAGTGGCAGGCGCAAAACGAAACAACGATTAACGTACACGGCATGCGATGCGTCCCTTGAACCGGGGACGGAGAGTCGTGGGGCTAGCGACGGGCTGCTCGCTCACTGGAGCGAGGCGCCTCCCCCGCGACAAAGTGCGCACGAGACAGATGCGCACCAGGCGTTAGCGTACAAGTGGCTTACAAATCAGTGTGAGAGATTACCGAGGATTGGATCGATCGGCCTTGCGCGGCGCTAATGATGCCGTCGGCGATCGAAACAATCCGCGGCGACAGACGAGTTCTGCGGCCATGACCCGACGACCGCGCGGCGCCCGCGCAGTCTCGCCCAACGCGTCATGCCCGCATAATTCCTGGTCGCTCGCCGGCGTCGCGCTAGACTGCGACAACCCGGCCGCGCGGCGTCCTGTCGCTGATGCGTTGCCGCGGTCGAGGGTCAGATACTGCCCGTCGCCGCGACGCAGAAACAAGGAATCACATGCAGCGGTTGCAGGGTATTGCCGTATCGCCCGGCGTGGCGATCGGTGAGTCGCTGGTCATGGGAACCGAGGGGTTTCGCATCCCTCGCCGTTTCGTTGCGCGCGATGCGGTCGATGACGAAACCGCGCGCTTAAACGCCGCCTTTCTGGCCTCCACGGAGCAGGTCAGTCGCAATCGAGACGCGGTCACCCGCAAGCTGGGCCGCGAATACGGCGCGATCTTCGAAGCCCATCTGCAGATGCTCAACGACGTGCGGTTGCGCGCCGAGCTAGAGCAACTCATTCGCCAGCGGCATTATTCGCCCGAGTACGCAGTCAGCCGGGCACTGCGCCGCTACGTCAAAGTGTTTCAATCGCTCGATAATAGCTACCTGGCCGAGCGCGCCACGGACATTATCGACATCGAAAAGCGGCTGTTGCGTAACCTGTTGGGTCTGCGCCGCGAGGAGATCTCGAGCCTCACTTCGCCCGTCCTGATCATGGCCCACAATCTGACGCCGAGCGAGGTCGCTAACCTCGATCGCCAGTTCGTGCTGGGCTTTGTCACCGAGGAAGGGGGCTCCGGCAGCCACACCGCGATCGTCGCCCAAGGGCTCGAAATCCCCGCCGTCGTCGGCGCCGGCGCGTTTTTGACGGACGTTTCCGGTGGTGATCTGGCGATCATTGATGGCGACCACGGCCTGGTGATCCTGCAGCCGGACGAAGAGACGATCGCTCGTTATCGTCGCGACGCGGAACACAACCGCTCGCAAGAGCAGGTGCTGACGGCGCTCCGCGACCTGCCGGCGGTCACGCTGGACGGCACGCAGATCGAACTGATGGGCAACATTGAGTTTCCGCACGAGGTTCGCCACTGCGTCAGCCGCGGCGCCGGCGGAATTGGCCTCTACCGGACGGAGTTCCTCTATTTGGGCGTGGAAACACCGCCCGACGAAGAAGTCCACTTTCAGTCGTATTCGGGCGTCGTCGAGGCGATGGGCGCGAAGCCTGTAGTGATCCGCTCGTTTGATCTGGGGGCGGACAAAGTCCAAGCAGAGCTACCGACGGACGACGAGAAAAACCCGTTCCTGGGCCTGCGCAGCATTCGGCTGGCGCTGCGGAATCTGCCAATCTTTCGGACGCAGTTGCGCGCGATCTTGCGAGCGAGCGCAACGGGCAATGTCCGTGTCATGTTTCCACTGATCGCCACGATGCGCGAACTGCGCCAGGCCAAGATGGTGCTGGCCGACGTGATGGAAGATCTGGAAGAACGTGGCGAAGCGTTTAATCGCAAGATGCCAGTCGGCATGATGGTGGAAGTCCCGGCGGCCGTGATGATGATCGACCACTTTGTCCACGAGGTCGATTTCTTCAGCATCGGCACCAATGACTTGATTCAGTACACGCTGGCCGTCGATCGCAGCAACAAGGACGTGGCGGACTTATACAGCGCTAGCGACCCTTCGGTGTTGAAGCTGATCAAGATCGCAGTCGACGCGGCCAGCCGCGCCGGCAAACCGGTCAACCTGTGCGGACAGATGAGCGGCAACAGCATCTACACAATGTTGCTCATTGGGATTGGACTCAGGCAGTTAAGCGTTCCGTCGGCTGTGATCCCAGAGATCAAGCGGATCTGCCGCGGCGTCACGTTGGAGCAATGTCAGGCAGTGGCCGAACATGCTCTGACGCTCGAAAACTCGCTGGACGTTACCAGCTATTTGAAAGAACAGTTGAAGAAGGCTCTGCCGGACACCGCGGATTAACGACGCGTCCGTGAGCGATTTAAAACAGAGAGTAATGCCGGCGTGAAGCCGGAATGGGCAAAACGAGTAGTGCATTTTTTGCGTGCGCCGCGTAAACAACCACGCGGCCAGAAAGAAACGAGACGAACCGCATGACGTCCCAGCGCCTACGCATTCGCTTCAGCAAGACGGGAGACCTGCGTCTGACAGGCCATCTCGACTTGTCGCGCGCGTGGGAGAGGCTGTTTCGCCGGGTGGGGGTCTCGCTGGCAATGAGTGGCGGCTTTCATCCGCGGCCTCGGATCCATTTCCCATCGGCGCTGCCGATGGGGGAAGCCGGGAGCGATGAAGTCGTCGACGTCGAAGTCAATAGTTTGCAGGGAGCTTGGTCGACAACGACCGATCTACCGGCCCCGATCGCCAACGAAACGGACGAAGGCGCAAGCGTCGACACTAGCGACTCTCCGCTGGTGTCGCTGCTGGCCGCTTTGCGTCGCACGGCGCCGACCGGCCTGACGCCCACGCGGCTAGAGCGATTGCCGGCCGACGCGCCCAGCCCGATGGCGCAAGAAGTCGAGTACGAATTTCCGTTGCCGCGCGAGCGGCAGTCCGAAGTCAGCCAGCGCGTCGAGCAATTGCTTGCCGCGGCCACGTTCATGGTCGAGCGCCGCGACAAGCCGGCGATCGACCGGAGAGATTTTTTACTCGGCGCAGCGGTCGAAGGGGACCAACTGCGATTCCGTTTGCGAGTTGCTCGCGAGGGAAGCTTGCGAGCGCGGGACGTCCTTTCCGCGCTGGACTTGACCGAGTTGCAGGAGACAGGTTCGTACGCCACGCGCACTAGCGTAAGGCTTACATGAAACATTCATCACGCGGACGCCGCTCCGGTTCAACCGCCGACCGGCGACCGTCGTCAAACTCAAGAGATCAAGAAAGAACTAGTATGAAGCAGGAAATGCTGATCAACGTGTCGCAGCCGGAGGAGTGCCGGATCGCGATTGTCGAGGATGGCGTGCTGGAAGAACTCTATATCGAGCGCAGCAGCCAGGACAACTACGTCGGCAACATCTACAAGGGCAAGGTCGTCAATCTCGAGCCCAGCATTCAAGCGGCGTTCGTGGACTTTGGCGTTGGCCGCAACGGCTTTCTGCACATCAGCGACGTGGAGCCGCACTACTTCCGCCAGGGCGGGTATGACCCGAACAAGCCGATTGAAGAACCTGGCCGCGGACATCGCGGCAATGGCAACGGCAATGGCGCGCCGGTCGACGAAGTCGATGACGTGGACGACTTGGAGAGTGATGATATTGATGAAGAAGGTGGCGGCGGCGGAAATGGGGGCGCCCCCGGCGGCGCTGCCCCCAAGGCGCAGCGCGCACGTCGCTTTCGTCCTGGTCTGCGACCGCGGATCAAGCCTCCGATTCAGGAGATCCTGCGTCGCGGCGACGAAGTGCTCGTGCAAGTCATCAAGGAAGGCATCGGCACCAAGGGGCCCACGCTTTCGACGTACATCAGTATTCCGGGTCGCTACCTGGTGTTGATGCCGGCGCTGGGGCGCGTGGGCGTCTCGCGCAAGATTGAAGATGACGACGTTCGCCGCAAGCTGCGCGACGTGATGATTGAACTCAATCCGCCCAAGGGGGTTGGCTTTATCATTCGCACCGCCGGTATCGACCGCACGAAGAAAGAACTCTCCCGCGATCTGGCCTATCTGTTGCGTCTGTGGAAGGTGATCGTGCGCCGTCTGAAAAAGACGACGGGTCCTGTCGGGATCTACGAAGAGAGCGACATGATCATTCGCACGATCCGCGACATCTTCACAGGAGATGTTGACGCGATCTACATCGACGAGCCGTCGGCCTACGAGCGGGCCAAGGAATTCTTGCAGATCGTCATGCCGCGCTACGTTCACCGCTTGCAGCTTTATGAAGGCAAGGAACCGCTGTTCCACAAATATCGCTTGGACGAGGAGATCGGCCGGATCCATCAGCGCAAGGTTCCGCTACGCCAAGGCGGATCGATTGTCGTCGATCAGACCGAGGCCCTGGTGGCCATCGACGTCAACAGCGGCAACTTCCGCGCGGACGATTCCGCCGAAGAGACCGCGTACCAGATGAATCTGCTGGCGGCCAAGGAGATCGCCCGGCAGTTGCGTCTGCGCGACTTGGGCGGCGTGATCGTCAACGACTTCATCGACATGCGGAAGGAAAAGCATCGCCGCGGATTGGAGCGGGCGCTGCGCGACGCAGTCAAGCGTGACCGGGCGCGGACCAAGATCTTGCGGACCAGCCCGTTTGGATTGATCGAGATGACCCGGCAGCGGATCCGCCCCAGCCTCAAGCGGAGCGTCTTCCGGGACTGCCCTGCCTGCGAGGGGACAGGCGTGGTCAAAACGGCTGAGAGCATGGCGATCGAAGTGGTCCGCCTGCTGATCCTGGCCAGCCAGCAGACCGACGTCGCCCGCGTGGGGGTCACGGTCGACGATGAGGTCGCCACGTACCTGAACAACAAAAAGCGGCGTGAACTGGCCAAAATCGAGGATGACGCCCGGATTTCGGTCCAAATTTTTGGACGCGAAGGGGTTACGCCAGAGCATCTGGTGGTGGAATGCTTCGACTCGACCGGCCGGGACCTGAAATTTCACGGCATAACGGGCCGATGACCCTCGACGGGCGGACCGCGGATCACTAGACTGCAGGGTCCCTAGGCAGCGCCTTTTAGCCGGATTGGTTATGGGCCTGCCCGGGAGAATCCCTGCGGACCGGTCGCGGAGTGACATCGTCCTATGACGTAGTCCAGCGCAAGACGTTGCAGAGATACAAGATACAGCGATTCAAAAATACAGCGATCCAAAGATACAGCGGCAATACTCAGGCGATTTAGACACGGGATTATTTCGATGTACGCGATCATCACTGACGGCGGACGGCAATATAAGGTCGAAGAGGGTCAGGTTCTGGAGCTCGACTATCGTGACTCCAGCGCCGGCGCCGAGCTCAAGTTCGAGGAAGTTCTTGCCTACAGCGATGGTTCCAGCCTCAAGTTGGGCCAGCCAGGCCTGAGCGGAGCGAGCGTCACCGCCGAGGTATTGGGCGTGCAGCAAGGACCAAAGTTGGTCGTGCAAAAACTGCGTCGCCGCAAGAACTCGCGACGCAAGACGGGCCACCGTCAGCTCTACACCAAAGTGCGGATCAGCAAGATCAGCATTTAGTAGCCGCGGTCCATTGGGCCTGCGGCGACTCCATTGCCCGTTCTTTTGAACGGCTCTTCTCAACTGGGCGTCTTCGCGCGCCTGCGGACCTAGTTCTTGGAAACGCTCAAGCGGTTGCGGCGGTTTCACTGCGCCCCCAAGGCTCGCTTTTGACCCCCTGTGGTTGAGTTGGCGATCTGGCCAGCATTGGGCGTTTGGCGCGAATGGAGTAGGCAGAACCACGTCTGGAAGTGAAAAAGTTGTACTTCGCTTTCCTGTCGCTTCGCTAGCACCCTATTGATTGACGGAACTAAAGATTCCACAGCGACTTACAACTTTGGAATTCCCAAAAATCCAATTCGGGGGGGAGCCGAGTTCCTGCTTGCAATTCACTGCCAGCGAACGACTTGCGCCAATGTTAGAATTTGATTGACAGCATGTTTTAAACGTGTAGACTTTGCTCCGCAGCACCTGATGTTGTATTAAGACATTCATCTGGATACAATATCTGGTGCTTGAGGGCGCTGTTTAGGCAATTCTGGCAAGGCAGGCGGCCCGCGTTGGGAATGGTTCTCCCGACCACAAAATCTTGCCGAGAGATATCTTGCTGTAGTGTATTTCTGTATACTACTGGAAAGGATGCCGTTATGACTCAATCCAATGTTGGCGCTGGGAAAGCCCGCGCCGTGAGTTCCCCAACGATGCGTAAGAAGCCTGTCCGTCGCTTCCCGAGTGGCGTGGTGGTCGACACGGTCTTTTGTCCCGTGGACGCCGTCGATCCGTTTGACACCGTCGAGTGGGAGATTCGCACTGCCGAGATCAAGGGGGAGGGGGGCGATCTGCTGTTCGAGCAGAATGACTGCGAAGTCCCCGCCGGTTGGACCCAACTGGCCACCAACGTCGTCTGCAGCAAATACTTCTACGGCGAAGCGGGCACGCCCGAGCGCGAGAAGAGCGTTCGTCAGTTGATCCACCGCGTCAGCCGCACGATTGCGGACTGGGGCGAGAAGGACGGCTACTTTGCCACGCCCGACGATTGCGAGCGGTTCTACCGCGATCTGTCGTGGCTCTGCCTCCATCAGCATGGCGCCTTCAATTCGCCGGTCTGGTTTAACGTCGGCCTGTTCCATCAGTACGGCGTCAAGGGAGCGCAGTGCAACTGGCACTGGGATGTCGAGGCGCAAGAAGTTCGTCGTCCGGAAAACCCGTACGAGTATCCACAAGGCTCCGCCTGCTTCATCCAGAGCGTGGATGACAGCATGGAAGACATCATGGAGCTGGCCCGCAGCGAGGCCATGCTGTTCAAGTTCGGCTCCGGCACGGGCACGGATCTCTCCACGCTTCGTTCGCACCGCGAGCGTCTCTCCGGCGGCGGCAAGCCATCCGGCCCGCTGTCGTTCATGCGGGTCTTCGATCAGATCGCGGCCGTGGTCAAGAGCGGCGGCAAGACGCGCCGCGCCGCCAAGATGCAGTCCATCAAGGTCTGGCACCCGGACGTGATGGAGTTCATTGAGTGCAAGGCCAAGGAAGAGAAGAAGGCCCGGATCCTGATCCAAAACGGTTACGAGTCCAACTTCAACGGCGAGGCCTATAGCTCCATTCTGTTCCAAAACGCCAACCTGTCTGTTCGTCTGACGGACGACTTCATGCAGGCCGTGCTGGACGACAAGCCTTGGGCGAC
>Ga0105046_10013895_pt1 | contig 12441 bp, 6 predicted proteins | sample MAT03_FD_78385 | JGI IMG/M metagenome (GOLD analysis project Ga0105046, IMG submission 78385) | Freshwater microbial communities from Lake Fryxell liftoff mats and glacier meltwater in Antarctica - MAT-03 (megahit assembly) | ecosystem: Environmental > Aquatic > Freshwater > Ice > Liftoff...
ATACCCGCCGGACCTGCGCTCGACACCCTCCGTCAGTTCGTCGCTCAATCGGGCCAGCAGCTGCTCTATCCTGCGGAAACGGTCGAATCGATCAGGACGCGTCCGGTCAAAGGCAACTTTAGGACATTGGACGCATTGATCCAGATGTTCTCGGGCACGAACGTTCAGGTGGTCCAGGATCCGGTCGATGGAAGTTTGACCGTCCGGCGTCGCGTCACCGACGAAAATCGTCCACCCAACGAACGGACGACGGAACGAGGCACGATCGAAGGCAGGGTCTTCAACGTATCGAGCGGCAATTTTCTCAGCAGTGCCCGGTTGTCCGTCGCGGGAACGAACCTGGAAACCCTTTCGGACAAAACCGGCGAATTTCTTTTGCGACAAGTGCCGTCGGGACGCGTCGACCTGCAAGTCGTCTACGCGGGTCTCGAACCGCAAACCGTCACGGTGCAGGTGACTGCGGGAGCGACCGTCCGCGTCGAACTGAATCTCGACCTCGGGCGTGGAACCGCCACCGATTCCGGACGGGTACAGACGCTAAACGCCTTTTCGGTCGAGGAATCGCGACTGAATGCCCAATCGATTTCCCTCAACGAGCGCAAAAATGCGGCCAATATTCGCAACGTCGTGGCCGTGGACGAATTCGGCGACAGCGGCGACGGAAACGCCGCCGAGTTGCTCAAATATGTACCGGGTATCAACATCGATTATTCGTCCACCGTCGCCCGCGGCATCTCGGTGCGCGGCTTGCCGGCCAGCGGCACCCTCGTCACGATCGATGGCGGCGAGGTAGCGAGCGGCACGTCGAATGGCACCGGCCGCAACGTGGAACTCGACTCCTTTCGGCTCAATAATATCAGCCGAGTGGAGGTCACGAAGGTTCCCACGCCAGACCTGCCGGCAAACGCTCAAGGCGGAGCCGTCAATGTGATCAGCAAGAGCGGCTTTGAGAGAAAGAAACCGGTGTTTTCCTACAAAGCCTACACAACGTTCAACAGCCGTGGCTTCGAAACCACCAATTTGGACAAACGTCAAGGCAGTCGGCCCGACCTTTCGACCGGACCGTTTTCGGGAGGATTCAATTTGAACTACCAGATGCCGGTCAACCGGTCGCTCGCCTTCGCTTTCGCCGCCGGTCATACATCTCGTTTTAATCGTTATCGCGAGGTCTTTTCCAACTGGAACCTTACCGCCAAGGCACTCTCGATGACCGACATCGTCCCGGGCGAACGCTCGACCGTCGCGTCGGACGCGGCGATGACCGCCGAGTGGCGGAGCGGAAATCACCATTTCCGCGCAAATGTCCTCTACGTCCGCGGCAGCTTCAACGGCAACGATAACCGCATGAGGCTCCTGTACGGTGCGGGCGTGACGGGAGGACCGGACTTCGTTCAGGGCGCGGCGACGGGAGTCGGGACTGCGGCCTTCAGTTTTCCTTCCTTCGATCGAGATCAGGAAACCGGTCAGTACAATCTGAACTATCGTTATACGCGAGGCCCTTGGAAAGTGGAGGCGAACGCCTCCGTGGGACGGGATAGGATTTCCTACCATGACGTCAGCGAAGGCTTTTTCGGCGATGCCAATCTCAACATCACCAACCTCGTCATCAGAGGCGACGGGATCTCCGCAGACTCCGCGCAGCCGGCTTCCATCTCTGCGGTCGACCGTAACGGGCGACCGGTCGATGTCTTCGACGGCGGCGAATACACGATCAACAGCGTCGATAGCGCGTGGGAGTTCGACATCACCGACGCAAAAAACACGGCGAAGTTCGATCTCACTCGCGAGTTCGACGCGGTGGGCCCGTTTTCGTTCCTGAGCGTACGTGTCGGAGCCGCCTTCAATCAACAGGAGCGGGACTTGCGCCGCAATTTCAAGCGATGGAATTTTCGCCCGACCGCGGCGGCGGCAGATCGGCAGGCGAAGAACTACGACGTGCTGGATCCGGCATTCTCGGCCACCGCCCAGCCGTATTATCCCGGTCGTCTGACCCAATGGGTGAGCACCAAGAAGCTCTATGAGCTCTTTGCGAAGAATCCGGATTACTTCGTCCTGCTCGACGGAACCTCGTACGCGCAGAATGTCCTCTTCTCCAAAAATCTCCGGGAGGACATCTCCGCCGGTTATCTACGAACCGACGTCAAGCTTTTCGACAATCGACTCTGGATTGTGGCGGGTGCACGGTACGAGAAGACCGAAAACCAAGGTCGCGGTCCGCTGACCGATCCGACCGCCGTGTTTCAGAAGGACGCAAACGGCCGTCTGTTACGCGATCCCACGACGAATGCGCTCATCCCCATCACAACCGACGCCCAAGCGCGTCAATTTTTACTCTACAAGAACCGGGGTGCCCTGACCGAAACGGAATACGACGGGCTTTTTCCCAGCATCAATTCGAGCTACTCGATTACCGACGACATTATCGTACGTGCCGCCTACGCACGCACGATGGGGCGTCCCAATCTGACCGAAATCATTCCGGGATTGACCATCTCGGATCCCTCTTCTCCGACGCGTTCGATCACCGTGATCAACACGGGACTGAAACCGTGGATGTCCGACGGCTTCGATCTTTCGCTGGAAACGTATAACGTAAAGGGGGGCGTCGGGACAATCGGCGTATTTTCGAAACGCATCGACGATTTTTTCGGTATTCTCCAAACCGAGGCGACAGCCGAAACGCTCGAACAATACGGCGTTCCGGAAGAATTTCCGGGGCAGTATACGGGATATGTCATCACAACCAAACAAAACGTGGGCAGCGCGACGATCGACGGCTTCGAACTGAGCTACAAGCAGACGATGTACTTTATCCCGGGTTGGGGGAAGAACGTCCAGGCACATGCGAACTATACCGAACTCAAACTGAAGGGGGCGAACACCGCCGACTTCACCGGACACACGCCGAAGACGCTCAACTACGGCGTCAGTTTCACGCGGCCAAAGTATTCGCTTCGTTTTAACGTCAACTATCGGGGTCGCATTCGCAGCGCGTTGCAGACACCGTCCGCAACGATTCCCGCTAACACGTACAATTGGATCGCGCCGCGCACGTTGGTGGGCGCCGACATCGAGTATCGATTCTCGAAGCGTTTCGCATTCTACGCGACGGCCATCAATTTGCTCGATGCGGAAGCGGTCACCGAACGGTATTCGACCACCGTCGCAACGCCCGACTACACGAAGGTCATTCGGCGTTTCAAATTCGGCGCCGATTTCAATCTCGGGATCAAGGGCACGTTCTGAGGTGCTTTCTCGTCCCACCGGCCTCATGCTCCAGGAGAGTTTGGCTCCTCTTAAAAACGCGGTGTAGCTGCGTCATCCGGGAGCGCCGCCGACAACCGACCGCAGCTCGAGCGCGTTCCTGTAGCGGGTCTTGGGCAGCCCCTCGCCCCCGCCCTGACCACGCCTTTTATCGATCTCACAATCCCGTTCTACCCTCAACCGTGCTTTCTATGCGTTCCTTCCTCCTCTCCCTCGTTCTCTGCGCGTTCGCTTCAACCTCGGTGTCCGCCGAAGAACGGATTCTCTTCGCCTTCGACGACCATTCTATTCCCTGGCATCACAATCTGAAGGTGACATTGGTGCCGGCGGAAAAACATCCGGGAAACCCCGTGCTGCGTCGCGGTGCGCCGAACGCACCCGATCACGGCCACGCTATTCTCTATGGGACCGTCATCAAAGACGGCGACACGTTCAAGATGTGGTATCTCGCCATGTTCGAGACCAAAATCGAACGCGGCCAGGCACCCGGCATGTGGAGGCCGATGTGTTACGCCGAAAGCAAAGACGGCGTGACCTGGAGCAAACCCGAACTCGGATTGGTGGAGTTCAACGGAGACAAGAAAAACAACATCTGCCTCATCGAGGGGACGCCCTTTTCGCTCACCCGCGTGAACGACTTTCTCTCCGTCCTGCACGAACCCGAGGATCCGGATCCCTCGCGTCGTTACAAGGCAGTCTACATCGCGCATGTTCCCATCGACGACATTCGCGGTGGCTTGAGCGCGATCGGGGCAAAGGAAAAGACCCCGTGCGTCATGATCGCGGCCACCAGCGCCGACGGGAAACGCTGGAAGGTGGTCGGAGATCGTCCCATGGGTGGGGAACGTTTCGAAGCATCCAGTCTCTACCGTTTCGGTAATTTTTACTACTCCACCGGCCAGTTACTCTCCCCATGGGCCTGGCTTCCCGACGGCCGTCCGGCCGGCCGGGTGATGCTTTCGTACCGCTCGTCGGACTTCGACACGTGGTCGCGCGCGAAGGCCTTTTCATTCGCCCGTCCGGGGCAACTGATCTCCACGCCGGTGGACGGTCAACAGACTCACATGGGAGCCGGAATGTGGAATCGCGGCAACGTTCTCGTGGGTTTGTATGGCATGTGGCAAGACGGGCCCAAAGAGCGCCCAGCGGGTTCGTTCCGTCTCTCCGGTACGCACATCGACCTGGGACTCATCGTGAGCAACGACGGAATTCATTTTCGCGAACCGGTGGCCGATTTCAAAGTGATCTCGCGAGGCAACGCGGGCGAGTGGGACGACATCGCGTTGCTTCAGGGCCACGCCTTCGTCAACGACGGCGACAAAACGCTCATCTGGTACTCGCACTGGGATACCAACGCAAAAATGCGGTCGATGGAGATCGGTCTAGCGACGCTCCGGCGTGACGGTTTCGGATATCTTTCCGCAAAAGAGGACGACAATGACAGCCACTTTGTCACGGCGACGACTACACTCACACGAGGCACCCGTCTGCGAATCAACGTCGAGGGGGTGAATGCGGCGATGCCCTTGAAAGTCGAATTGCTGGACGATCGGGACCGACCGATGCGGGATTACTCCGGCGAAAATGCGGCCACGGTATCGGCTAATGGTACGGGAATCGACGTCGAGTGGCCTCGGGTCCGCGAGAGAACCCTGCCTGCCAACCGCCCCGTCTCGGTCAAAGTCTCGTTTCCCACCGGGAGCGGAGCCCGCGTCTATGCTCTCTATTTTTCCAAGTGATCTTTTACGCTCGAGCGAGTTGGCGTCGGTCTCCGCGATGGAATACCCAATCCGAAAAATCGGTGCGCGCCACGCCGCGTTGGGCTCCCTCTTGGCTCCTGGCGGTCGCGACGATCGTTTCCGTCTCGAATCTGCGTGCGGACGTCCGCCTCCCGTCGCTGCTGAGCGACAATATGGTCATTCAGGCGGGCGTGCCGACTCCGGTGTGGGGCTGGGCGGAGGCAGGAGAAGAAATCGAGGTCTTGGCGAGTTGGAGCCCGACGCCCGTATCGGTTCGCACCTCGGCGGACGGTCGCTGGCGGGTGCAACTCGAGCCGCCCTCCGACGCCGGACCCCATCGTCTGACGATCCGAGGACAAAATACCCGCGCGATTCGCAATATCCTCTGCGGCGAAACCTGGCTTTGTGCAGGTCAGTCCAACATGGCCATGACCATGGACTATCGGAGCAAGGACGACCGCGGTGTGCTCGACTACGAACGCGAGATCGCACAGGCGAATTATCCGGAAATTAGATACTTTATCGTTTCGCGGGAAAAGAATGCGTCGTCCTCGGTTCCGCTCGAGGAAGCGCACGGAGAATGGAAGATCTGCTCCCCGACGACAGCCGGAGATTTCTCCGGGGTGGGCTATTACTTCGCCCAACGCCTCCATCGGACGTTGAATCGACCGGTCGGGCTGATCGACAATTCATGGGGAGGCACGTACGCCCAGTCGTGGATGAGTCCGGAGGCGCTGGCTGCGGATCCCGAGTACGCTCCGCACCTCGCGTGGGCGCGCGAGGGACTGGAACGCGCTCCGGTCGAAAAGCAACGATACCAGGAGGAGTTGCGTACGTGGCAGGAGCACGGGGCCGATCCCGTCACCAAGCCGATCCCTCCGTATTGGCATGCGGGGCATCGCAATACTCCCGCAGGCTTGTATCGGGCCCGCGTCGTTCCGTTGTTCGGCTACCCGGTGAAGGGTGTGTTGTGGTACCAAGGCGAGGCAAATGCGGCCCAAGCGCGCCTGTACGAAAAACTCCTGCCGGATCTCATTGGAGACTGGCGCCGGGGATGGAGGCGCGATGACCTGCCCTTCCTCATCGTGCAGCTTCCCTCCCTCGGCAGTCCGGGAAGCGCTCCCGAGGTCTATCGCGATTCGCGTTGGGCAGAACTGCGCGACGCGCAGCTTCGGGTAAGCAAGCGCGTGCGCGGCACCGCGCTCGCCGTGACCGTCGACGTGGGAGAAACCCATATTCATCCCCGCAACAAACGGCCCGTAGGGGAGCGGCTCGCGGGTTTGGCGCTGACGGACGTCTACGGGCATCGCTTCGTTTCCGGCGGTCCGGTCTACGACGATTTTCGGGTGAAAGGCGATCGCGTTTATATCTCGTTCCGCGGGGCCGGGACGAAATTGGCGACCGCGGACGGGCTCCCCGTGCGCGGCTTCGCGGTGGCGGGAGCGGAGCGCACGTTTCTCCCTGCGCACGCGGAGTTACAGGGCTCGTCCGTCGTGGTTTGGAGCGAAGCGGTACCCGATCCCGCAGCGGTGCGGTATGGCTGGGCGGATTTGCCGGACTGCACGTTGGTCAACGCCGCGGGACTGCCCGCGGGACCTTTTCGCACCGATCGGTGGATTTCGCCTTCTGCGACCGCCACAACCGACTCGGCCTGGCCGAACGAACCGGTGCGCGCGATCGGGAACCGTCTCGAGCTCATGGTCGATCGATACCTGATCGACCGCATGGACGGCGTCGACCTGCGGCTGAATCGCCCTGTGGGAAAGGGTCCGGTGCTGACGTTCGATTCGCCTTGGGACGGGAAGTTCTCGAACTATGTCACCGTTTTGAAGGACGGCTCGCTCTATCGCATGTACTACCGGGGAAAACCCAGTGCTTCGAAGGACGGGGCGGAGGACGAACGCACCTGTTACGCGGAGTCGACCGATGGCATTCGTTGGACAAAGCCCAACCTGGGTCTGATCGAGGTGGACGGTAGTCGTCGGAATAATGCGATCCTCGACGCCACCGCGGGGCCGGTGCCTCACAATTTCACTCCCTTCCTCGATACGCGTCCCGGCGTGCCGAAGACCGAGCGCTTCAAGGCACTGGGAGGTCTCTTCGACATGGAGGGACATCGCTCCAGCGGAGGGCTCGTCGCTTTGGTATCGGAAGATGGAATACGTTGGAAGCGGCTAAGCGAAACGGCCGTGATCGCGCGCGAGCACTATCCGGTTCGCTACAACGATGCGGCGATGTCGCCGGCGTTCTGGTCGGAGAGCGAGAATCGCTACGTGGCGTATATTCGAACCTGGAAGAACGACGGTCATTCCACCAGGGAGGGCTGGGGAGGCAACGTGCGTTGGATCGGAAGGACCACGTCGGCGGATTTCTTGCGATGGAGCCCGGTGGAGCCGATGGAATTCGGCAACGGCGTGGTGGACGAACAGCTTTACAGTAGCACCACCAGTCCTTATTTCCGGGCCCCGCATCTCTCGATCGGTCTCGCGCCGCGCATCGTTTTCAACAAGCCCTTTCTCTCCCCGGAAGAAATCGCCCTGATTGGAGTCGATCCCCGCTATGGCCGCGACGCCTCGGAACCCGTGCTGCTCACGACGCGCGGCGGATTGCGCTACGATAGAACGTTCATGGAAGCGTGGATTCGGAACGGTGTCGGTCCCGAGTATTGGACGTCTCGAAATAACTACCCGGCGCTGAACATCGTTCCGACGGGACCGAAAGAGATGTCGATCTATGTGCAGCAGGCGTACGGGCAATCGAATTGCCGGTTGGAACGCTACACCTTGGAGACAGATCGCCTCGCGTCGGTCTCGGCGCCGTTTGCCGGCGGCGAATTCCTTACCCATCCGCTGACGTTCTCCGGCCGCACCTTGGTGCTGAATATGTCGGCTTCGGTCGCGGGCTGGATTCGCGTGGAAATCCAGGACGCAGCAGGCCGGGCTCTGCCCGGTTTTTCCCTCAAAGACACGGTCGAAGTACTGGGAAACGACATCGAAAAGCGGGTCCGATGGAAGAGTTCGGGGGATCTGAGCGCGCTCGCGGGTCGGCCGATACGATTGCGCGTGCTCATGAAGGAAGCGGATCTCTATTCCCTTCGCTTCGAGTAGCCGGGGTGCCCGTCATTTTTCCTACGCAAATCTTCGAATGGACGGAGAAGATGAAGGGTGACGAGACCGAAGAAGTAGGAAATGCATTGAGCAGTCCCCCTGATAGCGCGAGGGAAAGAGGGTATTTTATATCGTCGTTCCAAGAATCCTTGAGGTAGCCACAGCCCGGCTGCTCCTCGCTTCGAGTTTCCTCAGCCGAAGACATGCCACGGAAAGCCCTTCTCGTCATCGACCTTCAACGCGACGCCTTCGACGGCGTGCGCTGCAGTCCCATCGACGAACCGGAGAAATTGGTCGATAACGCCCGGCTTCTGCCGGACGCCGCACGGAAGAGCGAGACTCCCGTCGTCTTCGTTCGACACTGCGACCTCAAGGGCGACGTCTTCGAGGAAGCTTCGGTCCACGGGGAACTGCATGACGCCTTGGCACCGCAGCCGGGCGAGAGCGTGCTTCGCAAATCCGCGTCGAGCGCGTTCGAAGGCACGGATCTCACGCGCATTCTCGAGGGACTAGATGCCCGAGAACCGATCCTCCTGAGAGAAGATAGATACGAGAAGGCATAGCGTAAACGACCCAGCGGCTACCTTGATGCCAGAGAAGCAGGGCAGACAGTTCACGGACGGTTGTGCATCGCCGACAGGCACAAAACCGAACGGCAGCGTTCAACCCAGGTTACGGCTGAAATTGAAACGCATAGACGTCGGAGTCCCGGAGAACGAAACGAATCTTCAATGTCTTACCGGCCAAGTGAGCCAGATCGCTGCCGCGCCGCCACATCACCGGCCGCTCGATCGCATCGCCAAAGACGGGCAAGCACTCCTCTAGGCTATACCCCGGAATCGGCGAGCCTTTCTCGTCCAATAGCTCGACCCGCACATCGCCTGCCGCCGAGCTGGAGAAATTAAGTACGAGCCGCTTGCCTTCGAAGCGCAGGGGTTTGGTGAGCAGTTCCCCCCCCTTCATCGACGCTTGAACCGAAACGAAGCCGTCGAGGCGCAATGTGTAGCGCCGCAGATCCGTGCTTACGCTCGGGGGAGTGCAATAGCTTTCGCTGGCGTACAATGAGAGTTCGTTGGGCGCACCCTTGAGTGCCGATTTGGTTTCGACCACATGCCACGCGATAAACTGTTGCCCGTAGTTCCAAGTGCCCTCGCGTTCGATGCCCGGCCGCAAAAACGCTTCGTTCCAACGCTTGAATCTCACCCCATCGCGACTGGCCATCAGGAGACCTTCGGTAATCGCCGTGCCATAACGACGAACTTCCTTGTCCACCGCTTCGCGATGCGCCGGCTCAGGCAAAGCCCGCATGGAATCCGACCAACCGCGGTCAACATAGCGCGCGGGAAATCCGATTAGAATTTGGGGCGCCCGGTAGTAGGCGGTGATCTGGTTCGTGTAGAGTTGTTCCGGCGGTGAATCCACATAGCTGAGATCCTCCTGATTACCCCATTTCACAAAATCCTTCGAGGTCGCGGTGCGCACACCCCGAATTCCGGGTGGCTCAATGCCTGTTCCTTCCTCAAAATAACGCCAGTAAGCGCGGTACACGCCCCGTTCTGAATCCCAGAATGCGAGGTTTTGCGAATCGAACGCGCCATCCGTTATCACCGGCGCATCGCTCATGGGCAACCAATGCAATCCATCTCCCGATTTGAACGGCAGCAGCCCCTTGGGGATTTCCTCAGGCTTTCCCCACCGTGCATTCGAGCGAAATATCGCCTTGTATCTCGCATCGGTAGACGCGGCGGGATTCGTATCCTTGAACACGGCGACATGGCCGGCATCGACATGCACCTGGCCAATCTTGCCGGTGGTCATCACAATATTGTTGGCCTTCGAACCCTTAAAGTCGTGGATGCCCAGTTCCGGTTTTCGCCAGTGGACGCCATCGCCGCTTTCGGCATAACAAGTGTAGAGCGGGTTGGTTTCCGTGTATTTTCCATCCTTCAACTGCACGGTCCACGCTTTGTAGTACATCCGATAGAGATCGCCGTCTTTGAAAACGCTATGGTAACCGCTGCCGCTGCCTTCCCACGGGGCATTGTGTGTAAGAACAATCTCACGCGGCACCGGGTGATGGATCTGTAATTTGGCTTCACCGGAGATCCGCTCGATGAGATAGTCGTCCACGAAGAGCTCGCGCCGCGAACCGACGTCCAAAGTCGCGTGAGCCCGCATCCCCAGTGAACCAACGATCATCGCGCCGGTACTGACCCTGCATAGGGCGCGGAGAAATCTAGCAAAAGCGGCGGGACGATTTTGGCTCCGCAAATGTGCTTCCGAAGCAAGGTCTCCCGGACAACCGGGGACCGAAAACCGGGATTGAATTTTCATAGAATGATTGGAGTCTGAAGGCTGCAGGCGCACTGCGCCGGCAATTGCTCTATCGTTGGTTATCAGTCGTGTCCCCAACGAGTGGAGAAACGAGCGTGTGGTCGGTTAAAGGATCAGCTTCCCGGAAAATCGATCTGCACGCTATCCAAGTCGACGTATCCCTCGGGTAAGCGCGATGTCCACACCGGGTAATCTTTACCGGCGCGCAAATAATCCGGATCGCCGGGAATCTCCCCCATCGGCTGAATATCGAGCGGAAAAAGGACGAACATGATGTTTACATTGACGTTGGAGAGGATCGTTTGGAGTGGGTGAAAACCATAATAATCCTGCCGGTCGTGACGCGATTTAATGCAGGTCCATTGAGCTGGGTCCGGAACGGCAGCGATCGTCCTCTCCGTCCACTCTTTCTCGACTTCGATCGGTTGGCCGGTCAATAGCCAGCCGGCCGTGGTCTCGCCCACCTTTCCTTGTATGAGCAACACCAACTGGGCTCCCTTCAGTTCCAGCTCGCCTTTTATGCGTACCTTGATCCCGGCGTTAGTTAAATTCAGCGGAAAGAGCTGGTCTGAAAATCGATTCGGTCCCGCGACCTCCTTGTGAAAATCGGAATACGGTCCGCGCAGGTTCAAGCTGAACAGCATGTGAAGGTAGCCCGCACCGGGAGGGGCGTGGTTGTAGTCAATCCACCAGGGACTTCGCGTGGTGACCACCCCACTCTGCCAAAATAGCGGCTTAAGCCCGACGTGATTGCCACCGAAACCCCACCAGCCGCCAGTGTGTCGATCAAATGTTTCAATATAAGTACAGGGAGCCGTTTGTGCCATGATTCGCAATTTTAGTAGTTAATATTTGTGGTGATCGAATGCTCCTGCTTGCACGTCATCGCGCCCTGGCCAACACTCTGCGAGGCGCATCGACCAACATCATTCGTATGTGGTCCTGTTGTACACCCAAACGTCGTAATCGAGGCAGAAATGAGTTCCAGAGGTAGTCATAACCGCGGCCCCCATTAGCGCTCATTTGCGAGAGCCGGCAAGTGTCCGTCGCCAAGGTCAGTTGAGCCGCGTAGCCCAGTTCGACGAGCGCAGCGATACGTTCGGCCCGTATTTCATCCGGTGCCAAACTTTCCCATCCGATCATGTCGAACTCACAGCAAGCGCCGCGTTTCACGATCGGGAGATAATACGCAAGGTCCCGCTCGATATCCGCGTGCCAATGTGCATCGCAATGCCCAATGACGACCCGCGTGAGATCCGCCCCTGCCGTCTCCAGAACATTGAGCTGGGCATGCCCACCGCGACCTAGGGATGCATGCGTGGAAATCGCCACCCCGGTCCTCTTTTGTGCCCGTGCGGCGGCCACAAACACCTTATGTTCCGGCTCGGCCAAGCGATAATGCTCCTGATTCGGAGTCGGCTCGTTGTGGCTTGTCAACTCTCCGATCAATCCCGCACGAGCCCCCCGCGTTCCTTCCTCCAACTCACGGACAAAACAATCTGCGATCTGATCCACCGAAGCCGAAGCGATCCATGCGGGATAGGTGCTTTGATCGTAGAAGGCGATGCCGCTGACAATCTGCACGCCCGAGGCGAGGCTGATCTCACGCAGTTTTACCACGTCGCGACCGATGCCTATCGGCGTCAGTTCCACAATGGAGCTTCCCCCCGCCGCCCGGAAGTGGGTCATCTCCCTCGTAATCAAATCTACATCTTGGACGACATTGTCCGCCCGACCGGAATGCATTGAAACGTCGCAATAGAGATGCTCATGCGCCAGCGTTTCTCCCAACTCGGAAGCAAGGATATCCCCGGTGACGGTGGTTATATATTGGTTCATGCGAACAACGTGGAACGGTCGAAACTGAGTTTGGAGTGATGCTGACGTCTATCTACTTGGTGGGAGAAGACGAGCCGACTTGGGCAGTTGGCCGCAAATTGGTTGCTGACGTTCCCCGTTCTTTGTTTATCGGGAGGAAAATGGCCGCGGCTACGGAA
>Ga0105046_10013896_pt1 | contig 12441 bp, 7 predicted proteins | sample MAT03_FD_78385 | JGI IMG/M metagenome (GOLD analysis project Ga0105046, IMG submission 78385) | Freshwater microbial communities from Lake Fryxell liftoff mats and glacier meltwater in Antarctica - MAT-03 (megahit assembly) | ecosystem: Environmental > Aquatic > Freshwater > Ice > Liftoff...
CGACGAATGGGGCTTCAAGGCCGTGGAGAAGCGCGTCCACGTCCACGACCTCCACGCGACGGTGCTGCACCTGCTCGGCCTGGACCACGAGCGTCTGACATTCCGTCACAGCGGCCGCGATTTCCGCCTCACCGACGTCCACGGCCACGTCGTCAAAGACCTCCTCGCGTAACGGCTACGACGCGTGGCGACGGGCAAACTCAAATCCGGCAGCCGGTCAAAATCAGCCCTTCCCGGTAGCATCGGGACCTCCGGTCCCGATGGGTTTTTCCGGATCCTCCCTTCAAGCCGGGCCCGGAGGTCCCCGCCCTACCTGCCTTCCCAGAAAGTATAAATTTTTGTGTTGTCGGCGTAAGCGTTCCGCCCGCGCGGCGAATCCCACCGCCGTCGCGTTTCCCCCGGCCCGGATAGCGGGCCGGCTCGTGCGCCAACCGTCGACCACGCGGCCGCTAACCCGGCCCCGCGAAATCGCGCCTTTGCCCGCTTTTCTCCTTTCACCCCGCTCGCTTCTCTCCTCACCGTCACACACCGAACCATGTCCCACCCCACGTTCCTCGATTCCGCCGATCCCGCGATCTACACGCTCCGCACCACCGCGCCCGGGCCCGCCGGCCGACTACCCCTCACGGCGCAGATGCTGCGCAACGCCACCAGCGGGCACATCTTCGGCATGACCCAAAACGCCGGCATGGGCTGGGACCCGAGGAAAATGCTCGGCAAGGAATTTCTCATCCTCAGCACGCAGGGCGGCATCCGCGCCCCCGACGGCACGCCCGTCGCCCTCGGCTACCACACCGGCCACTGGGAAGTCGGCCTGCTCATGGAGGAGGCCGCGCGCACCTTCTCGGCCCACGGTGCGACGCCGTTTGCCGGCTACGTGAGCGATCCGTGCGACGGCCGTTCCAACGGCACGCCGGCGATGCTCGACAGCCTCCCCTACCGCAACGACGCCGCCACCGTTTTCCGCCGGCTCATCCGCTCGCTCCCCACTTGCCGCGGCGTCGTCGGCGTCGCCACCTGCGACAAGGGTCTTCCCGCGATGATGATGGCTCTCGCCGGCACGAAACATCTCGCCGGCGTCCTCGTGCCCGGCGGCACCACGCTCCGCTCCGAAGAAGGCGAGGACACCGCCAAGGTCCAGACGCTCGCCGTCCGTTTCGCGCAGGAGGAAATCACCCTCGAATACGCCGCCGACATGGGTTGCCGCGCCTGCGGTTCACCGGGCGGCGGCTGCCAATTCATGGGCACGGCCGCGACATCCCAGGTCGTCGGTGAGGCTCTCGGCCTTTCGTTGCCCCACTCCGCGCTGAGTCCTTCCGGCGCCGCGATCTGGCGCGACATGGCCCGCCGCTCCGCCCTCGCCGTCATGGCGATGGAGGCTCGCGGCGCGACTCTCGCCTCGGTCCTCTCCGAAGATTCGCTGCACAACGCCATGGTCTGCCACGCCGCCGTCGGCGGCTCGACCAACCTCGTCATCCACGTCCCCGCCATCGCCCACGCCGCCGGGCTCCGCCGCCCCGGCGTCGCCGATTGGACCCGCATCAACGCCCTCGTCCCCCGCCTCGTCGATGTCCTCCCCAACGGCCCGACGCACTACGCGACCGTCCAGGTCTTCCTCGCCGGCGGCGTGCCGGAAATGATGCTCCACCTGCGCGACCTCGGCCTGCTTCGCCTCGACGCCATGACGGTCACCGGCCAGTCCCTCGGTGAGAATCTCGCGTGGTGGGAAAAATCCGAACGCCGCGCCCGCCTCCGCGAAAAACTCCGCGAGCTCGACCGCGTCGATCCCGGCCGCGTCATCCTCTCCCCGCCCGCCGCCCGCGCCGCCGGCCTCACCAGCACCGTTTCCTTTCTCGGCGGCAACCTCGCCCCCGAGGGCGCTCTCGTGAAAAGCACCGCGATCGAACCCGCATTCCTCGACGCCGACGGCGTGTTCTTCCACGAGGGCCCCGCACGTTTCTTCGCCTCCGAGTCGGCCGCCATGGTCGCCATCAAATCCCGCGGCGCCGACGCGCTCCGCCAAGGCGAGATCGTCGTCCTCGCCGGCCTCGGGCCCGCCTCCGGAATGCCCGAAACGTATCAGGTCACCGCCGCCCTCAAGTATCTTCCCAAGGCCAAGGGCGTCGTCCTCCTCACCGACGGCCGTTTCTCCGGCGTCTCCACCGGCCCATGCATCGGCCACATCAGTCCCGAGGCCTGGGCCGGCGGTCCCCTCGGCAAACTCCGCGACGGCGACCGCCTCCGCGTCCGCATCGACACCCGCAAGCTCGAGGGCTCCGTCGACTACGTCGGACCCGCCGACACCCCGCTCGCCACCGCCACCGCCGAACTCGCCGCCCGCCCCATCAGCGACCAACTCACGCCCAATCCCGATGTCCCCGCCGACACCGAACTCTGGGCCGCCCTCCAAAGCGTGAGCGGCGGCAGTTGGGGCGGCTGCGTTTACGACGCCCCCCGCATCAAACAACTTCTCCGGAAAGCCAGCGCTCCCGCCCAACCATGATTCTCGTCTATCCCGCCCCCGACCACCTCGTCGCCGTCGTCAACGGCCAGCCGCTCCGCGTCGATCTCTCGCTCGACGCGCTCTTCACCGCCGAAGATCCCGCCGCGCTTCTCGCCGCGCACTGCGCCACGGCCAAACCCGCGCCGCTGCCCGCGCCGCTCCGCGCCCCGCTCCAATCGCAGGAAGTCTGGGCCGCCGGCGTCACCTATTTCCGCAGCATGACCGCCCGCAAGGAGGAGTCCAAGGACACCGGCGGCGGCACGTTCTACGACCGCGTCTATCACGCCGAACGCCCCGAACTCTTCTTCAAGGCCACCCCGCACCGCGTCGCCGCGCCCGGCACGCCCGTCCGCATCCGCGCCGATTCCAAATGGAACGTCCCCGAGCCCGAGCTCACCCTCGCGATCAATTCCCGCGGCAAAATCTTCGGCTACACCATCGGCAACGACATGAGTTCGCGCGACATCGAGGGCGAGAATCCCCTCTATCTCCCGCAAGCCAAGGTCTACGACCGCTCCGCCGCGCTCGGCCCCGCCCTGCTCGTCACCACCGAACCGCTCCCGCCCACCACCGAGATCGCCATCGAGATCCGCCGCGACGGCGCCGCCGTCTTCACCGGCGCGACCACGATCAGCCAGATCAAGCGCACCTTCGTCTCGCTCGCGGAATTTCTTTTCCGCGACAACACCTTCCCGCAGGGTTGCTACCTCATGACCGGCACCGGCGTCGTCCCGCCTGACTCGTTCACCCTCCGCTCCGGCGACGAGGTCCGCATCACCATCGCCCCCATCGGCACCCTCACCAACTCCGTCGCCTGAAAATTCTCCTCGCCCCCTATCATGACCACTCTCCTCGGCCAAAGTCTCCTCGCCGGTTCCCTCGGCGCCCCCGGCGGCGCCGTCTTCCACGCTGTCAACCCCGCGACCGGGGCCAAGCTCGCGCCCGATTTCCACGAGGCGTCCTTGCCCGAGGTCGACGCCGCCCTCGCCGCCGCCTCCGCCGCGTTTGAAGTTTACCGGCTCGTCCCCGCCGAGACGCGCGCGAAACTCCTTGAGGCCATCGCCACCGAAATCGAGGCGCTCGGCGACGCGCTCCTCGCCCGCGCCCACGCCGAGACCGGCCTGCCGATGCCGCGCCTCACCGGCGAACGCGCCCGCACCTGCGGCCAGCTCCGGCTCTTCGCCGCCGTCGTCCGCGAGGGCTCGTGGGTCGACGCCCGCATCGACCCCGCCCTGCCCGATCGTCAACCGCTCCCGCGCCCCGACCTGCGCCGCATGCTGATCGCCCTCGGCCCCGTCGTCGTCTTCGGCTCCAGCAATTTTCCTTTCGCCTTCTCCGTCGCCGGCGGCGACACCGCCTCGGCCTTCGCCGCCGGTTGTCCCGTCATCGTCAAAGCCCACCGCGCCCACGCCGGCACCGCCGAGTTGGTCGGCCACGCCGTCGTCCGCGCCGTCGCCGCGCTCGGTCTGCCCGCCGGGCTGTTCTCCCTCGTGCATGGCGGCGGCGCGACCGTCGGCATCGCCATGGTAAAACATGCCGCCGTCGCCGCCGTCGGCTTCACCGGCTCGCACGCCGCCGGCCGCGCGCTCTGCGACGCCGCCGCCGCGCGTCCGCATCCGATCCCGGTCTTCGCCGAGATGAGCAGCCTCAACCCCGTCTTCCTCCTGCCCGGTGCGCTGCGTGCCCGCGGTGCCGCCATCGCCACCGGCCTGCTCGGTTCGTTCACCCTCGGCGTCGGCCAGTTCTGCACCAAGCCCGGCCTCGTCTTCGCCCTGCGCGGCGCCGACACCGATGCGTTCCTGCAAAAATTCTCCGAGGCCGTGCGCGGCGCCGCCTGCGCGACCATGCTCACGCCCGGCATCCGCACCGCTTTCCTCGAGAACCGCGACCGCGTCACCGCCGTCCCCGGCGTGACCGCGCTCGCCGCCGCCACCGCTCCCGCCGACGCCGCCAAGACCGAGGCCCAACCCAGCGTCGCCGTCACCACCGCCGCGCGCTTCCTCGCGCACCCCGCGCTCGCCACCGAGGCCTTCGGCCCGTTCACCCTCGTCATCCTCGCCGAGTCCCCCGCCGAGCTCAGCGCCTGCGCCCGCGCCCTCGAAGGCCAACTCACCGCCACCCTCCTGGGCGAAGCCGATGAACTCGCCGCCGCCGCTTCGCTCGTCGCGCTGCTCGAGCTGAAAGCCGGACGCCTCGTCGTGAACGCCTTCCCGACCGGCGTCGAGGTCTGCCACGCGATGCACCACGGCGGCCCCTCGCCCGCCGCGAGCGACGCGCGTTTCACTTCCGTGGGAACGGCCGCGCTGCTGCGCTTCGCCCGCCCGGTCTGCTATCAAAGTTTCCCCGCCGCGCTGCTCCCTCCCGCCCTGCAAGACGCCAATCCCCTCGGCCTCATGCGCCTCGTCAACGGCGCGCGCACCGCCGCCCCGCTCTAAAAATCGCTGCAACCCGATTCTGTGCCGCGAAGTTCTCCACTGGCGTGATCGAAAAATGATACCCTCCGCCCCGTCGACCATTCCGCACTCCGCACTCCCCGTTCCGCAATCCAGCCCGCTCCCCATTCCGCACTCCAGCCCGCCCGAGTCCGCCCCGACGCCCCATCGCCGCCGGCCGCGTTACGCGGGAAAAAATCCGCGCCGCTTCACGGACAAATACAAGGAACTCGATCCCGCGCACCACGCCGCCACGATCGCCAAGGTCCTCGCCTCCGGCAAAACCCCCGCCGGCACGCACCGCCCGATTATGGTCGCCGAGATTCTGGACCTCCTCGCGCCCCAACCCGGCGAGACCGCGGCCGATTGCACGCTCGGCTACGGCGGTCACGCCCGCGAGATCCTCGCCCGCCTCCTGCCCGGCGGTCGCCTCCTTGGCTTCGACGCCGACCCGATCGAGCTGCCGAAAACCGAAGCCCGCCTGCGCGCCCTCGGCTTCGGCCCGGATACGTTTACCGCCCACCGCAGCAATTTCGCCGGCCTGCCCCAAGTCCTCGCCGCCGCCGGCCTGGGCGGCGTCGATCTCCTCCTTGCCGATCTCGGCGTCTCCTCCATGCAGATCGACGACCCCGCGCGCGGTTTCTCCGTGAAGCACCCCGGCCCGCTCGACATGCGCATGAACCCGTCGCGGGGCCAGCCCGCCTCCGCCCTTCTCGAAAAAATTTCCGCCCCCGCCCTCGCCGCGCTGCTCACGGAAAACTCCGACGAGCCCCACGCCGTAGCCCTCGCGCCCCAGCTCGCCGGCCGCGGGTTTCGCACCACCGCCGAACTCGCCGACGCGATCCGCAGCGCGCTGCCTCGCGCCGCCGAGGACGTCGCCACGCTCTCCGTGCGCCGCGTCTTCCAAGCCCTCCGCATCGCCGTCAACGACGAGTTCTCCGCCCTCGACACCTTTCTCCGCGCGCTCCCCTCGTGCCTGAATCCGGGCGGCCGCGTCGCGATTCTCACCTTTCATTCGGGCGAAGACCGCCGCGTGAAAAAATCCTTCGCCGCCGCCCACGCCGCCGGCCTCTACCTCGCCGTCGCCGGAGAAGTCCTCCGTCCGTCCCTCGCCGAGCAAAGCGCCAACCCCCGCTCCGCCCCGGCGAAATTGCGCTGGGCCCGCCGCGCCGGGGATTAGCCGTCGGATGAAGAATCTTCGTTGTCGCGGTGCCGTCCCGCTCTAAAAATCTTTCCGTTTACCGGAAAATTCGCAGACCACCCGCCGCCGTTACCTCCCTGCCCTCCCGTAGAAAACAAATCCTCCGCCCACGCTCATCCCGGCCCACAGTCCCGCGTCGCCTCTCTTCGGTTCTCCTTTCTTCCCGCCCCGTTCCCCACCGTGCAACTCATCCTCTTCCTCGGCGCCTCCGCCTTTCTTCTTGTCCTCGGCTACCGCTTCATGGGCCGCAAGCTCATGCAGGTCGCCGGCCTCGATCAACCCGCCGAGGCCGCCGTGCCCACGCCCGCCCACGTCCAGCGCGACGGGCGCGACTACGAGCCCGCGCGGTGGTCGTGGTTGTTGCCGCAACATTTTTCCGCCATCGCCGCCGCCGGCCCCATCGTCGGCCCGATCCTCGCCGGGTCGTGGTTCGGTTGGTTGCCCGCGTGGCTCTGGATCATCGCCGGCTCGATCTTCGTCGGCGGCGTCCATGATTTTTTCACCCTCGTCGCCTCGGTGAAACATCGCGGGCAATCCATCGCCGAGGTCGTGCGCCAGCACATGAACCGCCGCTCGCACCTGCTCTTCCTCGCCTTCGTCTGGGTCTCCTTGGGCTACGTCATCGTGGCCTTCGCCGATGTCACCGCCGGGGCCTTCACCCAAGCCGGCGTCGCCGGTCAGGCCGAGGCGCCCGGGCCCGCCGTCGCCACGTCCTCGCTGCTCTACCTCGGGCTCGCCGTCGTTATGGGCTGGCTCATGCGTAAACGCGGTTGGACCCAGCAACGCGCCCAGTGGGTCTTCTTGCCGCTCGTCGGGCTCGCCATCGCGGCGGGCCCGCTGTTTCCCCTCGATCTCGCCGCCTTTCTCCCCGCCGGCGTGCCGGCCGCCACCGCGTGGAACGTCGCGCTCCTCGGTTACTGCTTCGTCGCCGCCCTCATGCCGATGTGGCTGCTGATGCAGCCGCGCGGCGCGCTCGGCGGATATTTCCTCTACGTCATCATCGTCGCCGGCGTCGTCGGTATCATCGTCGGCGGACTCGGCGGCGATCTGACGTTGGCCGCCCCGGCCGTCACTGCGGCCGGCTGGTTCACGCCCACGGCCGGCGCGGCCGGAGGCGTTCCGTTGCCGCCGCTGTTTCCCATTTTGTTCATCACGATCGCGTGCGGCGCGTGCTCCGGCTTCCACGCCATCGTCGCCAGCGGCACGACGTCGAAGCAACTGGATCGCGCCGTCGACGCCCGCCCGGTCGCCTACGGCGGGATGCTCTTGGAAGCCTTCTTCGCCTGCATCAGCCTGGCGGCCGTGATGATCATGGCCCAGCCGACCGGCCGGCCCGATGTGGTCTTCGCCAACGGCGTCGCGCTCTTTCTCCACCATGCGAGCTTCGGCCTTGTGCCCGTCGCGATCGCCCACGGTTTCGCCCTGCTTTGTTTCGCAACGTTCATCTTCGACACCCTCGACGCCTGCACGCGCCTCGCGCGCTACGTCCTGATGGAGCTGCTCGGCTGGGTCGGCACCGGCAAGGCCGTGCTCGCCACCGGGATGACCCTCGTCGGCCCGCTCGTCCTCGCGCTCCTTCCCGCCACCACCGTCAACGGCCAGACGATCCCGCTGTGGCGCGTTTTCTGGGGCCTCTTCGGCGCCTCCAACCAACTCCTCGCCGCCCTCACCTTGATCGGCCTCACCATGTGGCTGTGGCGTCGCGGACGTCAGACGTGGTTCACCCTCGGGCCGGCGATTCTGATGTGCATCGTCTCCGTCTGGAGCCTCGGCCTGATGTTGCAAACGCACCTCGCGCGCCTCGCGGCGGCGACCCCGGAGAAACCCGTGGCGACCGTCCATCAAGTCGAAGGCGGCGTCGCCCTGCTCCTCGTCTCGCTCGCGCTGTGGTTGATCGCCGAGGCCCTCATCCTCGCGCGCGGCTTGCCCAACGGCGGCGGTGCCGGCCGCGCCGGTCCTGCCGCACAACCCGCCTAAATCCCGCTCGCCCCGCTAAAAATTTCATGATTCTCCGCCTCCTGCTCGCCGGCCTGTTCTCCTCGCTCGCTCTCGCCGCCGCCGAGCCCTGGCGCTCGCCCGAAGTCATCGTCGCGACCTTCTGCGCCTCCTGTCACGGGCCCAACCTCACCGGCGAACGCGCCCCCAGCCTCCTCGACGCCCGCTGGGACCACGGAGCCGACGATGCCTCCGTGCTCCGCGCCATCACCGAGGGCTTCCCGCTCCTCGGGATGCCGCCGTTCGGCGCGGTGCTCACGTCCGTCGAGCAGACCGAGCTCCTCGCCCATCTCCGCCGCCAAGCCGCCGAATTCGCCGCCGGCCGCATCGCGCCCCCGCCGCCTCCGCCCGCCGAGCCCATCGATGGCCAGCTTCACACCTTCCGCATCGAGACCCTCGCCGAGGGCCTCGAGCGACCTTGGGGCTTCGCCTTCCTCCCCGACGGCCGCATCCTGATCACCGAGCGCCCCGGCCGCCTCCGCGTCATTGAAAACGGCCGCCTCCTCCCCGCTCCGATCACCGGTCTCCCCGCGATTTTCGTCAAACAGGACGGCGGCCTCCTCGATGTCATCGCCCACCCCGGCTTCGCGCAAAACGGCTGGATCTACCTCGCCTACGCCGAGGCCGGCGAGTCCCCCGGCACCTCCGGCACCGTCGTCGTGCGCGGCCGCATCCGCGACGGCGGCTGGACCGATCAGGAAACGATTTTCCGCGCCGACCAAAAATTCTACAACACCGACACCTCCCACTACGGCTGCCGTTTCCTCTTCGATCCCACCGGCCACCTCTTCTTCACCATCGGCGACCGCGGCCAGCTCGAGGCCGCCCAGGACCTCGCCAGCCCCTTCGGCAAAATCCATCGCGTCCTCGCCGACGGCCGCATCCCGCCCGACAACCCCTTCGTCGGCCGCGCCGACGCCCTCGCCTCCGTCTGGAGCTACGGCCACCGCCACGTGCAGGGCCTGGGTTATCATCCCGTCACCGGCCGGCTCTGGACCACCGAACACGGCCCCATCGGCGGCGACGAACTCAACCGCATCGAGCCCGGCCGCAACTACGGCTGGCCCTTGATCTCGGCCGGCGTCGATCCCACGAGCACCTATACCGACGACCGCCCCGGCCTCACAGCGCCCAACGCCCAATGGACGCCCTCGATCGCGCCCTCCGGCATCGCGTTCTACACCGGCGACAAATTCCCCGGCTGGAAAAACCAACTCCTCGTCGCCGGCCTCGCCGGCCAACAACTCCGCCGCATCGAGACCGAGGGCGACCGCGTCGTCCGCCAGGAAGTTCTCTTTCAAGGCTTCGGCCGCGTCCGCACCGTCACCGTCCGCCCCGACGGCCTGCCCTACCTGCTCTTCGACGGCACCTCCGGCCGCTTCGCCCGCCTCGTCCCCGTCGCCACCGATCCCGCGCTCGCCGCCGCCCGCCCCGCCGTGCGCCGCAGCGTCTTCGGCCGCACCGCCGACGGCGTCGAAGTCGAGAGCTACACCCTCGCCAACCGCGCCGGCTCTACCGCCCAAATCCTCACCCTCGGCGCGATCATCGCCGATCTCCGCCTGCCCGACCGCACCGGCGTGTTCTCCGGCGTCGTCCAGAAGATCACCCCGGACCCCGCCGGTTTTGAAAAAGGTTTCAAGAACGCCGCCGCCGTCATCGGTCGCGTCGCCAACCGCATCTCCGACGCCCGCTTCACCCTCGACGGCCGCACCTACCCGCTCGCCGCCAACGCCGCGCCCCATCACATCCACGGCGGCCCGCGCGGCTTCGACTCCCGCGTCTGGCGCGCCGAGATTCCCGATCCCGCCCAAGCCGCCGTGCGCCTCACTCTCGTCAGCCCCGACGGCGACCAAGGCTTCCCCGGCACGCTCACGGTCTCGGTCACCTATACGCTCACTGCGGAAAACACCCTCCGCCTCGATTACGAGGCCACCACCGACCGGCCCACGCCGCTCAACCTCACCAACCACGCCTACTTCAACCTCGGCTCCGGCGGCGACGTGCTCGACCACGAAGTCCTCCTCGCCGCCGACCGCTACACCGTCGTTGATGCCGCGCTCATTCCCACCGGCGAGATCGCCCCCGTCCGCGGCACGCCGCTCGATTTCACCGTCGCCGCGCGCCTCGGCGCCCGCGTCGCCGCGCTCACGGCGTTCTATCCAAAATCCCGCTACGACCACAACTTCGTCATCAACCGCCCGCCCGGCGACACCGCGCTCCGCTTCGCCGCGCGCGTCTACGATCCCGCCAGCGGTCGCCAACTCGAAGCGTGGACCACCGAGCCCGGCGTGCAGCTCTTCACCAGCCCCCTCAGCGCCGAGCCGGTGATCGCCCGCATCGGCTTTTTCTGCCTCGAGACCCAGCACTACCCCGACGCCGTCAACCGCCCCGAATTTCCCTCGACGATCCTCCGCCCCGGCGAAACCTTCCGCTCCGCCACCGAGTATCGCTTCACCACCCGCTGAACCCCCGATCTCCCGTCTCCGATGTATTATCCCACCCGCCGCCACTTTCTCGCCGGTCTCTCCACCGCCGCCGCCGCCGTCTGGCTGCAACCGCTCCGCGCCGCCGTCCCCGCCGCCGAAGACCGGAGTCTCGTCGGCCACGGCCGCTTCCGCTACCGCCCTAATAAAAACTGGGTCCCCCCCGGCCAAGGCCGCAACCATCCGATCCTCAACTGCCACGAAATGGTCCAGGTCGCCGACGGCCGCCTCTTCATGGTCGGCGATCACCCCGATCATCAGATGCTCGTCTTCAAGCCCGACGGCACCATCCTCGAATCCTGGGGCTCCGTCTGGCCCGGTGGTCACGGTCTCACGCTCGCCAACGAAAACGGCGCCGAGTTTCTCTTCGTCGCCGACTGCGGACTCTGGAAAACCGGCACCGGCGCCTACCGCCAGACCGGCCGCGTCACCAAGATCGACCTCACCGGCCGCGAGATTTTCAGCATCAGCCACCCCGCCACCGTCGGCGCCTACGAGCCCGCGATGCCGTTCAACCCCACCGAGACCGCCGTCGCCCCCAACGGCGATATCTACGTCGTCGACGGCTACGGCTCCAACTACGTCCTACGCTACGATCGCAACGGCAAGTTCATCGCCCGCTTCGGCGGCAAGACCGGCGTGCCCGAGGCCGAGCGCCTCGACACCGCCCACGGCATCGCCGTCGATCTCCGCGCCGGCGCCGACAAAGCCACGCTCCTCGTCACCTCGCGCGTCGATATGTGTTTCCGCCGCTTCACCCTCGACGGGAAATATCTCGAAACCCTCTCCGTCCCCGGCTGCAACGTCTGCCGCCCCGTCCTCTCCGGCCAGGAACTCTACGCCGGCGTCTGCTGGTCCAAGGACCCCGTCGCCAGCAAGCTCCCCGGCAATCCCTCCGGCTTCACCGTCATCCTCGACGCGGCCGGCATGGTCCTCAGCGCCCCCGGCGGCACCGCGCCGACCTACGTCGACGGCCGACTCACGCCCCTCACGCGCGGTCAGCCGATCATCGACCACGGCCACGACGTCTGCGTCCTCGCCAACGGCGACGTCATCGTCTGCCAGTGGAACGCCTTCCAGTCCTACCCCGTGAAACTCGAACGCGTCGCGTGATCACCGCCTCAGCCCGCTGCCAAATTTTCTGCCCTTCAATTTTACCCATGAATAAAATCCACCGCCTCCTGCTCCCCCTCGCCGCCCTCGCATTCGCCGCCGCGCCCCTCCGCGCCGCCGCGCCCGCGCCCACGTCCGCCCCCGCCCCGGCTCCCGGCTGGGTCTCGCTCTTCGACGGCAAAACCCTCGACGGCTGGCGCAATCCCTACACGTGGGGCGAGTCCAAGGTCGTTGCCGGCGAAATCCAGCTCACCGCCGACAAAAAATTCTTCCTCGTCACCGAAAAATCCTACGGCGATTTCGTCTTCGAGGTCGATGTCCTCCTCCCCGCCGGCAAGGCCAACAGCGGCGTCATGTTCCGCGCCCGCGTCGAGCCCGACAAAGTTTACGGCTACCAGGCCGAGGTCGACGGCGATCCCGCCCGCAACTGGTCCGGCGGCCTCTTCGACGAGGGCCGGCGGATGTGGTTCGCGAGCCCGATCAAGGGCGACGCCGCCAGCGAAAAAGCCTTCCGCGACCGTGCCGGCGCCGCCTTCAAGCGCGACGGTTGGAACACCTACCGCATCACCTGCCAGGGCCCGCGCCTGAAGATCGAGGTCAACGGCGTCGTCACCACCGACATCACCGACGCCATGGACGCCATCGGCCCCATCGGCCTCCAGCACCACGGCGAAAAAGGCCAGACCTATCGCTTCCGCAACGCCCTCATCCGCG
>Ga0105046_10013897_pt1 | contig 12440 bp, 10 predicted proteins | sample MAT03_FD_78385 | JGI IMG/M metagenome (GOLD analysis project Ga0105046, IMG submission 78385) | Freshwater microbial communities from Lake Fryxell liftoff mats and glacier meltwater in Antarctica - MAT-03 (megahit assembly) | ecosystem: Environmental > Aquatic > Freshwater > Ice > Liftoff...
ACAGTAGGGCGGATGGGACTTGAACCCATGACCGACGGATTATGAGTCCGCTGCTCTAACCAGCTGAGCTACCGCCCCGCGACAGCCTCGATTCGAAAAACGTCAAGAATCGCACTGCCGGAATCTCACGATACAGGGTCAGAACGGGGGTGGGTCTGCGATGCGGACCTCGCCGGTGGGGCTGGTCCAGGTGAGGGTGCCGTCGATCTGTTTGACCGACCAGTTGCTTTTGTGTTTCAGGCGATGGTGGCTTCGACAGAGCGGCGCGAGGTTGTCGGCGGAGGTGGTGCCGCCGTGCTGCCAGTCGACGGTGTGGTCGAGGTCGCAGTCGGGGGCGGGCCGACCGCATCCGGGAAAATCGCACACGATGTGTCGCTGCATCACGACCCGGGCGAGGTCGGCCGGAACCCGGTAGGTGGTGCGGTCATAGTCGAGAACGGCGCCCGACACCGGGTGGGTGAGAATTCTGAAGAACGAGGGCGCGTGGGCCGTCAGGTCGCGAGCGGTCTGCGCATCGATCGGCCCGTGACCGTCGAGGGTGCCGGGCTCGTCACCGTGCCGCAACAGGCTGAGCACCGGCACGGTGACCGAGACACTCACGCCCACGCTGCCCTCGGCACCGAGCACGCCCGAGAGAAGGTCGGCCGCAACATCCGCCCGCAGCTGGGCCAGCGTGCGAGTCTCGTCGGGCGCCGACCCGAGCGAGGCTGCCCGGGCGTTGATGCTCGCCATCGCTCGGTGGGCGGATGCCGCCGGCAGGTACGCAGACAGCCACGCCATGCCATCGCGGTCGGCTTCGACCCACACCCGGCGTTCCTCAGAGCGACGGGTGTGCCGGGCGGCGAACAGCTCGGGTTCGACGCGCTCGCGGGCGCTGCGGGCCCGAGCGCGGAAGCGGGCCGGCGCGAGGATCGTGGCGGACTCAAGCACGGCATCCTCAAACGCCACCCACGCCGTGGGGCTCAGGTCGCCCGCGATCTCGGCAACGACGCGCGCGTTGTGGCTACCGATGTCACCCTCGCGGAATCCGGCCCACACCCGAGGCGCGCGCTGAATAAGCACTTCGGCCTGGTGCGCCTGCGCACGAATCGTCTGCTCAGCCACACCCAGCCGCACGGCGAGGTCGGCGACCGCCGCCCGCACCGCAAACTCGGCGGAATCGGCGGCAAGTGCCGGCCCCACGAACACCTCTGGGTAGAGATGTGCCTCAATCAAAATTTCGCGAACCGCCGTGATCTGCTCGGCAAAAGCCCGCGTCGCGGCACGCTGGGAATACTCCGCGCGAGCGATGCCGAACTCGACCCGCACGTCTGCGTGGGAGGGGTCGAGGAGTGTTTCCATGGCTATAGATAATCAGAGGCCACCGACATTGTGGCGCGCCAAGCTATTTGCACAATGGGGGATGTCGCTCGCCGGAGTCTCCTATCGAGCAGGCACCCGGCGCGGTAGGTCTAGCGGTGCCGGTAGGTCTGGCGGTGCCGGTAGGTCAGGTGGCGCAGCAGCGTCTCGGCCGGACCGCGGATGCCACGGTGATCGAGCAGCGCGGCGACGGCGAGCGACGCGGCCCAGACTCCGATCGCGACGACGACGATAGACCACGAGCTGAGCTGAGCCCCGAGCCCGAGGCCCCACGCGCTCATGATCGGCGCGAAGAACAGCGACTGGGCGAGGTAGAACGTCAGCGACCGAGATCCGAGAGCGCGAACGGCCGTGGCGAGACGACTCGGGCGGCTGAGCCGCGCGGCGAGCAGGCCGATCGCGGCGAGGTAGCCGACACCACAGCCCAATCCCGTGACGGTGGTGAGCGGAGCGAACATCCAGTCTAGGGACGACGGGATGCCGAAGAGGTCGAGGTTCTGCGCCGCGGTGATCGCGCCGCCAGTCCAACCGATCGCGATGCCAATGATGGCCGTGCGGCGCAGCAGCGGGCGGTGAAGCTCGGGTTGTTCGAGCACACGGTGGCGCGCCGCGAGGATCGCGAGCAGGATCATCGCCGGCACAGCAAATGCCAAACCCTGCACGGGGGCGAGGACGAGCCACGACAGCACCCGCTCCACGGTCGACTCCGGGTACGAGCTCGTGGCGATGCCGAGTCCCTGTTCTGCCGCCGCGTAACTGCCGTCTTCGCCCTCCCCGGCCGCGAGCACGACGAGGCCCGCTGCGAACAACACGACGGCGCCGACGCTGAGGATGCCGACGAAGGCGATCGCCCACCGTCGCAGGGTGCGGTCGGGTCGGTCGAGAAACAGCCACCCGATCGCGAGACCCGCGAGCCCGTAGGCACCAAGCACGTCACCGCCCCAGAGCAATGCGGCGTGCACCGCCCCAAACGCGAGCAGCCAGGTGTGACGCCGTCGGAGGAGCCTGCGCGAGGCTGCTGGGTCGATTCTTTCCGCACGCATGCGGGCCGTGATCTGCCAGATCCCATAGCCGAACAGCGCAGCGAACATCGGGTAACTGCGTCCGTCAATGGCGACGAGCGAGATTGTCTGCACGACCCGGTCGAGAGCGGTCGCGTTGACGGGCCACCCGGACAGGCCGCGGGAGGTCGCCACCCAGAGGTACCACGGCGAGTTCGCGATGGCGATGAACAGCAGAAGTGCTCCGCGGGCGAGATCCGGGGCCAGCGCCCGGTTGGCGAGCGGAGTCGGCGCAGCGAGGCTCACGTTGCGATTGGTCATGGGCCAGCGTAACGGCAGCGGCGCGAGCATCTTGACATGAGGCACAATCGCCGCTCGGAGGTTCTTTCTCCCAGACAACCCCCATACGATTCCCACTATGACCTGGACAGGTGCGGCCGCCCAGTACGTTTTACGCACGACATCCTGCCCGCGATGCGATGTCGATCCTCTCTCCCACGGCGTGTGCCAGAACTGCGGAGCCGACCTGAGTGGCCCGGCCGGCGCCGAGGTGTGGGAGGCCTCTCAGCAGGTCGCTGTCGCATTGCGCGCGCGTCAGTCGCTGGTCGACGCATTACCGACCGTTGCCAGGATCACCGCCGCGCGCGCACCGCAGCCGCAACCGGTGGCGCCGCGTCAACTTCCGTCAACCGGCTCGTCGGTGACTCTGCAGTCGGTGCTCGCCGTGGCCGGCGCGGGACTGTTCGGTGTCGCCGCGATCGTCTTCACCTTCCTTAACCCCGACCTCACCAACTTCGCCACCCGCACGGCGATCATCGGAGCCATCACGATCGTGATGCTTGGCTTCGCGTGGCTTCTGGCGCGCAAGGTGCTGCAGTTCTCCGCAGAGTCCGTCGGTGCGCTCGGCGTCGTCTTTGTGACGCTCGACATCTGGGCGCTCGCGCAGGGCGCATCCACTGCGGGCGGCGCATTCGCGTTCGCCGCGGTGGGAACGTTCGTGTCTTCGATACTGCTCATTGGCATCTCGGTTGGGGCCCGCATCCGCACCTGGCTGTGGGCGGGAATCGTCTTGCTGCTGGCCACCCCGGCGCTCATCGGGTATGCCGTGGGAACGATCTGGTCTACCATCGTCGGCCATCTCGCGGTCGGGCTGGTCGCGCTCGTCGCACACCTTCTCGCCAGACGCATCGCCCCCCGATTCGGCAGCACACTGCGCACCGACCGGGTGACCATCATCGTTCTGCAGTCCGCGGTCGTGGCCGTCGTCGTGCTGCAGCTCACGCTCATCGCCGACACGGCGCTGGGCGTTTCGGCCGTGCTCGGGATGCTCGCGCTCACCGCAGCGCTCGCCTCGCGCACCTCGCTGCCCGCCGTCTGGGCAGTGCTGGCCGGAGCATTCGCCACCGCCGCCGCTGCAGTGCTGCCGATGGCGCTGAATCTCGCCCAGCCGGTCTGGTACCTGGCCCTGGCCCCCGCGGCCGCGGCACTCGTGTTCGTGGCACTGACAGCGCTGCGGCGGCGGTACGCAACCCAGGGAGCTCTGGTTATCGCTTCGGCCGCCGCGATTCCCGCAACGGCGCTGGCCGGACTGGCGGTGCTCGTGACCGTCTTCGGTGGAGTGCTGGCGACCCTCCCCCGTGACGAACTCCTGCGGCAGGTCGCGAGCATCCTCGGGCTGGTTGCCCTCACTGCGGGGCTGGCCGGGGCGGCCCGACTGACTCACCGCGCGGGCATTGTGCGGGCGGCCCTCTGGTCGGGTGCCGCCACGCTGCTGGCCGTGAGTGCGTGGGTCGGCTTCGCCCGCCCAACCCAGGTGGCGGTAGCGCTTCTGCTCGCGGTGGCATTGGTCTTCGCGGTGACTCGCCTGCCCGGCATCCGCACCGCAGCTCGCGACCTGCGCGCGCCGCTCATCGTAGGTGCCCACCTGCTGGTGCTGCTTGCGGCGCTGATCAGCCTGAGCGACCAGCTGACGAGCGTGATCGCCGGCGTCGTGATTGTCGCCGTAATCGCGCTTCTCGCGTTCACTCTGCCCACCTGGGTGCGCCCCGTGCACGTCGCGATTGCCTACGGCTATGCTCTGGCAACCTTCGCCCGAGCACTTGATCTCGCCAACATCGAGACGATCGCGATTCTGTGCCTCACCACCTCGCTCGCCGCTGTGTGCGCGCTCGTCGTGACCCAGGTGCACCGCATCCGAACCGGCTACTGGTATGCCGTGCTCGCCGTCACCGGGGTGCCGTTCGCCATCGGAATCGTCTCCGTTCTCATCGAACGCAGCGGATGGACTGCACTCTCAACCGGCCTGATTTTCCTGCTCGCCCTGACTCTGACAACAACCCGCCGCGCGGGCCTCACCCTGGCCCTGCGCGCACTCGCCGCGGGTCTGCTTGTGCCGGCCCTCGCCGTGGTGATCATTTCGCTGGGTGCGCAGGTGCTCGCGGTGAGCGCCTCGCCCATCACCCTGCCGGTGATCGCCGTGATCGTCGCGGTCACCCTGCCCAGCACCGGCCTGATCGGGGCCGCGCTGATTCGCCACGGCATCGCGGATGCCACGGCGCGAGCAGCCCGCATTGCCATCGAGATCTCCACCCTCGTCACCGCCGCCCTCGCCGTGCTGCTGGCTGTGGTGCGCGCCGCGGCCGGGCTCGAGACCACTTTCCTCGTGCTGATGATCATCGGGGTGGGTGCCGCTGCCACAGGCTTCTACGCTGGCCGCCGTTACGCCTGGGTCGTGGCTGCCGCGAGCTTCACCGGCGCGATGTGGTGCGTCTGGGCGCTCGCGGGAATCACCGCAATTGAGCCCTTCCTGCTGCCGCCCGCCCTGGCGGCCGCTCTCGTCGGCGCAATCGCGACCGCACGGGGACTTCCCGCGAAGCCGCTCTACACCGCGGGCCTCGCCGCCGCCGCAGCACCGTCGCTGGCGCTTCTCGCCGTGGCCGGAACCCCCGCGGGCGAGTTTGCGTGGCGAACGGCAGGGCTGCTGGCAGGCGGTCTGCTGCTGCTCGTGCTGGCACGCGTGCGAAAGTCGCTGCGCATCCCCACGCTCGTCGTGGCGATCGTGGCCGCCAGCGCCGGAACGGTGCAGGCGATCCACAGCGCTCAGAGCGCAGATCTCACCACGGTGCTCGCGCTCAGCGCTGGCTCGACCCTGCTCGCGATTGTTGCCGGCACCCTGCTTGCGCGAGAACTCGGCCCCGGCGCCCGCTGGGTGTACGTGCCCGCAACCCTCTACCTCGTGGTGGCGCCCATCGTCGCGGTGCAGCACACCTGGTTCTCGATCATCACCCTGCTCACCCTGACGATCGTGGTGCTGCTCGTGATGCTCGCCACCGTCGTGATCGCTCGGCGTCGGCCGACCGCGCTGCCGCCGGTCTGGCTGCTCTTCGCAGTGGCCTGGTGCACCGCGGTCGCGGGCTGGAGCCAGCGCGAACTGCGAGTGGAGGCATTCTCGCTTCCACTGGGCTTCGCGCTGCTGCTCGCCGGCATCATCGCCATTCGGGCGCTGCCGGGCGATGCGCTGGAGGTGGATGCGCCGGTCGTGGGTGCGCCGCTGCTGGGCAGAGGAATCACCCGCTGGCCGGTGGGCTTTACCGGGTCATGGGCTCTGCTTGCGCCGGGCATCCTTGCCACGCTGCTGCCATCAATTCTGGCGACCGGAACCGATCCGCTCACCCACCGCGCGATCCTGGTGATCGCACTAGCCCTGATCGCGATTCTGATTGGGTCGGTGCGCAAGCTCGCCGCGCCGTTCATCCTGGGCATAATCGCGCTACCGATCGAAAACGTGGTGGTTTTCGCGGTGCAAATCGGACGCTCGATCGGCGCCCTGCCCTGGTGGATCACGCTCGCGACCGCCGGTGCAGTGCTGCTCGTGATTGCCGTCACGTCTGAACGCCGCGTCGGTGCCGACCGGGGAGTCGCGGCGCGACTGCGCGACTTGACCTAGCGCCGCTACTCGGTGTGCTTGGGTAATGCCGGGGTGCCGACACCCTGCTCAACAGGCTCGCCGCGGTACAGGCTCTCGAAGGTGTCGAGAGTGCGTTGGATGTCGTGCGATTCCACGATCGTGAGGCTCTCGTTCTTGAAGCGCAACAGTTCGGGTTCGGGCATCGTCAGCACGCGAGTGAGCTTCTCGGCAAGCTCGTCGACGTTGCCGGGCTCGAACAATAAGCCGTTTTCACCGTCGTGAACGAGGTGCGGCAGCGCCATCGCGTTGGCCGCCACAATCGGCAGACCCGATGCCATTGCCTCCATCGTCGAGATGCTCTGCAGCTCGGCGATCGAGGGCATTGCGAAAACCGTAGCCCGGGTGAGGGCATGGCGCAGGTAGTCCTCTTCGACGTAGCCGGTGAACTTCACGCGATCTGTCACGCCCAGGGTCGCTGCCAGCGCCTTGAGCTTCGCCTCCTGGTCGCCACCACCGACGATCTCCAGCCGGGCATCCAGTGCGGAATCGAGCCTTGCAAACGCGCGAATCAGCTTGTCGATCTGCTTCTCTTCGACCACCCGACCGAGGAAGACAATCAAATTGTCGGTGCGCGGGGCCAGGTTGGGCGTGTAGTTGTGGGCGTCGATGCCGCACGAGATCGCGAGAACGTCTTTCACTGTGGTATTTGCTTCGAGATACTCCGCCGCCTTGCGGGTCGGAGTCGTCACGCGCTGCGCACGGCGGAAGGTGCGGTCAGCGGCGCCCCAGGCAAGACCCGTCGCCCACGTCCGGAGAAACCTGGGCAGGATAAAGGTGTACTCGAGCAGGTTCTCGGGCATGAAGTGGTTCGTGCCGATCAAGCGAATTTCGCGCTTCTGGCCCTCGATGGTCATCCCTCGACCGATCACAACGTGCGACTGAAAGTGAACGACATCGGGCTTCACACGATCGAGAATCGTCGCCGAGTTCTGCTTAATGCGCCACGGAAGGGCGAAACGCAGCCACGGGTGCGGGTACCAGCGCCAGCTGTAGATGCGGTGCACCGTCATCGGCTGGCCTTCGTGCTGCTCGATCTGCGCGCCAGTCTTGCGATTCGAAAAAGAAGGGGCGGCGATGTGCACATCGTGCCCGCGCTCCACCAGTCCGGCGGCAAGCCGCGCGGCAAAACTGGCTGCACCATTGATCTCGGGCCAGAACGTATCGGCTCCGAGCAGAATACGCAGTCGTGGCTTGCCCTCGTGCGGTGACCGTCGGGGGCTGTCGTTCACTGTGAATGAGTTCCTTGTCTGTTGAACCGGATGCCGCTACAACCGTATCTCACGGTTGCGTGAGAGAGCCCTCAGCCGCGTCGGCGAGGGGTGTATTCCCGAGGGCCTGCGGGTGGTGGCGGGAGAGCGAAATGACGCCCCAGATTGCGGCGGCAGCCGCCAGGGCGAACGCGATGATCGCCCACAACGGCGCGCCGGCTGCCTCGCCGAGCACGATAATCCCAATCGAGACGGCGACGAGCGGGTCGATCACGGTCAGACCGGCGACGACCAGGTCGGGCGGATTAGACGAGTGCGCGGTCTGCACGAAGTAGGTGCCGAGCAGTGCCGCTGCGGCGAGCCCGATAATGCACACGGCGGTGAGGATGTCTGCGGCGTCGATCGCGAACCCTCCCTCGATGATCGTCTTCACCCGGTCGATGACCACCTTGGCGAGCGTCACGACGAATCCGAACAGCACACCGGCAGCGACCACGTAGAAGATCGGGCGCGGCTTGCGGGAGCGCATGACGATGAACAGCGTGAGCAGGATCGCGAGCACCACGCCCAAAATCACCAGTACCGTCACGAGCTGGGTCAGGGTGATCGGACGCGAACGAGCGACAAACGACGCAATCGCGACGAAGGCACCCACCCCGACAACACACACGACGATCGCACGAATCGAGATGGCATCCAGGGGTATCTTGCTCACCCGCGCGTTGACGATCGCGGTGATGACGAGGGCAACCGCTCCGAGCGGTTGCACCACGATGAGCGGCGCGAATCCGAGGCTCGTGAGCTGCAGCACAACTGCAACGCCCAGTAGCACCGTCCCGATCACCCACGACCCGCTGGCCAGTAGCGAGCGCAGCTGGCGAAGGCTCAATCCGGTCTTGGCTTCCGCGCCAGATCTCGCCTCAACGAGGGTGACACCGCGGTGCTGAAACTGCGTTCCAATGGCCAAGAGCACCGCCGCAACGAGTGCGAGAGCGATGCCGACAACGGGAATCGTCGACAGCGTCTGGTCCGCGAGATCCTGGAAGCTGGGAGGCACCCGTCGAATCTACCCGTTTAGACCCCGATATTCTTTCTGAATGGCCGTACTCCCCATTCGAATCACGGGTGATGCCGTGCTGCACTCCGTAGCGCAGCCGGTGACTGAGTTCGATGATCCCCTTCGCGATCTTGTTGCCAACATGTTCGAAACCATGGCAGAGGCACCGGGGGTCGGCCTGGCCGCACCGCAGGTGGGCGTGGCCCTGCGTCTCTTTGTCTTCAACTGGGTGGACGACGATCAGCGCCTCTGGCGCGGCGTCGCGGTGAACCCTGAGCTCTGGGTGAGCACCACTCCGATCGGCGAGCCGGATGAAGACGACGAGAGCGAAGGCTGCCTCTCGATCCCGGGCGAACGGTTCGCCCTTCGCCGAGCAGATCGCGCGATTCTCACTGCCATCGATCTCGAACAGAAGCCGTTCGAGGTCACAGCGAACGGCTGGCTTGCTCGCATCTTCCAACACGAGTACGACCACCTCGACGGGGTGCTCTACGCCGATCGACTGCAGCACGACTACGCGCGAGCCGCAGCGAGAGTGATCCGCAAGAAGCGCTGGGGTGTTCCAGACCTATCGTGGACGCCCGGTGAAGATCACCTCGAAGACTAGGTCCAGAGCCTGATCAGCGCCGCGGTCACCGCCGCCGCCGCCACCACGACAATGAACGGCGCTCGCACTGCCAACAGGGCTGCCGCGACAAACAACGCGGGAACGCGGGCGTCCAACGCGAGTCCCTGGCCCACGCCGAGCGTCTGCACGGTAATCAGCGCGGCGAGCAGAGCCACCGTCAACAGGTTGGCAATGCGAGCCGGCGTCGGTTTCTCGATCAGGCTCGGAGGAATGAGATAGCCGACGAGCTTGATCAGCGCCACCGCGATTGAGGCCAGGATCACGATCTGCCAGATGGTCACAGGGGCTCCTCCCCCGCAATTGGCTTGGGGCCGAGCCAGTTGGTCAGTCCCACGACCACGGCCACGAGCGCGGCAACCAGCACCGGAATTCCCGGGGGTAACGCCGGCGTGAGAACCGCGGCGACCACCGCGGCACCGATGGCGACGACCACCGGCTGCAACTGCTTGAGCCTGGGCCACAACAGCCCGAGGAAGGCGGCCGCGGCAGCGGCATCCAAACCGTACTGGCTCACATCGCCGAGCAGGTCGCCGATCAGTGCGCCGATCAGGGTGGTGAGGTTCCAGCCGACGTAGATGATTGCGCCGGTCCACCAGAACCCGGCACGCTGGGCCTCACGGGTCGGCTGCGCGGTGGAGACGGCCGTCGTTTCGTCGATCGTCCAGTGGGCGGCGAGCAGCTTTCGTGGCCACCGAACGTCGAGGAAGGGGGCGACTCGGAGTGCGTAGAGAGCGTTTCTGGTGCCGAGCAGGGCCGCACCGGCGATACCCGCGACCCCCGCTGCCGCGCCACCGGAGGCGATCACACCGACAAGTGCAAACTGCGAGCCGCCAGAAAACATAAGGAGGCTGAGCACACACGTTTGCCAGATATCCAGACCCGCAGCGACCGAGAGGGCGCCGAATGAGACGCCGTAGGCCGCGACGGCGACACCCACCGCAAAACTCGAGCGGATAGCCGCTCTCACCTCGGGGCTTCGCGCCATTAAACCGACAATCTCCCTCCGGGCCGAAATGGCCCGAAGGGAGACTCTATCGCCTGCGCTGTTACTTGGCGGGCGGTGTGAAGGTGCTGTTGGCGCGCAGCACCTCGAGGCGGGCGCGGTACTCCTTCTCGTCGATGTCGCCCTGCGCAAAGCGCTCAGCGAGAGTCGACTCGGCGCCACGAGCTGCGGCGCCCCACGGGCCCATGCCCTGGTGACCGTTGTGACCGCCCCACCCAGCGTGGCGCCAGCGGCGACGACCGAGGCCGACGATCAGGGCGACAACGAGGATCCAGAACAGTGGCATGAGAAGAAACAGGAATCCGAAGCCGAAGCCCCATCCACCCGCGTGGGCGGCGATTCCGGCGAGAGCGAGAGATGAGAACACGAGTTATCCATTCACTTTGCGGCCCTGGTTGGGCCGATATGAATAGCCTCGTCTCGAACGGTTTTTCTCGAATCTGCCCGGCGATGACACCTTGCCTACTCCGCCGGGTGCAGGATCGGCCTGGGGACTACTCCGTGCGGCCTGCCGTGACCAGACCGGTCTCGTAGGCGATCACCACGAGCTGCACCCGGTCGCGCGCCGCAAGCTTCGACATGATCCGGGAGACATGTGTCTTGGCCGTGAGCGGACTCAGGAACAGTGCCCGCCCGATCTCTTCGTTCGTGAGTCCCTGGCCGACGAGTGCCAGCACTTCGCGCTCGCGGTCGGTGATAACACTCAGTTGGCGGGCATCCGGAGCCTCGCGAAGCTCGGTGGAGATGCGCTCGAGCAGACGCTTGGTGACGCCCGGACTTAAGAGCGCGTCGCCGGCCGCAACGACCCGCACCGCACGGATGAATTCGACCGGCTCCGTGTCTTTGACGAGAAAACCGCTCGCCCCGGCACGGATGGCCCGTCCCACGTATTCGTCAAGCTCGAAGGTTGTCACGATAACGATGTGGGTGTCGGCAAGGTCGGGATTGCGCACGATCTGCTCGGTCGCCCAGAGACCGTCGCCGTCGGGCATCCGGATGTCCATCAACACCACGTCGGGTCGGGTGGCCGTAACGAGCGACACGGCTTCGGCACCGCTGCCAGCCTCCCCCACGATCTCGATGTCGGGCTCGGCCTCGAGGAGGCTGCGGAACCCCGCGCGGATGAGCTGCTGGTCGTCTGCAATCGCGACGCGGATCATGGTGTCGTCTCCTTCATCGGAATGCGCGCGGTCACGAGCAGCCCGCCCAGTGGTGCTTTCGACGTGGTGAGTGTTCCGCCGAGCAGTTCGGCGCGCTCGCGCATGCCGAGCAGGCCGCGCCCGCCTCCACCCTCCGATGCGCCGGGGTACTTGCCATCGATTCCGGTGCCATCGTCGCCGATCGTCACGACGTAAGCGTCGTCTTCGTTGCTCACCGAAACGATCGCGCGAGTCGCGTGTGCGTGCCGCACGACATTCGTGAGCGACTCCTGCACGATTCGGTAGATCGCGAGCTGGGCAGCCTTCGGCACGTCGTCGGTGGTGTTCGTGATGGTCACCTCAACGCCTTGCGAGGTGACGGATGCCGCAAGCCCCGGCAGCCGCGACAGGTCGGGTTCTGGCACGAGCGGGGCCGTCGGATCCTGCCCGTCTTCTGCCCGCAGAACGCCCAACACCGACCGCACTTCGTCGAGCGCGGTCTTGCTGGTCTCCTTGATGCTGGCGAGTGCTTCTGCCGCTCGCTCCGGCTGCTTGTCCATCAGATGCAGCCCGACACTGGCCTGCACGTTGATCTGGCTGAGCGAGTGAGCCAGCACGTCGTGCAGTTCTCGTGCGATGCGCACGCGCTCGGCCTGCACCTCGGTCTGCTTGCGCTGCGCAAACTCGCGACGGTAGTCCTCGAAATGCTCTCGACGGGTGCGCATCCCCTCGCCGATTCCGAAGACCATCAGGATCCCGAGCGTGGTGAGCGCGATCCGTGCCGGATGCCACTGCAGTCCGAGCGCCAACCCGATCGCCACAGTGAAGATCCAGCCAGCGCCGACCGATATCCACGCCCAGACGCGCGCGCCCTTGGTGATGGCGCTGACCAGCGCAAATGCGAGCGCTATGAACGGCGGGCCCTGGGTCGCGTCGGCGAGAACGAAGTCCGCGCATGCCGCCGTCGCGACAAAGGCGACGACTGGACCGGGAAAACGGCGGCGCAATAACAGAGCGAGCGGCCCGAGCACCGCGAGCACGACCGAAATCACCTGCCCCGTTGGATTGTCGCTCGTCA
>Ga0105046_10013898_pt1 | contig 12439 bp, 8 predicted proteins | sample MAT03_FD_78385 | JGI IMG/M metagenome (GOLD analysis project Ga0105046, IMG submission 78385) | Freshwater microbial communities from Lake Fryxell liftoff mats and glacier meltwater in Antarctica - MAT-03 (megahit assembly) | ecosystem: Environmental > Aquatic > Freshwater > Ice > Liftoff...
ATCCCTTTCGGTGATAATCCCGACGATCAACTCCGCTTCGGAAACCAATAAGGAACCGCAGTTAAAATGAACCAACCGCTCGACTGCATCGGCCAAAGTTGCGCTGGGCAAGATCTGATAGACCGTATGCCCCTTGCTCTGCAGGATCTCATAGACACGCATGACAAGTACCCTCCAAAAGTGACTTCACGCCACACCTTACATTCGACACATTACATTCGCCTAGCACCAAACGGCCAAAAGGAAATAACGACTACCTTAAACACGTTGCGTCCTTAAAGCCCGTTCGGAACTTCTAATGGGAATCTAATCGCCACGGAGTCTGACCGCAAGCATGGGACGGCTAGTCCAACCTAATTATTTCAGATATTTCTGCGGAGGTGCAATCAATGGGAATGCGAGGCTACTGCCGAGCTTTTCACTCCAATCCGACCATCCGAACGCGATAAACTCGCTCGTCCATTGCTCCAGACAGAAACTGATGAGTTAAAGCGTATTTCTGAATCCGTTGGGAATCCTCGACTTCGTGTCCCGATCGATACGCAACTCGCCCGATCCGATAATTATCCTCAAGATCTGCCAACTTAACCCGCGTTGCGAGTGGATCGGTGCTGAGGTTGATGATGTATTCGCAGTACGTGCATTGCTCCGTCTTGCTCAAACGGACGATGGCTTGGATGGCAGATTCGCTGATTGCATTTTGAGTTAATTCCTGTACGCTGCCGCCAACATCCTCGATGTAGTCATGCAGCACGGCTGCTTGTTTTTCAATCGGATCGTCCACGGACTGCATGACCCGCAAAAGGTGCAAGATGTATGGCTGGCCAGCTTTGTCGCGTTGACCTCGATGGGCATTGACGGCCAAGGCGATGGCTCGCTCAAGTGCATCCCATGAACTTATACTCATTCGAGGCCCTTGCGATAGAAATGAAACCGATGTCGATTCTTAGAGTCCGATTCATGGATCGCTTTCTTAATCGGAGGGAATTTATACGGTTCAAATGCGTTGAGCCCAGTCAACTCCTCAATGCGGTACGGAGCCATCGTTGGTAAATCATTCCATCCGAAAATGAAAAGTCCGTGTGGACAGAGGGATTGGTGAATTGCCTGCAGCGTGTGGTTGATGGCGCTGAGTTCATTGAGTCCACACCCGTAGACACCGTTAAAAACCACAACATCCAGCGAGTCAGGTTGGAAGTGTTGAGCGATGTTCTCGCACGAGTCGATGATATGCGTTGCCCCTCCATATTGGGCTTCCTCGGGGCTGATTTCCATAGTAATGAAATCGCGATCACGAAAAATGCTGGGGTAGTGAAGCGTGTACCAAGCGCAGCCAACAAACAGAATCCGACGATAATCGGGCGTTCGCAAAATCTCCGGAAAGATAACCTGCTCCAACAACTTTCTATCCGCCCTTTTTTTGCGTACATCGATTCCGAACCGAATCAAGTTTCGGTGCAACCCAATTCGAAGTTTCTTCAGTGAACTGTTACCCATGAAAGGAAGCCCTTAGCAAATTGTTTTGTCGGAGCCATTGGACGGCATCTCGAATGGATTCGTCGGCTGGCCGGTGTTGATATCCCAACTCTGCGATGGCCCGCTGGCTGGTGTACCATTGAAACTGAGACGACATGGCGATGGCAGCGGAATTGACTTCCAACTCATCCCTCATGAACTTACTGATCGTATCCCCGAACGCGCCTGCGATGAGTTTTGCTGGAGCACGCATGAAGGTGAAGGGGCCTTTTTTACCAAGGGCTGAACGGATTCTACGCCAGAGATCGAGATAAGTCATATTTTCGCCCCCGAGGATATAGTGGCGACCAGAAACACCTCGATCGATCGCGTTTAGGATGGCTTCGGCTACGTCTCGAGGATCGCAAACGGTACAACCACCGGATGGTGATAGCGGTGCAAATCCTTCCAAGGCTTGAATCATTCTGCCGCTGCTCGGTTTCCAATCCCACGGCCCTAGCATGAACCCTGGGTGGACAATCACCACATTTTGGCCCGCCTCGGCTGCGTCGACGGCTAAGCGTTCGGCGGCCATCTTCGTTACCACATAAGTGCACGGAATCTGTCCCTCACCCGGCGTATCTTCGTCGACAATGGAATTCTTGGTCCCAACCGCCAAAGTATTTACGGTGGATACATGAATCAATTTGATACCCCGTCGGCCTGCCTCATCAAGTAAATTTCTTGTTCCTTCGCGATTGACCTGCATTCCCTGATCCAGGCATTTCCAACCAATATGAATGTTCGCCGCGCAATGGATTACTGCATCAAAGCGACTCTCAAAGACGCTCCTCAGATTGTCCCTGTCGCCTACATCGGCTTGAAAAACATCAATATTCAATCCCTCGAAGGCTCGGTTCTTACTGTCGGATCTGCTTACGCTGGCAATCTCCATCCCGCGTTTTTGGGCTAGCCGGGCTACATTGTTACCCAACAATCCGTTTGCACCTGTAATTAAGATTCGCACTCGTTGAAATCCTCCATGGTGAAGCGACTCACTCACATACCCGGCCGCCACTAGGTCGCCACTCGGGGGGGAGGGCTGCCAGCATCTGCGTCTTGGTTTATAATCTTAGCCCACTCTTCCCAAGATCAATTTAACGAAAATCCCTAATGCCGATTATAACGACTAGCAAACTTTTCAAGCAGTTCGGGACGGGCGATGTCGCCGTTGAGGTATTACGGGGGGTGGATTTGACCATTGAAAGTGGCGAGTTTGTTGCCGTAATGGGCCCGTCCGGTTCTGGAAAGAGCACGCTCATGAGCATCATCGGTGGAATCGAACCGCCGACAAGTGGACAAGTGATTCTCGATGGAGTGGATATTGCAAAGCTCAGCGATGACCAGCGGACCATTATGCGGCGACGCAAAATCGGATTTGTCTTTCAAGCGTTCAATCTTATCCCAACCTTGTCGGCCCTTGAAAATGTGTCGCTGCCCTTGGAACTAGACGGTGTCGATCGAAAGACGGCCAGAGCCAGAGCAGCCGAAGCCTTAGAGCGGGTTGAACTTCTGCACCGAGCAGACCACATTCCAGCGAAATTATCTGGTGGCGAGCAGCAACGCGTTGCTGTGGCTCGCGCTCTAGCGATCAAGCCCGCGATTCTACTAGCCGATGAACCAACCGGAAACCTTGATTCTCGACAAAGCGGTCGCGTAACTCAACTTTTGCGTGATTTAGCAACGCAGTTCAAACAAACCATTGTCATGGTGACGCATGATGCCAACGTAGCTCGGTCTGCCTTTCGATTGCTTATGTTCCGAGATGGCAATATCGAACGTGACATTCCGCAGGACGAGTTTGCGGCCAACTCGCACGCATTCAACGTAGGCTCCAACGTAGGCTCGGGACAGTTTCCCAAATCCTCTTCGCCCATCGCGAGCGATCCAGCGATTCTCTCGGATGGGAATCGCTAATGCCGTTGAAAAGACTATCCATTCGGGAAATCCGAAGTCGTCCGGCTCGTAGTTTGTTAACACTGCTGAGCATCGTCATCGGCGTTTCGGCCATCGTTGCGACCTACCTCGCTTCCGATTCCGCTCAGCTCGCTCAGATTGCGATGGTTCGCGCCGTGACCGGAAACGCTGCGCTCGAGATAGAAGCCGTGGGCGGTGCGTCCTTTGACGGCAAACCGTTGGAACCGGTCGCAAAACTACCCGGAGTCAAGATCGCCTCCCCTATCTTGCGTCGGTATAGCAACATGAAAGTAAAAAGACCGCCGGGGAACCAGCCGCCTTCAACTTCGGCTGACGCGACATCCGACGAAACGACGGTCGAAACGCCGATCAATACGGTGTTCACGCGTTATCGTGTACAGCTCCTTGGTGTTGTTCCTGAATCGGACCGGCAAGTGCGCAGTTATACCTTGGTGGCCGGTAAAGACTTAGAGGACCCCAGCACCGATGCGGCTTCGGTTCTCATGGATGCCGGCTTCGCGGAATCGGCAAAGGTGTCGATCGGAAGTTCGGTCGCTTTCGAAACCCGAAGCGGGACGCAGTCCGCTCAGGTCGTAGGATTGTTGAAACCAAACGACGCTAGCGCGGGAATCCAATCTGGATTAATTGTTGCCCGACTGCTAACGGTCCAACGCTGGACCAAGTCGCCAGGCAAACTGGATGCGGTGCAGTTGGTGCTCGACAAAAATGCAAAAGTGGAGCAAGTCGCTGAGGCTGTCAGAGCCATTTTGCCAACAGGCCTGCGTGTTCATCAACCCACCATGCGCAGCCAAGTGGCCGACGAAAGCACCGTGGCCATGCAACAGGGACTGCGGCTTGCAACTGCGTTTGCGCTGATCATTTCCGCCTTCATCATTTACAACACGTTTCAAATGAGCGTTGGCGAACGACGCAGGCAATTGGGGATCTTGAGATCGCTAGGGGCAACACGCCATCAGTTGCTTTGGATGATCGTTCGAGAAGGGCTGTGGCTTGGCATGATTGGAACGTTGCTGGGTTGTTTTGTCGGTCAATTGGGTGCCGCGATCTTGAGAAGCTCGACCTCGAAACTGCTTCAAATCGAGATACCGCCAAGCCCATGGTCGATCTGGCCTTACGCGATTGCCATTGTTTGTGGCTTGGGAGTGGCGTTGCTGGGGGCATTCTTCCCGGCCATGAGAGCTTCGAATCTATCCCCAGCCGAAGCCATGCGAGTTGTTGCCAAAGGGGAGTTTAGTACTTCGAGAGCAGCATGGTTGGGGCTTGGTGGATCGCTTATGGTTATCGGGCTTGCGATTCAAGCATTTGCGGTTCTTCGTTGGATCTATTTGGGCCACGTTGTTTTCGGAACCATGGTCATGAAAATTGGCATGGTCTTTTTGCTCCCGGCCTTGATCGGTGATTTAACCGCGTGGGTTGCATGGCTCCTCAGCTTTTTTTTGAAGACCGAAGGCATGCTTGCACGTCGCCAAATCCTGCGACATCGAGGCCGATCGTCGCTAACGATTGGCATTGTGTTCATTGCCATGGGGACTGGTCTAGGCATGGCGAGTACGATTTTGGACAACATTGGTAATGTTGAGAGTTGGTACAAGAAATCGATTGTCGGCGACTTTTTTGTGCGAGCCGCCATGCCGGATATGAATAGTGGTCAGGCTGCAGATATGCCGGATGGACTGGCCGAAAAAGTGATCGCCATGCCGGGGGTCGCGTTGGTGGATACGCTGCGATTTGTACGCGCGAGAACCAACGATAGCTCGGTCGTCGTCGTGGTTCGCAACTTCAATTCGGACAGTCAAGACTATTTCGATTTAACCGAAGGCAATGAAGCCGAGGTATTGAAGGGAGTCCGAAGCGGTGAGGTGGTTTTGGGATCCGTATTGTCGCAGCGGTTGAATTTGCACATTGGCGACACGCTTCCGCTTGAGACCAACGAAGGTTCGACGACACTCAAGGTTGTGGGGGTTACCAACGAGTACATTGCTGGTGGCCTTACCCTTTATTTGGCAGCCGAATATGCGAAAAAGTTATTGAGTGTCGACGGGACGGACGTGATCGTAGTGAAAGCCAATCCAAAGGATCTTGTGCTCGTTGAGAAACAATTGAGAGCTCTGTGCGTTGAGACGGGCATGATGTTCCAATCGTATGTCGATCTGGTGAAAGTGATTCGAGATACGCTCAATGGTGTGGTGGGTGGACTGTGGGCAGTGCTTGCACTTGGTTCGGTGATCGCGGCATTCGGGTTGATCAACACGTTGGCGATGAATATCTTGGAGCAGACAAGGGAAATTGGCATGCTGCGAGTGGTGGCCATGACTCGATGGCAAATCCGAAAAATGATCTTGGCTCAAGCTTTGATCATGGGAATCATTGGCATTGTGCCTGGGGTCTTGACCGGGCTATGGATTCACTACGTCATCAACTTAACCACGATGCCTGTGACTGGCCATGCGGTACTGTTTACGATCTATCCGTGGCTGCTGGTCGGGGCACCGATTTTTGAGCTTTTGGTGGTGGTCGTGGCCGCCATGGTCCCGGCCGAACGCGCCGCCCGACTGAATGTTTCGAGCGCATTGCAATACGAGTGATCGTAGGCGACGTCGGTCCGCGACTCGCGGTCAGAGACCTTTCCGACCCAAGCCCCCGATCCTCTTAAAAAACCTTTCTTGCAACGACTCGCTTGACTATTCTGAATTCCAGTTCGTTCTCAAGGAGTAAGTCAGGATCAAGGAAAATCCAATAAAGTTCCCCCATGGCGGACATCAGTCGGCGGAGCGACTGATCTACGATAGCGACTCTAGAAACAAAGCTTATGCAACCAGTCTGCGCAACCTAAAATAGATTCTGCAGGTTGACATTCACCCTGTACACACGATAGTATGAATTGCCCTCCAAAAACCCTAGTTAGGCGACTTCCCACCCACTGTCCATGCAAAGCCTTTTTGCGAAGAAATTCCAATGATTGCATGTAATTACGGAACTCTTGTGGTTTGTCTTATTCTAGCGACGCACTCGCTAAAACCTGTTTTTTCGGCTGTTGATTTTCGAGATGGCGAGACTGCTGAAGTTGCCAAACAAACGCGATTCTTTGAATCGAAAGTTCGACCGCTTTTGATCGAAAGTTGCATCCGTTGCCATGGCGATGAAAAACAAGAAGGAGGCTTACGGCTTGACAGCCAAGTTGCGTTTGTGAAAGGCGGAGAAAGCGGACCTATAGTCGACTCGACAGCGGTCGGCGATAGCTTGATCCTTTCGGCCATCCACTACAAAGATCTAGAGATGCCTCCATCGGGTAAACTGTCCGATGAGAAAATCCAGGTGATCGAGCAGTGGATTAACGAGGGGAGCTACTGGCCACCCAAAACCGAGGCGATGTCCTCTAAAAAGAGTGGCGACAAAGGGTTCGACGACGATGACCGTTCTTATTGGTTCTTTCAGCCTCGAGCCGAGATTGAGCAGAACACAAAAGAGTCGGTCAGCCAGCGTTTGGATTTGTTTGTTGAAGAGGCTCTTGCAACCAAACAACTTGCATTCGCCGAACCGGCCGAATCGCTGGCGTTAATTCGTCGGGTGTATCTGGATTTGGTGGGTGTTACTCCGACTCCAACTGAAGTCGCTGAGTGCCTCGCTGAGCCGATAGATACGGCTTACCCGAAACTTGTTGAGCGTTTGCTTGCCGATCCCAGATACGGCGAGCGTTGGGGGCGATTCTGGTTGGCCCTGGTTCGGTTCGCAGAATCCGATGGTTACAAACAGGATGACTTCCGTCCGACTGCCTATCGCTATCGCGACTATGTCGTACGATCCTTCAACGACGACAAACCTTATGGCGACTTCGTTCGCGAGCAGTTGGCGGGCGATGAAATCGATCCGAACTCGCTCGAGTGCCGCGATGCGAGTGGCTATTTGCGGCTTTGGATTTACGAGTACAACCAACGCGATGTCAACGGCCAGTGGACCGCCATCCTGAACGACCTTACGGACGTTACCGGTGAAGCCTTTATGGGACTCGGCTATGGTTGTGCCCGATGCCACGATCATAAGTTTGATCCGTTGCTGCAAAAAGATTACTTTCGCCTTCAGGCTTACTTTTCTGGTTTGATCCCGCGAGAAGACTTGCCCGCCGCTACCCAAGAAGAGATCGCTCAATATCGTTCCGACGTCGAGGTATGGCGAGAAACAGCTCAGCCATTCCTAGATACGATAGAAGCCATTGAAGCTCCCCTGCGAGAAAAAACCATTCGAAAAGCCGTCGACAAATTTCCTCCCGACGTTCGACCGGCGCTCTTAAAGTCTGCTGCGGAACGAACAACTCGTGAAAAGCAAATTGCGCATTTGGCATCCCTTCAGCAAACGCGTGACCTCAATGAGATCAAGTGGGACAAGGTTCTCAAAGGCGAACAGCAAGAGAATTGGCAACTTGCGAAAGACTATATAAAACAATTGCCTGCACCGAAGCCAGATGCGTTGCCGGTTTCGCTGACCGCCACGGACGCCGGCACGGAGCCTGCCGAAGTTTACATCCCTGGAAAAGCCGGGCTAGGTCCGATTTCACCAGGTATTCCATCGATTCTCAATCCCGAATCGATGGCCATAGCCCCGCTGCCCGACCGAGACTCCAGCGGACGACGATTAGCGCTCGCGAACTGGATGGTTCGTCCTGAAAACCAACTGACATGGAGAGTCATTGTCAATCGCGTTTGGCAACAGCATTTCGGCCAAGGGATCGTGTCCAATGCGAGTGACTTTGGACGATTGACGGAACCGCCAACCCATCCCGAACTGCTTGACTACTTGGCTAGCCACTTTGCGGAGAACGGCGGTCGATTCAAATCGCTGCACCGCTGGATTTTGAACAGCCGCACGTATCGTCAGTCGGCCTATCCAGCCTCGACTTCCACCGCCATGCAGATTGATCCCAACAATCGATGGTTGTGGCGTTTTTCTCCACGACGTCTGGACGCTGAGCAAATTCGGGATTCGATCCTGACCGCTACCGGCGAACTGAAACCAATGCATGAAGGTGCATCGCAGGACTCAACCAAGCCGGTTCGATCTATTTTCGTGCGCTCCAAGCGAAACTCACAAGACCGCTTTCTTTCGCTCTTTGATTCCCCAGACGGAAGCTCATCGACTGCCAAAAGGAACGCAACGACGACCCCGTTGCAATCGTTGATGATGATGAACTCGGATTGGGTGAACGCTCGAGCCGAGAACATGGCCAAACAAATCATCGGCTTGAAGACTTCACCTGTGGCATCTATCCAAGAAGCGTTTGAGCGTGTTTTTTTGAAGTCGCCATCCTCTTCCGAGGTGGATTCGGCCATGAATTTTATCCGTGCTGGCGACGCGGACAGCGATAACGTTTGGCATGATTTGTTTGTGGACTACTGTCACGTTTTGATCAACTCGAATTCATTCCTACACATGGAATAGCTGGCGATCGTTATGCAGGCTTTCAATTCCAATCCTCGAGGCAGCGGCTATTTGAATCGCCGCGATATGCTTCAACAAGCGGGCGCCGGGTTTGGATCGCTGGTGCTGGCTTCGCTCATGCAGCAAACGGGTGCAACGGCTGACAAAACCGATCTGTCCTTGAAAGGCCCCCATCACACGCCGACGGCCAAGAGCGTCATCTTCCTGTTCATGGAGGGAGGGCCGAGCCACATCGACCTATTCGACCCAAAGCCAGAACTGGAAAAACTAGCCGGCAAACCTTTGCCGGAAAGTTTCGGTCCCATCATCACACCGATGGGTGAGTACGATGCTCCGCTGATGCCTAGCAAACGAAAATGGGCACAGCATGGCGAGAGTGGACTTTGGGTCTCCGATTGGTTACCACATATCGCAGAACATGCGGATGATCTTGCGGTCATTCGCTCGTGTTGGGCCAATGGCTTGAACCATTCGAACGGCGTTTGCCAAATGAATTCCGGCTCGATTCTTGGTGGTCGTCCTTCGCTGGGGAGTTGGGTCACCTATGGATTGGGGACTGCAAACGAAAATCTGCCAGCCTTCGTCGTGATTGAGGATGGTGACGGGCATGTTATCAACGGGCCCCGCAATTGGTCCGCTGGCTTCATGCCCGCAAGTTACCAAGGGATCGCGCTCAATGGAAGCAAAGCGCCGATCGATTTCTTGAAGACACCCGACAAAGTGGGAGCGGAACGGCAAGCGGCCAAACTGCGACTCCTAAACGAAATCAATAAACAGCATCAAGTACAGCGTTTCAGTGACTCCGAATTGGAGGCTCGCATCAATTCGTACGAGCTTGCGTTTCGGATGCAAGCCCAAGCCCCGGAAGCAGTCGATTTGTCGCAGGAAACAGAACGCACGCAAGCCATGTATGGCATTGATGACAAAGAGACCACTTCCTTTGGAAAGAACTGTTTGTTGGCCCGTCGGCTTGTCGAACGCGGCGTGCGGTTTGTTCAGTTGTATCACGGCGCAGGTAGCAAGTGGGATTCGCATTCCGCCATCGAAAAAAACCATGGCAAAATGTGTCTAACGAGCGACAAACCGGTTGCGGGCCTTTTAAAAGATCTCAGGGAGCGAGGGTTGCTGGATAGTACGCTCGTGGTTTGGGGCGGCGAGTTCGGCCGAACTCCGATGAGCGAAAAGGGTGACGGTCGCGACCATAACGCCTATGGCTTTACGATGTGGATGGCGGGCGGCGGTGTTCGTGGTGGCCAAACGATTGGAAAGACCGATGAGATTGGATTGCACGCAGTCGAAGATCGATTGCATGTACATGATCTTCATGCAACCATCTTGCATATGCTCGGTGTCGATCATTGGAAACTGGTTTACGCGCATCAAGGCCGACCGGAACGTTCGACGCAAAACGAAGGCAACGTTTGCAAGAAGATCCTCTTGAAAGCATAGCATTGTCGCCTTTCGCTCCGCGAAAGCAGCGTCCCTCAACGCTACTTTCGCGGAGCGAAAGGCGACACTTGCGGACGAGCGAGGCCCTTCGCTCGTTGGATTCAAAACCTGAGCGAGGCCCTTGCTCACGCGTCGGGTTACGTAACGCATGTTCAAAAGACTTTCTGATTGATTATGGCAACTTCCATCGCTGATCCAAAACCAAATGTTCGCATTGCGAGCGTCGACGTGTATCGCGGCATGGTCATGTTTCTGATGTTGGCCGAAATCCTCCATCTTTACGATCTCAAAAAAATCGCAACTGGGGAGGGATGGCTCTCGCAAGCAGCGGAGTGGTTGGCTTTTCACACCACGCACGTCGCATGGCGTGGGTGTTCGTTGCACGACATGATCCAACCGAGCTTTTCCTTTTTGGTTGGGACCGCCATGGCGTTCTCCATCATGGCTCGCGGTTCCAAGGGCCAATCCTGGACTCGCATGTTTTTGCATTCGATCTTTCGAAGTTTTGCCCTTGTCTTCCTCGGAATTTTTTTAAGAAGCCTTGGGCGTCCGAGCACCAATTTTACGTTCGATGATACGCTCACTCAAATCGGCCTGGGCTATTGGATCTTGTTCTTGTTGTCAGGTTTGTCGATTCGAGGCTTGATCGTATCGGTCGGGGTGATCTTGTTTGGGTATTGGTTGGCATTCGTTTGTTATCCGGCACCAGGTGCGGATTTTCCTTACGATCAATACGGAGTCGATTCAAAGTGGGGGGAGCATTATGAGGGTATCGCATCGCACTTCAACAAGAATTCCAATCTCGCGTCGGCGGTCGATCAATGGTGGATGAATTTGTTTCCGCGCGAAAAGCCATTCCCATACTCGGGTGGCGGTTATTGCATGCTCAGTTTCGTCCCTACGCTTGGAACCATGTTATTGGGTTTGATCGCAGGCAAATTGCTACAGTGGGATTCGACGGTTGGCCGCAAGCAACTGTTTCTGTGGTCGGCGGCAGTGGTCTGCATTTCGCTGGCGTTGGTGGTCGACGCGTTAGGACTGTGTCCCATCGTGAAGCGAATTTGGACGCCAACTTGGGTTCTTTGGAGCGGTGGCCTGTGTTTTGTTTGGCTGGCGTTACTCAATGTGCTGTGCGATATCGGCGGTTATAAGCGTTGGGGATTCCCGTTCCTGGTCATTGGAGCCAACTCGATCGCCGCTTATGTGATGAGCTGGACCATGAAAGAACCCATTCGACTGGCCATCGAGCGGCACTTTGGCTATTTCCTTGAGCAGTTTTATGGTTGGCTGGGCACGTGGTTTTCATTAGAAAATCCGCAGGCCTTAAAACCGTTGGTTCTTGGCGCGCTGACGTTGGGCGTGATATGGTTGATTTTGCTTTGGTTGTACCGCAAGCGCATCTTCCTGAAGATCTAGCCACGGGGTAGCAGGAAGCTGGTAGGTTGTGAAGTTTCCTTCTGAGTGTCAGAATCTGAACTTGAATTGAGCGGGCGCAATTCGCGCACCACCTTTCTGAACCGTATTACTCGGAAGAGCAACTCTGAATGGAACATGTCAGCGGCAACATTTACGACTACCCCGTTTATTACGACTTGGTCTTTGCCAGCGACTGGGTTGCTGAGTTCAAGTTTTTAGAGGCGGCCTTCCAAAAGCACGTGGAGGGCAAGACCAAGCGGGTATTGGAGCCTGCGTGCGGAACGGGGAGACTGCTTTTTCGAATGGCCAAAAACGGGTACATTGCGGAGGGTTTGGATTTGAACGAGAAGGCGATTGCGTACTGCAATGCTCGCCTCAAGAAACACGAACTTAGGGAGTCGGCGTGGGTCGCGGACATGTGCGACTTTTCCGTAAAGAAGCCGTTTGATGCAGCTTTCAATACGATCAACTCTTTTCGCCATTTAAGCACAGAAAAGGCTGCAATCGCTCACTTTCAAGCCATGGCTGAGGCGGTGCGACCGGGTGGGATCTATGCGCTAGGATTCCATTTGACGCCGCTGGAGGGCATTGCCTCGGATACCGAGAGTTGGGTTGCCAAACGTGGGAATTTGCAGATCAATACGCGTATGTGGCCTCGAGACAAGGACGTCAAAGCGAGGATGGAGAG
>Ga0105046_10013899_pt1 | contig 12439 bp, 7 predicted proteins | sample MAT03_FD_78385 | JGI IMG/M metagenome (GOLD analysis project Ga0105046, IMG submission 78385) | Freshwater microbial communities from Lake Fryxell liftoff mats and glacier meltwater in Antarctica - MAT-03 (megahit assembly) | ecosystem: Environmental > Aquatic > Freshwater > Ice > Liftoff...
TCATTATGTTCCTTTGCGCCGAGATGATGCTGCAAGGCGTGGCGATTAATCTCGTTGCCTTTGCGAGATATCACGGGAACCTGCACGGGCAGGTCTTCGTGCTGTTCCTGCTGGCTGTCGCGGCGTGTGAGGCTGGCATCGCCTTGGCCCTGTTCCTGATGCTGTACCGCCGGGGCAAGTCGCTCGATTCGTCCGACTGGCAATCGCTGCGGGAACTCGGCGTGCCGCCACCCATCGACACCGAACCATTGGTGAAGGAAACGCCTTCGGAAGAACCGACGCTGCAACCCGCTGGCGTGCGGCCGAAGGCCATCCCAACCCCGAGCGAGGAGGAGGCAACCCATGTCTGATCCAATCAGCTTCGCCCTCATCATCCTCGCGCTGCCGCTGCTCGCCGCCGTGATAGCGGCGTTCGGTTCCCGCACGTTGTTAAAGAAAGCCGCGCACGTTCCGCTCGTGATCGCCTGTGCGGTCGCCGCCGTGCTGGGCATTATGCTCGTTCTCCAGGTCGCCGACGGCTCGCAACACCGCTGGATTTCCGACCCCGTGACGTGGTTCACCGCTGGCAAACTCAAGGTGAACTTCACGATCACCGTGGACCCGCTCTCGTCGATGATGCTGGCGATGATCGCCTTCATCTCGACGTGGATCGCCGTGTTCTCGGCGGGTTACATGCACGGCGATAAGAGTTACGGCCGCTATTTTGCAGTGATGGGCCTGTTCGTGTTCAGCATGTGCGGGCTGGTGCTCGCCAATAACTTCCTGCTGCTCGTCGCGTTCTGGGAAGGCGTTGGCCTCTGCTCGTATTTGCTCGTGGGCTACTACTTCGAGAAGCCGAGCGCGGCGGCAGCGGCCCGCAAAGCCTTCCTTGTCACCCGCATCGGCGACACGGGCTTCATCATCGGCATCTTCTTACTGTGGAAGATGGGCGGGTGGAACACGGACCTGACCGCGATCTTCGACTTCATGGCGAAGACGCCGCCCGACCAAAGTGAACTGACCATTGCGTGTCTGCTCCTATTCTGCGGGGCGGTTGGCAAGAGTGCGCAGTTCCCGCTCTATGTGTGGTTGCCCGACGCGATGGAAGGACCGACACCCGTGTCTGCCCTCATCCACGCGGCCACGATGGTGACGGCCGGCGTCTACCTCGTCGCTCGCTGTTCGCCCCTGTTCGCCATGTGCCCGGACGCTCAACTCGTCGTCGCGTGGGCTGGCGGCATCACGGCACTGCTCGCCGCGTTCATCGCCTTGGCACAAAACGACTTGAAGCGGGTGCTGGCCTATTCCACCGTCAGCCAACTCGGCTTCATGTTCCTGGCGCTGGGCACCGCCGGCGTGATTAGCCCGGTGTTCGCCGTGACGGCCGCGATGTTCCACCTGTTCACCCACGCCTTCTTCAAAGCGTTGCTGTTCCTCTCCGCCGGGAGCGTGATGCACGCGATGGGCGGCGTGATCGACATGCGGAAGTTCGGCGGGCTTCGCAAACTGCTTCCCATCACACACCTGACGTTCCTGTGTGGAGCCGCCGCGCTCGCCGGTGTGCCGCTGCTCTCGGGATTCTGGAGCAAAGACCTAATCCTCGAATCGCTGACCACCGCGAGCGAAGGCAACCAGAACGCGACCGCTTACCTCATCCTGATGGGCGTCGCTTACCTGACGGCATTCCTCACGGCGTTCTACACCTTCCGAGCGTACTTCCTGACATTCTGGGGCACGCAACGCATTCCCCAAGAAGCCGGGCACCACGCCCACGAATCGCCGATGGTGATGACGATTCCGCTCCTCGTGCTGGCCGTTGGGGCGCTGTTCGTCGGCATCGCGGCCGAGCCGTTTACGCACGCATTCAGCGGGTTCCTCGAACATACGCCGTCGCTGGAACAAGCCGCGAAAGCCTCGGGCGCAGCGGCGATTGAGCACCACTTCAACTGGGCTGTGGCCGGCCTTAGCACGGCCTTTGCCCTCGGTGGGGTCGGGCTGGCATTCTTGATGTACCGCAAGGGTGGCCCGGAAGTCGTGCCGGCAGCGCTGAGTTCGGTGTTCACGCTTTCGCGGAACAAGGTGTATGTGGACGAAGTTTACGACGCGGCAATTGTGAAGCCGGCCGGCGTGCTGGCGTTCCTGGCGAAGGCGTTCGACGGCTTCCTAGACGCACTCAGTCGCCTGTTCGCCACGATCCCTCGCTTTGTGGGGCTGTGGGCACGGCCGATCCAGAACGGATTGGTGCAGTTTTACGCCCTCTCGATGGCGCTGGGCCTCGCTGTATTCCTGACGTTCGTGGTGTTCCGGGTAACGCGGTAATGAACGACACGGCGAGCGGTGTGCGCGAGCACACTGTTCTTAAACGTGTTCGACGCCACTCGCGTGAACAGAACAGTCGATTGAGATCGACCGCTCGCCTTCGCTGGGCAGGACTCCTATGAACATCTACGACATCATCGCCTCACCCGGCACCGGCCGCGTTTTGCTGTTGTTGGTGGTGCTGCTTCCGCTGTTTGCGGCCGGCTTCGTCCCACTCTTTGGCAGCCGTGCCCGCCGGGTCGCGCTATGGCTTGCGGTCGCCCACCTCGCCATCACCTCGGCCGTCGTTGTCCTAGCATTGCTTATTCTGAACGAACGCCCTGACACGTCGCCCAACTACTCGGACACGGGATTGACCAAATTCCGCGCCGAATTTGTCCCCGGCGATACCTCCGGGCAAGGGGAAGGTGCGGACGGTCGCACGAAGTGGACGCTTCTGAGCCTTTCAGGTGCCGATGCCTCGCCGAATCGCGCCGGGCCGAACGTGCAGTTCTTCCTCGGCATTGATGGACTAAATCTTTGGCTCGTCGCGCTCGCCAGCATCATGCTGATCCCGGCGATTCTCGTGTCGTGGGATAGCGTGAAGGAGAAGCCCGGCGCGTTCTACGGCTGGATGTTCCTGCTCCAGGGCGCGGCCATCGGGGCATTCCTGTCGTTCGACGTGATCCTCTTCTACGCCTTCTTTGAACTCACGCTGATCCCCGCATTTTTCCTCATCGGTCGGTGGGGCATCGGCTCCGGCCGGCGCGACGCGGCGAAGAAGTTCTTCCTGTATACGCTCGCAGGTAGTCTGCTCACGCTCATCGGCGTGATCGGCGTCGTGCTGACGAACCCGAACCCCGAGACGGGTCAGATTACGTTCTCCTTGCCGGACCTGATGGGGAATGTGCAATATTGGCTCACCAAGGCGCACAACGCAGCGCTCGCCGGTAAACCCGAGGCGCTCGCCGAACTCCATCGCACGCAGTTTTGGCTCTTCCTGGCGATGATGGCCGGCTTCATGGTGAAGGTGCCGATCTGGCCGTTCCACACCTGGCTGCCTGGTGCGTATGGCGAAGCCCCGACCGGCGTAACGATCCTGCTTTCATCGCTGCTCGCCAAGTTGGGCACCTTCGGCATGCTTCGGTTCGTGCTGCCGCTCGTGCCGGACGCCGCCATCATGTATGGTTTGCCCGTCGTGGGGTCGTTCGCCGCGTTCGGCATCGTCTACGCCGCGCTGTGTGCCTACGACCAGAAGGATATCAAGCTCACCATCGCGTACAGTTCCGTCTCGCACTTGGGGTTCCTGGTGCTGGCGATCTTCGCGTTCAACACCGAGGGCCTCAGCGGCGCGGTTCTGCACATGGTGAACCACGGCCTCAGCACGGGGGCGATGTTCGCGCTGCTCGGCTTCTTGCTCGACCGCTACCGCACGACCCAAGTAAGCCAATTTGGCGGGCTGATGGGCCGCTTCCCGAACTACGCGGTGTTGGCGTTCGTGCTGTGCCTCGCCAGCATCGGCTTGCCAGGGTTGAACAACTTCGTCAGCGAAATGCTGATGCTCGCCGGCCTCTTCGATACCCAAAACTCCGGCGTGCATGGGCTGGGTTTGGCCGTTGTCGCGGCGTTCGGCATCCTCTTGAGCGCCTGGTACATGCTGACCATGCTTCAGAAGGTGTTCTTCAACGCGGCCAAGGAACCCGAAACCGTGGTGCCTGGGGTCGCGCCGCCGGACGTCACTCGCCGCGAGTTCTTCGCATTCGGCTCGCTCGCCGGGCTGTGCCTGCTGCTGGGCATCTTCCCGCAAGTGCTGCTTGACCCGATTCGCTCAGACGTGCGGAAACTGAACACCCTCGGAATCCACGCTCGCGCCCGGGTCGATGGCGTGAAGATTCCCGTGCCGCAGCTCGAATCCGGCCCGCCGCCCGCAGGTGGTGGCGGGCAATTCCCAGGCATGGACAAAGGCGGTGGGGACAAGGGCAAAGACAAAGGCGGCAAGGGCGGCGGTAAAGACAAGGGCGGTAAGGGCGGCAAAGGTGGTGGCAAGGGGAAGATGGCGATTGAGGAAGAGTGACCGCGCCGCAATCGATTGAGGCGAGCGGGGGACGTGAGTCCCCTGTTCTGAAGCATCACGAACAGGGGACTCACGTCCCCCGCTCGCCGGTGAGAGTTAGAGAAACACGAGGCGATCAACCGTGAATCCGCTGTCCGACGAATCACTGCAGCACACACTCACAGGCGTCTTCCGGCTTGTCGCCCCGGAAATCGCCTTGATTGGCACGGCGTGCGTCGTGTTCACCTTCGCCGCCGTCTACAACCGCCGCTGGCTCGGCTTCACCGTGTCGCTGCTGGGCGTGATCCTCGCTGGCGTTCTCGCGGGCACCGTGACGACGGCGATGCCCGAAATCGTGACCGCATCGCCGATTCTGCCGGACGCGCTGGGTGCGTTCATCCGCTGGGTTGCGATTATCACCGCTGCCGTGCTGCTTTTCCTGACGTGGGCCGAGATTCCACGGAGGGAAGGCGGCGAATACTACGGTTGCCTGCTCGTCGCTATCGTGGGCGTCTCACTTGTTGGAAGGGCGAACGACCTCATCACCCTGTTCCTGGCCCTGGAACTCATCAGCATCCCGACGTACATCCTGCTTTACTTGCCGGCCCGCACCAAGTTGAGCCAGGAAGCCGCCGTCAAGTATTTCCTGCTCAGCGTCATGTCGTCGGCCGTGCTGCTCTTCGGGTTTAGCTACCTCTACGGTCTCACGGGCAGCACGAACCTCACGGTCATCACCGACGCTATCACGAAGGCGAACGCCGACAAGCTGTCGCCGATGGCGCTGGTTGCCGTGGTGATGGTGATCGCGGCGCTCGGGTTCCGCGTGGCAGCCGTGCCGTTCCACTTCTACGCCCCGGATGTGTACGAAGGCGGCCCGGCCGGTGTGGTGGCGCAACTCGCGTTCCTGCCGAAGGTGGCCGGCTTCGCCGCGCTAGCTCGCGTCCTCGGGTTGGTCGGCCCCGACGTGCGACACATCCCATTCGACGCCAACACGCACTTGCCGCTCCTCCTGTGGATCATGGCACTTCTCACCATGACACTGGGCAACGTGCTAGCACTCCTGCAAGACAACATCCGCCGCATGTTGGCGTATTCGAGCGTCGCGCACGCCGGGTACATGCTCATCGGCATCGTCGTGGCGTGTTCGCTTCCCGATGCCACCGGCGTTGAGAGGTTGACCGCGAATGCGGACAAACCCACCGGCGTCGTGGTCGGCCCGTGGGTTGGCGGCATTGATGCGCTGCTCGTCTACCTCGTGGCTTACGGCATGATGACGCTTGGTGCGTTCGCCGTGATTCTGTACCTCAGTTCCCCAGGTCGCCCGGTGGAAGCCATCGACGACCTGGCCGGCGCGAGTCAGTCCCACCCGATTTCAGCCGCCGCGATGGCGATCTTCCTGTTCAGCTTCATCGGGTTGCCGCTCACTGCCGGGTTCGCGGGCAAGTTCCTGCTCTTCGTGGGTGCATTCACAGCCCCGGCCGAGACCGGCGCGATGCGAAACCTTTATCGAATCATGGCCGTGGTCGCTGCGGTGAACGCGGCCATCGGCGCGTACTACTACCTGCGGGTTGTTGGCGTGATGTACTTGCGAACACCGCTGCGGCCGCTCGCCCGCTCCCGCGCGGTGCCGACACTATTGGCGGCCGTCGCACTCGCCGGCGCAACGCTGTTCTTCGGCATCTATCCCAAGCCACTGGCCGACGCCGCACGCAAAGCCGCCCCAGTTCCCGAGATGCCGGCCCGCACGAAGTAATTGTGCTTTGCGTGGTCGAAATAGAGAGGTTCAGCAGCGTGCGTTTGGAGATGTTGTCCCAAGGGGACAACATCAGTCCGATGCTCACTGTTGCGTGTCTCTGGACGCCTCACGCCAGGGGTTGCGCGAAGCGCTCCACCCCTGGCTCGCGTCGGTCGTCGCATCCACGACTGCAAGAGGGTGATTGGTCTTTGCAGCCCTGGACAGGGCGACCGAGTGTAGCCTGGGGTGAAGCGCAACCCCAGGCGGGCGAACGGAGAATGTCCTGACATCAAACCCTTTAAGGCTAAAATGGCTCATTCCTAACCGCGCAGAGTATAAACGGCGACAATGTTAAACTGACCGGATCGCAACCACCAACCCACAACTCATAAGCGGCCGAGCACACGCAGGAGTCGCATGGTGAGGTGGTCAGGGGTGAACGGCTTCTGCAAGAACTCGACCTGATCCTCAAGGACACCCTGGCGAAGAACCTCATCGGCCGTGTAGCCGGACATGAACATGACACGCACGGTCGGCCACTGTGCCCGAACCTGATCGGCCAGCAAACGACCACTCATACCGGGCATCACCACGTCGGTGACGAGCACATCGACCCGACCGTGATGGTCAGCGAGCAGACGCAAGGCGTGGTCTGGGCGGGAGGCGGTGAGTACAGTCGCGCCGTCGTTAGTTAACCCCGCGACAAGCACTTCGCGGACCATCTCGTTATCTTCGACAACGAGAATCGTCGCGCCAGCAAGGCGGCACGCTGCGGGGAGCACTAGGACGTCGGGCAGGGGTGTAAGCGGCGGGGCGATCATCGCCGAGTCGGAGATTGGCTCGCCGTGGATTCGCAAGTCGATCTGGAACGTCGTGCCACGGCCGGGTGCCGACTCAACGCGAATTTTGCCGTGCAGTGTTTGAACGATGCCGTAGACGGTCGCCAACCCCAACCCGGTTCCTTCACTAATGTCTTTGGTTGTGAAAAAAGGCTCGAAGATGCGGGCTTTCACTTCGTCCGACATGCCGAGTCCGCCGTCGGACACCGTGAGTCGCACGAACTGCCGGGCAAGCGCGAGGCACACATGCGGCCCAGGTGGTGAGGCGGGCGGTTCCACAATCAGGGCCGTGGTCAAGGCCAACGAACCGCCGGCGGGCATGGCGTCGCGGGCGTTCACGGCGAGATTCATGATGACCTGATGAAGCATCCCGGAGTCGCCTTGAACGGTGGGCAATTCTGGGGCGAGCGTTGCGTTGATCCGAATGTGTTCGCCAAGCACCCGTTCGAGCAAGCGAACCGTGTCGGTGACGACATCGTTCAGGTGAACCGCGGAGACGACGATCTCGCGCTTACGGCTGAACGTGAGAAGTTGGCCGGTGAGGTCGGCAGCGCGATCGCCCGCCCGGCGGATGTCAGCGGCGAGTTCGTGAAGCCGGCCGCCTCGCCGCGCTGTCTCCTCGGAAATCATCTCAGCGCAACCGTTAATGACGGTGAGGAGATTGTTGAAGTCGTGGGCGATACCGCCGGCCAAGCGGCCCACGGCTTCCAGTTTCGCGGCCTGTCGGAGTTGCTTCTCCAGTCTCGATTTTTCTTCGTACTGCTTCTGAATCTCCCCTGCGGCGCGGCGGACTTGCACCCGCAACGTCCATACCCACATGCCCCCTACCAGCGCGACCGCCAGGAACCCGACGATGAGGTACGCGACCCGCTGCGTTGTCCACCAGGTCACCGGCCCGCTGATCGGCACTCGTGGCGGCGAGTCCAGGAGCGTGAGTGATTCCGCTCCGCGGAGGAACAGCCCAGCCCCGGCTTTCCCGTCAGGGGTCGCGTCGAGGGGAACTCCAACGACCTGTATTTGCGCACCAATTTCCAGCAAGGTTGGGTTGAGCGATGCGGGCAATCCGGGGACAAAAGCCTCGAATCGGAATGAGCCGTCGGTGAGGGTCACGGCGGTCCAACCCGCCACCGCACGGTGCCCGGCGACGTACCCCGAAATCTTGACTACCGTGGCATCACGCCTGCCGGACACAACTTCGTTCGGCATCGCTTCCACTGGCTCCGGAGGCGGGACCACGCCAAGGGTTTTGAGGGTCACGCGAGTCAGCCCGATCCGCATGCCGTCGATGCGGAGCAGACCGCGTGCCTCGACCTGTGTTCCGAGGGGCACACTCTGCGTGGGGTTGTCCAGCCAGAGTGTTGCGCCACTGCTGCTATCCTGCACGACCAGCACACCCCGCAGGGGCGCGGCGGTCACGATACCGGCGATCTTCACCTGTCTGGTTCCGGGGTGCGGGGCGGGCACGAAGTGAAGCAGATGATCGATAATGCGGGGCGGGGCGTCAGCGCTATCCGGTGAGTCTGACGCGATGAGTAGCACTTCCGGTAACGCCGTCATGTAGACTTTTGGCAAACCGAAGATCGCTCGGTTCTTGAATGTTCCCACACAGACCCCGCGAACGTAGACCACGGCGTCTTTCAACGCGATAGCCTTACGGGCCAACTCCTCGCCGGGGATGAGAACCGCCCCCGACCCCTGGGCGGTGTACACCTCAAGCCGGGTAATGCCACGATTCGCACTCACGCTGCGCACCACCGCGAGAGTGCGCACGAACTGCCCGTCCAACCAGCGGGCTTCCTCAGGTAACAGGTTCGAGGGCAGACCTTCGGGGAGTTTGCCTTTCCCGAGCTTCTTGATCGAAGTCGGGGTGATGCACGGTGAGAACGCGCCTTCATCCGAGACGCCTTCAACTTCGACCTGATCGCCCAGGGTCAGGCCGGTTGTCTTCGACGCCGGGTGAACGTAAATGCCGGCCGTTGCGTCCTGAAACCAGAAGTCGTTCAGGTGCGGGTTGGCATGCGTGACCACCCCGGTTATCTTCACCGGCCGGGCCGTTCTCGCCTCAGCGGGCGATAACTCGCGGACACTCTGGGCGGTTGTGAGTGGGTGTGCGTTCGCCTGTCCGCATGCGGAACTAGGCGCAAACCCCACAATTACCAGCAGGCAAAAGGCGACGCAAGGCGGCACGGGGATACCCCGTTAAGGGTGAGGCGGACGGGCCAACACGACAGGACATGGCTGACTTGCCTCAATTTGGCCGCGGTTCGGAACCGCGGAGAATGAGTCGCCTGTCCGCGCCTCCTTGCGACGCCGGACGATTCCGGCTTCCCCAATGTACCCCGGAACGTGGCGAGCGAAAGATGTGACTCCGCCAAAACTCGAAAATCCCTCGCCGGGTCGCCAGGTATCTGGCCCGGCGCGAATTCCCGTGTGAGCCTGGGCCGACTACTCCACATCAAAGCGACGGAGTGGGGTTAACTCGGCTGTTGTGCCCAAATAGACCCCCGGCAAGCCAGGGCTAAATTGCGAGCGGTCTCATATTGCTGCCCCCCGGCTTGCCGAGAATCTGCTTGCGCGTAAGGCCCTGATGATCGTGGGTCACGTCTTCAACTGGAAGATAGCCTCCACTTCGACGCTCGTACCAAGCGGGAGTTGCCCCATGCCGAGGGCTGTGCGAGCGTGCCGGCCAGCGTCCGGGCCGAACACGTCCTTGAGCAGATTCGTCGCCCCGTTAATGATGAGGTGGCAGTCGGTGAAGTCCGGGTCGGTGTTCACATATCCAGTGACCCGCACCACACGGTCAATTCGGTCGAGCGACCCGAGTTCAGTGATGATCGCCCGGAGAATGTTCGCCGCACACAGCGCTGCGGCCTTCGTGGCGTCCTCGACCGATACTTGCGACGGCACCTTCCCTTTGCTGGTCAATACGCCCGCGTCGTAAGGCACCTGCCCCGAGGCATACAGCGTGGTTCCCAGGATCGAAAGGAGATCGATCACCGGGCCTTGCTTCGGCCCGCGGTCGAGCGGGAATCCAGCGGCTTCGAGCTTCTTTTCGCGTTCACCCATTGAAATGCTCCGGTCATCGGGACAGTGGATAGTGGATAGTGGATAGTGGATAGCAAAGACAGAGAACAGAGAACAGAGAACAGAGTCTGCAAAATACGAAATGCAAACTGCCAAGAACACGATCAACACACGGAACGCAGTCACACCAGCGTCTTGCCGTGGTTTTCATTTCGTATTTTGCATTTCGTATTTTGCAGTTTGCAGACTGTATTCTTTCCTCTCTGTCCTCTCTTTCCTCTCTGCCCACTGCCCACTGCCCACTGCCCACTGCCCACTGCCCACTCCCCACTCCCCACTGCCCACTCCCCACTGCCCACTCCCCACTCCCCACTCCCCACTCTCCACCGACATCATGGGGCAATGACCAGCTTCGGCAACAGCGTGGCGAGCTTTTCGCGGCCGGTCGCGGTGACCTTCGTGCCGCCGAGGTTCAGTTTGCGAAGGTTCCGCAACCCTGCGAGGTGTTCGAGAGCCGCGTCGGTCACCTTTCCCGAGTTCAGCGTCAGTTCTTCCAGAGTCGCCAGCCCCGACAGATTCTTCACGCCCACATCGTCGAATGTGCCGCCGATGAGCATCAGCAACCGCAGTTTCGGCAACTTGGCGACCTGCGCCAGTGTCGCGTTGCTCGCCGACTTTTCGTAGACGTCGAGTTGGTCGAGTTCTTTGAGTTGTGCCAGAAACGGCAACCCGGTTTCCGTCGTGTCGTGGCTCGCGACGTGAAGTTGCCTCAGGTTCGTCAGGCCCGCGAGGTGCTTGAGGCCGGCGTCGGTGACGTTTGTGTGGACGATCTCGAGCCGACGGAGGTTCGTGAGCTTGCCGATGGCTTCGAGGCCGGCATCGCTTGCGGGCGACGAGTGCAAGTTGATCGACTCGATGCCTTTCATCCCCTCCAGGTGTCGGAACCCGGAACCGGTGATCTTTGACGAACAGACTACCATGCGGCGCATCTTCGTCAGCCCGGCGAGGTGTTCAAACCCCCGGTCGTCCACCGCCGTGAGGCAAACGCTCAGAACTTCGAGTTCTCGCAATTCTTTGAGGTGAACGAGGCCCGCACTCGTGACAGCCGTGCCGGAAACCTCCAGCCGGCGCAAACGGTCCTGGCCGACGAGACGCTTCAACCAGTCGTCGGTTACGCGGTCCGCAAGCCCCTTCGGTGTCGGTTCCTTGTGCCCGTCGGTTCGCTCATTCACGACGACTTCGACCACGCGGCCGAACACTGACAATCCCTCGTCGCCAACAGCGAAGCGAAGCCACTCGGGGGCGACGACTTCCACGGTCGCTGTGCCGCCAAGCCGCTTGATCTCGGCGAGCAGAACGCGATCTCTTGCCAATCGACCGGCGGCCAATTCGAGTTCCGGCAGAAGTGCGAGCATGTCGCGCCGCGCGCTCACATCGGTCAGCCCGGCAATCAGCATATCGAGTTGCTTCTTGGCCGTGACGTCGAACTTCCCGCCTTCCAGCTTTGCCCCCGCTGCAGTCTCCGCGATCTTCCGCAAAGCGGGGGCGTCGGCGTGCGGCGTCGGCATTCTCAGGGACGAGAACCACTCGGCTTTCCCTGGTGTGGCGGTTAGCACCGCCAATAGCGACAGCGAACACGCCACGCAAAGCGACCAACCGGGTTTCAGATTATGTTGGCTCAGTTGACGCGGCATGGTAGGCTACCTGGGAGAATTGAACTTCGGCGGGTTTGAAATAAGGATACCGCAACTCGCCCCGTGAAGGTAGCATATTCTCATCCCACCCCACGCGCCGCTGAGTCCGGGACACCGCTTCCCGTGCTTGCCGCCCCGCCCTTCGGAGGCCATCATGTTCCGCCTCGACCTCGGCTCGACCGGTCGCTACTGCGACGGCGGCAATCGCCGCAACTTCCTGCAACTTGGTGTCGCCGGCATGGCAAGCGTCGGTCTGCCGAGCCTGCTTCACGCGAAGGCACAGTCGGCGGGGACCGTCACCAGCAAGCAAACGTCGGTCATTCTGATTTGGCTCGACGGTGGCCCGGGCCACATGGATATGTACGACATGAAGCCGGACGCCCCGGCCGAATATCGCGGTCTCTGGCGACCGATCCGCACGAAGGTGCCAGGGTTCGACATCACCGAGCTTTACCCGCGGCAAGCTGCGTTGACCGACAAGTTCTCGATGGTCCGCTCGTTGCACCACGACACTGGCGACCACTTCGCGGGCGGCCACCGGATGCTTACGACCAAAGATATGGGCGTCAGCGGGGCGAACAACGCGCAGAAGTTCCCCGGCATCGGGGCGATTGTGAACCGCGAAGTCGGGCCGCGCCGAGCGGGGATGCCCGGTTACGTCGCCGTGCCGCACGCCGCGAGTATCGGCCTTGTCCCAGGCTACTTCGGCGGGCACATGCTCGGAGTTCCCCACAACCCGTTCGTCCCCGGTGGCGACCCGAGCGCCGCGACGTTTCAAGTTCAAAACCTGAACCTCGCTTCGGGTCTCACGATTGAA
>Ga0105046_10013900_pt1 | contig 12439 bp, 11 predicted proteins | sample MAT03_FD_78385 | JGI IMG/M metagenome (GOLD analysis project Ga0105046, IMG submission 78385) | Freshwater microbial communities from Lake Fryxell liftoff mats and glacier meltwater in Antarctica - MAT-03 (megahit assembly) | ecosystem: Environmental > Aquatic > Freshwater > Ice > Liftoff...
AAGGCTTTAAGCCCTCTCCCTGGGGAGAGGGACTTTGAAAGCTTTTCCGGCTCCCCTCGCCCTTTGGGAGAGGGGCTGGGGGTGAGGGCTAAAACTACAGTTCTCAACGTGGACTTGGTTTAATGTCGGCTATAGGGTGAATACCCCGAAAAATTATTGGTAATGTCTAAATGTAGGCATTATAGCGGTTACCGATCTGGTGCGGTACGAATAACAAGCTGAAACCCTTGCCCTGTCTGTCCAACGTGTACCTCATGTTAAGAGGAGCCACTATATCAAGAGAAGATTCTGTATAATAAATTATTATGCCAACCGACTATGAAGCCGTGAGGAGTTATGGTTGAAGAAAAGAAAATCTCTGAGAATTTCAAAGCATATGAAGATGGTAAACACAGGCGGTATAACTTGTTGCTTACTGTAAACGGTGGGTCATTCGCTTTAGTGCTCAAGGTTAAGTTATCTTGAAATTCTCAAAGATGCCACATATTTTGAGATTGCTTAATAGGAAATAATCGGATTTACAAATGAAGTAGAATTGGCTAGAGATGAATACAAATTCTGAGCAGAAAATTGACTATCTCTACAAGGAATATGTAAGACTCAGCGAAAAGTCTGACGAACTTATCAAAATTATTTTTGATGATTTCAAACTTTATGGAGTAGTAGGTGCAATTATAGTCATATGGAAACCTATTTCTGATCTGGCTATATCTACAAATCTTAAGTTTGACGGAAGTTTACTCTTGTTTTGGGGTTTCCTTAGTCTATTGGCAATTATTGGAGTAATTTCATCTTTGAATTTGATGAGACAGGCTTATGCTTGGCATTTCGTTCACAACCTTAAAGCTTACGAAGTAGAAATCAAGAAGCTACTTGGAGAAGCAGAAGACTCGTGGCTTTTCAACTTCAATGCAGGCAAAGAAGACTCTCGTTATATTACGGCTACCTATAAAATCTCGTATAAATTTTTTGCGTTTGTTTTTGGTTCTTTTGCTATTCTTATGCCATTTATTGTTTTATGCTATTCAAATTTTTTGTATGCAGTGATTTATCTACTGCTCTCACTATTGGGTTTAATTCTCTATCTTCAAGCTTTCAGAAAAGTCTTTAGGCAATATTCAAGTAAGAGCTATCTTTAATGTCTCAGCCTAACCATTCAAATGCAGCGGACGGATGAAAACCGCTGGTGTTGAGTTCAAGGCACTTGCCGCCGCTGATTTGAGCCGTTAGGCGCAGGAGGCTCAATGCGCTGCTCGATGCACCTTAGGCAAGTATGACCATGATTGGAATTAAACGTCCACAAGATCTGGCGCGTTTACGCCGCATTGCCCTAGCCGCACAAGGTTTGCTGCAAGTTCAGCCCTATGGGTGTGGTTTGGCTGGTGCACGTAAAGCGATTAACCACATAGGTTACGTACAGATCGACACCATATCGGTGGTGGAACGAGCACACCATCATGTTTTTCATTCTAGAGTGCCTAAGTTCAAGTCAGCCATGACAAATCAAATGTTGCTCGATGGAGACATTTTTGAGTATTGGACACACGCCGCTTCTTTTATACCCATCGCCGATTTTCGCTTCTCCTTACCCTACAAACACGCCATTAAAAGCGGCCAAACTCATTGGTATAGAACCCGTGATGAGAAGCTCATGGGCGAACTGTTGGCCCGCATACGTTCAGATGGCCCGCTACGATCCCGAGATGTAGAAAGCAACACCACCTTACGTGCAGGCTGGTGGGACTGGAAGCCAGCCAAAAAGGCACTCGAACAGATGTATATGCAAGGCGACCTAATGGTCTGCGATCGCGAAGGTTTCCAAAAAACCTATGATCTAACAGAGCGGGTACTCCCATCTCACGTAAATTCACAAATGCCCAGCATCGAAGAATTTGCGACACACGTTGTAGACCAACAGTTGCGCTGCCATGGGTTTGTTTCACTCAAAGGGCTGACCTACCTGCGCCGAGATACTGAACTAGGCAAAGCTGTGAAAGCCTTGGTAAACGAAAGGTTGGCGCAGCGGACTTTAGAACAAGTACAAGTGAGCAGTGGCGAGGTATTTATACTGGAAACGGGGGCACTCGAACGCCAGCTTCCTCGGCTGAACGACCGCATGTTGATTCTTTCGCCATTCGACAACAGTGTCATTCAGCGCGCACGACTCAAAGCACTGTTTCAATATGACTATCAGTTGGAATGTTATGTGCCCGCAGCCAAACGTCAGTATGGCTACTTTTGCCTACCTCTACTTTACCGCGATAAATTTATTGGGCGGATGGATTGTAAAGCCCATCGAAAAACCAGCCATTTAGAGATCAATTCACTACATTTGGAACAACACAACTTTGATGATGATTTAGTCATTGCTGCATTTGTAGGTGCCATCACACAATTCTGTCATTTTCAGGTATGTGACTCAGTGTCGTTGACTAAAGCCCACCCAAAACATCTAACCCCACGTTTGTGCAGTGCGCTAAAACCTCTAGGGTGACCCAAGGTAAAGGCAGTGCTACGAGTAAGCAGCCTAACAAAGTGCTGCTGTCGGATAAATTTTCCGCTACGCTCCAAATTTGCCGCAGAGTGCGGCGTTAGCCCTCCTCCTTCAGCCGAGTTTGTGGTTCACTTCCAATGGTTTGTGGGTGGCAAAGTGTTGCTATGTGGAGATAGGGTGAGGGAGGGCGATCGCCTTTTCCCAATACTGAACTTTACGCTTGATCAGCCGTCTGAGCAGGGTCTTGTAATAAGCTACGATTTAGACCCTGCTACAATTATTTGAGATGCCTACTCTTCTGACTGTTGGGCCATATCGGTTTTTCTGCTATGCAGGCGATCGAGATGAGCCACCCCACGTACAGATTGAACGCGATAAGGACGAAGCTAAGTTCTGGCTTAGTCCAGTCCGCCTTCAAAACAACAAGGGTTTTAACCGCACAGAAATAAATCGTATCCAAAAGCTGGTTGATGAACACCAAGAGCAATTGATAGAGGGTTGGAATGACTTCTTTAACGGTTGACCTACTCGAAGTACCCAAGATACAGACCATTGAGATCACAGATGATACTTTGTCTGTCGATCTGTCCGACGGTCGCACTATTTCTGTCCCACTGGCATGGTATCCGCGTCTCTTACATGGTTCAGTGGAAGAAAGAAATAGCTGGCGGTTAATTGGTAGTGGAGACGGAATCCATTGGAATCAACTTGACGAAGATATTAGTGTCAAGAACATAATCCTTGGGCAATCATCAGGGGAAAGTCAGAAATCATTCCAACGATGGCTAAACGAGCGTCAAGCAACGAGCTAACAAATCGTTGCAGCGGCTGAAGAGAGATTGTTGTCAGGGCATCAAAAGTTACTCGCCGCCGCTGAACTCAATCGTTATACAGTCAGATCTGAATTTGATGTAAATCGCTCAACGTCTGTTCGGCTGCTTCAGGGTCAAGAATACTGAGCGCAAAACCAACATGGACGATCGCGTAATCATCGACTTTTGCTTCAGGAACATAGGCGAGACTAACCTCTTTAATCACGCCACCAAAGCTCACTCTACCAGTCCGCATCAAGGGATCGTCCTGGTCATTGATACTGATGATTTTTCCTGGAACTGCTAAACACATGGCTCTTTTCCTCCTGAGATTTCCCGTAACGCTGCCATGATTTGACCCAGCGCAATGCCGCCATCGTTGGGTGGAATCTGCTGATGCCAGTAAGGTCGAAAGCCTTCTGCTCTGAGACGTTGAATGGTGCGTTCGATGAGATAACGATTTTGAAAACAGCCGCCCGTGAGAACGATCTGTTCTTCGCCAACTCGCTTTGCCATTGCCACGATCATTTCCACAAGTGTATTGTGAAACTTTGCTGCAATGCTGCTGCTCGATGCACCAGCGCTACTGTCCATTAAAATATTCCGTACCATTGGTTCCCAATCAATGATAATTGGCTCAAGGTTTAAGATTTCCGAGTTCTTTAAAGAACTCGGAAATCTCGGGAACCAAAAGAGATAGGATTCATTGGTTTCTAAGGCATCGATCGCAAACTCCAACGCCATTGCGGATTGCCCTTCAAATTGAGTTTGGTGATGCAATCCGATGATTGAAGCGATCGCATCAAACAACCGTCCGACACTGGAAGTCATAGGAGCGTTGATTTGATTGCTCAACATTGTTTTGATAATCTTCACCTCTTGAGGCAAGAATGTTTGTAAAGGAGCAAGCGTTTGCATCTCAAATATCGCCTCGCCAAACACCTCATACAACAACCCCGTTGCCGATCGCCTCGGTTCTTTCACAGCCTTGTCTCCTCCAGGAAGACGAAATGGGCGTAGATGAGCGACCCGCTGAAAGGTTCTATCGGTAATGTGCAGAAATTCGCCGCCCCAGGTTGTGCCATCGCAGCCATACCCAGTACCATCCCAGGCGATCCCTAAAGCGGAACCCTGAAGCTGATGCTCCGCCATGCAGGAAAGCACATGGGCATAGTGATGTTGAACCGGTATGACTGGAATCTGTAATGCATGAGCCAGTTGATGAGCGAACTGAGTCGAGCGGTAATCGGGATGTAAATCACAAGCGATCGCCGTTGGTTGCAGGTCATAGATCTGTTGAAAACTGGCGATCGCTTGCTGAAAGGCTTCAAAGGCTGGAACCGTGTCTAAATCGCCAAGGTGCTGACTGACAAAGACTTGCTGATCGATGGAGAAGGCGATCGTATTTTTAAAATGTGCGCCAACTGCCAGGATTTTAGATTTTGAATTTTGTAGCTTGCTTCCGCCTTGCGGTATTTTGAATTTTGGATTGATGAAAATCGGCAGCGGCGCATAGCCTCGCGCCCGACGTAACACGGTTTCTTGTCCCATGAGAACTCGGACAATTGAATCATCAATGGGACGGGCGATCGCACGGTTATGAACGAGAAATAGATCGGCGATATTTCTTAAGCGTTGAATGGCTTCGTATTCATCGATGCAAATGGGTTCATCAGCTAAATTGCCACTGGTTGCAACAACGGGAAATCCCAAGTCAGCCATCAGCAAGTGATGCAAAGGCGTGTAGGGGAGCATGATGCCCAGATAGGGATTGTTGGGAGCAACAGATGGAGCAACGGATGAAGCTGAAACAGGTAATTTGTGGAGCAGAACAATTGGAGCTTCAGGCGATCGCAACAATTGTGCTTCCAACTCAGAGACTTCACAGTGAGCCTTGATTAACTCCAGTGAAGAATACATCAATGCAAAGGGTTTCGCTTCCCGGTGTTTTGCCTGACGCAAGCGCTGAACTGCTTCCTCGTTGCAGGCATCGACAAATATATGAAAGCCCCCGATGCCTTTGATCGCCACAATCTTGCCCTGGCGAATGGCATCTGTTGTGCTGTTCAACGCATCGTCATCGGCTGCCACAACCTTACCAGTCTGATCCCACACTTCTAGATGAGGCCCGCACTGGGGACAAGCATTCGGCTGGGCATGAAACCGACGATCGCGCGGGTTTTCATATTCTGTCTGGCAATGCCTGCACATCTGAAAATGTTGCATCGTCGTGTTGGGGCGATCGTAGGGAAGCGCCTCAAGGATGCTGAAGCGGGGACCGCAGTTTGTGCAGTTCGTAAAGGGGTAGCGATAGCGGCGATTGGTCGGGTCAAAGATCTCCTGAAGGCAATCAGGGCATGTGGCAAGGTCAGGTAAAACAATCGCTGTTTTCTCACCGACAACACTGGCGCGAATTTCAAAGGCAGCATAGCCAACTGGATGTAGACAGGAGGCTTCTAAACTCTGAATCTGCGATCGCGGTGGCTTGTCCTGGTCAAGTCGCAGTAGAAAAGTATCAAGTTGCGATCGCGCTCCTTCCACTTCAATCACAACGCCTTGAGCCGAATTGTTCACCCAACCAACCAGACCCAGTTCAGTGGCTAAGCGATAGATAAAGGGGCGAAAACCGACCCCTTGAACGGCTCCTTGAGCCACAATATGCAACCGTTGTTGAAATGCAACGTTCATTGGTTTACTTCTATCGTTGCTTTCATGATGTCTGCTTCGATCAATTGCAGACTAAAGCCTAACTTTTCACAAACGCGCTGCATCGCAGAATTATCAGCCAAAATTTCAGCATGAATATACTCTAACTGCTCGTCTCGACCGACTTGCAGCAAGCGTTTCAGCAACTCTGTCCCTAATCCCTGGCACTGGTAGCGATCGCTTACTAACAGCGCAAATTCTGCTTCGTGGGTGCCGTGCAGCTTACTGAGTCGCGCCACTGCAAGAATCTCATGCGCTCCAGTATCGGGATGTTTGTAGTCCGCTACCAGCGCCATCTCGCGATCGTAATCAATGAAACAGAGGCGCGTCAGGCGATCGTGCGCCGTGCGTTGACTGAGCTTGATTAAGTGAAAGTAGCGGGAGTAAACGCTTTGCTCAGACAGCGTTTTGTGGAACTGAATCATCAGTGGCTCATCTTCAGGGCGGATGGGACGAATGGTGAGGAGTATGCCATTTCTCATCGTCCATGAGGAAAGGTATTGCGATGGATAAGGACGGATTGCCAGCTTTGGTAACTGGTTGAGGTGAACCTCCGGTTCATGTAAAACGATCCGCGCATCTAACGCCAGGAATGGGGCTGACTCCTGACTTCCGGCTACCTGACTTCTAGCTACCTGACTTCGGGCTAACAATGGATTGATATCAATCTCTTTGATCCAACGTTGTTCAATCACCAGTTGGCTGAAGCGCACTAGCAATTGCTCTAAGGCTGCTAAATCAACAGAGGTTCGGCCGCGAACGCCTTTGAGTGCCCGGTAGATGTGGGTTTGTTCTATCATTTGCCGCGCCAGTGTGGTATTCAAAGGGGGGAGGGCGATCGCTCGGTCTTCAAACACTTCTACCAGTTGCCCACCGGAACCAAACACTACCACGGGACCAAACTGGCTATCCAGACTGCTACCGATGATCAGTTCATAGCCCTCAAGTTTAATCATCGGTTGAACCGTGACACCGAGAAAATGCTCTGCCCCTACTTTTTCAGTCACAGCGGTTGCGATCGCACGATACGCCCGTCGCACAGTATCGACATCGACAAGATTCAACTGCACGCCCCCCACGTCTGATTTGTGGGTAATGGTTTGAGACAGCAATTTTAGGACAACCGGATAACCGATCGCATCTGCACAATGCACTGCTGCATCTTCGCTCTGGGCAACACAGGTTTCAACCACTGGAATGCCATAAGCTTTGAGAATTTGTTTGGATTCAACCTCTGTTAAAAGTGTTCGTCCGGCTTGACGAGTCGTTTGAATAATGCTTTCTACCGATGGACGATCGGGAATTTCTGCATCTGAATTTCCAGCTAGCGTCGGCGTTTCGTAGAGTTCCCGCAGGTTATAGCTGTAGCGCCACATGTAGCTGAATACCCGTGCTGCTGCATCGGGATAGGCATAGGTGGGAATGCCAGCCCGGTTGAGAATTGCCTCGCCTGCTGCGACATCGGCTCCTCCCATCCAACTTGCCAAGATGGGTTTGTGCTTTGAAGATGCGGTATGCGGCGCTTCCGAACGAGCTTCCACATACGCTTTCAATTGTTCAGCCGTTTGTGTGGGGTCGGTCATGGCTTGGGGCGTGAGAATCATCAACAAGCCATCGCTGTTGGGATCTTGAGCGGCAATTTCCAGTGCGCTTGCATAGCGCTGTGGATCAGCGTCACCAAGAATATCGATCGGGTTGCCATGACTCCAATGTGCGGGCAGGAGTTGATTCAGGTTCGCGATCGCCGCCTCCGATAATTCCGCCAGTTCACCACCAGCGGCGATCAGCGCATCGGTGGCCAGCACGCCTGGGCCACCCGCATTGGTCAAAATAGTCAGCCGGGGACCTTGCGGGCGGGGTTGTTTTGCCAACACTTCCGCCATATCAAACAAGTCAGAAATGGTATTGACCCGCAGCACCCCACAGCGATGAAACGCAGCATCCAGTACCACATCGCTGCCTGCCAACGCTCCCGTGTGGGACGTTGCCGCTTTTGCCGCTGCTGCCGTGCGACCAGCCTTAATCACAATAATTGGTTTGGTGAGCGCCACTTCCCGTGCTGCCGAGAGAAACGATCGCGCATTGACGATCGACTCCATGTAAATCACAATGCTGTGCGTGTGCGGATCGTCTCCCAAATAGTCAATCAAATCGCCCCAGCCCACATCGAGCATGGAACCGACCGACACAAACGCACTGAAGCCCACATTTTCTTGCAGGCTCCAATCCAGAATGGCAGTACACAGCGCCCCACTCTGGCTAATAAACCCCACATTGCCGGGACGCGCCATCGCTCCGGCAAAGGTGGCGTTCAGACCTGTGAGGGGATTCATCACGCCCAAACAATTTGGGCCAATGATGCGCAGGTTGCCACGACGTGCCCGTTCCAGGATTTGTGCTTCTAAGGCGGCACCCGCCTGCCCTGACTCCTTAAAACCAGCCGAGATAATAATGGCACCTTTCACCCCTGCCTCTACACATTCACTAATTACATCGGGAACGCTGGGCGCAGGTAAGACCACGATCGCCAAATCAACGGCGTCTGGCACACTGGCGATCGTTGGATATGCCTTAATTCCCAGCACACTATGCCGCTTGGGATTGACCGGAAACACCGTTCCACCAAAGGCGTGGCTAATCAGATTCCACAGCACCGTTCGTCCCACGCTGCCAATTCGATCCGTAGCACCAATCACAGCCACCGTTTTAGGGGTAAAGATGGCTTTCAGGGGCTGATGCTCAGTTCGTAAGATATCGTAGGCTTTGTCGGTTGCTGACTGAAATGCTTCTGGCATCAAACCTCCTGATCTCTGGATTCAGATACACTCAGCGCACGATACCGCTAAGGAATGAGAATTAAATAACTCCGCCATTCTTCTGTAGGGGCGAACGGCCGTTCGCCCCTACCAGCAATCAAATTCCCGATCTTATTAAATCCATAATCCTAAGACACATCAAGAAACGCCAATTCAAATTCTTGCCCTTGCTTGACCTCACAATTGGGCTGGTGGCACTCAGGACACTCATAGAGCAAATCCGTGGGTTGGAACTCAAGATTGCAATTGGCACAGTAACACACCACGGGAACTAGCTCTGTTTGGAGTCGCGCATCTTCTGCGATCGTGCCTTTCTTCGCAACTTCAAAAGCAAGTTCCAGAGAATCTGGTACCACACCAGAAGCAGCACCCAGCCGCATATGAACTCCATCAATCTGGTGAGCGCCCTCTTGTTTGGCGCGTTTTACAGCCCTATCTAAAATACTTTGCATCAGCCCAACTTCATGCATGGTTCTGTCCTCAGTGTCTTAATCAAATGGTCAATGGATTGTAATGCCGTTTCAATTCCCTGTTGGGCAATGGGAGAGAGAGAATCACCCAACTCAAAATTCACTCCCGGCACCATCACCCACCACGCCTGGGGATGATAGCCATAAAGAGCTTGCGTCATTGCCAGTAACGCCTGCGGCTCGCACCAATGTCCTGAGGTCATTCCAGACTCGGCAAGCTCCAGTGGGCGAACCTGTATTTTCAGATCTGCGGCGGCAGGATAGGCATCAATGAACATGACAGTATCAGCCCTTGCCAGCGGTTCAGCCAGTTCGGGAGTCAGTTGGTGAATGGCGATCGCCTCTACATTGGGCAGTCCCCAGGCTGCAACCGCTTTAGCAATCTGTTGCCCCACGCCATCATCACTGCGTAATGGATTGCCATACCCAATTACTAAAATGGATGGGCACAAAGTTTTACGGGTGACGGCTGAGTGGCAATCCATGATGACTTCACAATGGGCGATGAACCTTTTGGCTCCATTCTGATATTAGGGAAACACTTTGAGGAACTTGTGAGGAATACTTTTGATTGTAATTCTGGGTTGTTGGGATAGGGCGATCGCAAACCAGATGAACGGAAACAGCAGCAAAAAGAGGAGGAACAACAACAGCGTAACGGGAAGATAAATCATCGGAATCTGCGACTCCAGAAGATATCAGTCGGTGGGTTGAATGAAACGTGGTTGAACTTAGGAGGGGTTCGCGTAGCGTAACCCATGCTGTGCCTATAGTTTGATACTTTATAAAGGGTGGTGCTGAATAGCAGTATGAATTGGAACGAAGTTTCAATTCATACAACCCCAAATTCATACCTTAATTCAGCAACGCCTGCAAAATGGTTGTCTGGAGAGAGAGCCAACATCAAGCAAACTCTGTGCGATCGCGCTTAAATTAAGAAAAATCAAAGCGTAACTTAGATCGACATAACATTTTATTATAAATGCGACGACGTTACTCAGTAACGTCGCGATCGCATTGAGTAACGTCACGACGTTGCTTAGTAACACGCCGATCGCATCAAGTAACGCGACGATGTTGCTTTGTGCGATCGCGACCGCATTGAGTAATATGGAGATATTTGCTTAGGCGATCGCGCTTTGTAATGTCGCGATGCAATCCCATTTAGCTTGATCTATTCCTTTGTAACAGTTCTTCCTTTCTTTTCTCTAATTGAGCTAGTTTACGTTTCAGAGTTCGTATTTCTGTATTGACTTTAGATAACTCAGTTTCTATCCTTTTCTTTTCCAGATAATCTTGTCCATATTTTTCAGTAACCAGAGCTTCCACTTCGGTTCTCAATAGCTTAATGGACGGATTTCCATACAGTGAATTACGCCGATACTGCAATTTCCCTGATCGGATGGCTTCAACAATCTCTTTTTCGGTCAGTCCAAATTCTTTTTGAGCCGTTTTATCGGTTAGGGTCGTTCCCTTGCCGGTCCAGGGTGACTGATCTTCAGCATGACTCAACATAAGCGCTATTTCCTCTTGCCTGACTCGAAAAATTTCATGGATAGTCTGGGAGAAGCCTTCGGGGCATGGGGAAACCAGCGACTGACCGAATATTCCACGGACTATCCATAGGGTGTCAAATCATAGAAGGACTCTTTGCCTAAATGGCGAGCGTATTTTTTGACCAGGGATTTCAGGTCAGTCGGCCCGTCTAAACCGATCCAATCATCGACTGAACCCCGAAAACACCAGCGTTCCACCACAAATTCTCGGGTTTGGGCATCATCAAGCACAAACTGCATCATGGGCGAGTAGGAAAGAGACATGCCCAGCGATTCTTTCATCCTGGCTGAATCCTTGCCGAGTCCAAATGAGATAAGTGCCGTCAACTCATCCACATTTTGGTCGCAGAGGTAAACGACAATGTGCTTGTCTTTGACATCCACGATAAAGTGATCCAGTTTGGCATATTGTTTTACGCCTTCCCTAACCATCGCCATCTCCTCCGGCGTAATGATTTGCGGCGGAATTTTCCGCAGAAACACCTGGGCATTGGGATTCCCATAAATTTCATAGCCCTCAGGAATGGCGCTCACCGGCGTTCCCTCTGCTTTCATCGAGAAGAAATACTTGGGTTTGCCCGTTTTGGTTTTCCCCTCATGCAGGTAGTAGGTTTTGCCTCTACGATTGACATATTCGATGGTCATTGCCCTGCTCCCTGGTTCACTTCATACCCTCTAAATTGTCTCAATTATCGACTCATCGGCCCGATCGCACGGTTCAAACGCCTGACAACCCTGGTGCTCAAAGGTTAGCAGGCTGACTCTGGGACTGGCAGGATTAGCACAAACGCCCCAGTCCATGCCCAGTGAACCGGCTAATGGCAGGAAGTGTTTGCAGCCACAGGAACAATCGGGGCTCCAATCGGCTTCGCGGCTGCGATCGCCATACGGCTCAAAGTCACTGGGAAGTCGTTGAACAATGCTCAGAAGCTGTTGATGTCGCTCTGACATAGGCTAGCCGTTTTCCATACGATCGGGATGGTTCTATAATGATGCGCAATTGCCCTCTCCCTCAACCCACAATGAAATGTCTCAGATCCTTGAAAAACCAACAGACCAACGGCTAGTTCACAGCGGCCACACCTGGGAGCAGTTTAAAGTGAACTGCCGGGATTAGAGACGTTGGATATTGCATTGCTGAATCGTTGTGTGCTGATGGCTGAAACGGACGAAGGCAGGGCTGTGGCGGAATTTCGACAAACCATCGCAGCGGCGTAGCGCCCACCCCCTAATTGCCCTACCCCCCCAAGAGTCGCCCCCACCAGCCACGTCATCAGGTGGAAAGTTGCTGAATTCGCTGGTCGCAGTCTTGAACATCTCCTTCCAGCCCCATTTGTTGATAGAGCGACCGGGCATTTTCGTAAGACTGGATGGCTTGGGAGGATTGTTTGAGCTTTGCCTGAGTGGTTCCCAGATTAAACCAGGCAATGGCTTCGGAGGCGCGATCGCCAATTTCCTGCGCAATGGTGAGGAGTTGCTGCAAGTAAGCAGTCGCCTGCCCATAATTGCCCTGCTGGAGGTAGGCAACTCCCAAATTCCCCAGCGCTTTTCCTTCGGAGGCGCGATCGCCAATTTCCTGCGCAAT
>Ga0105046_10013902_pt1 | contig 12437 bp, 12 predicted proteins | sample MAT03_FD_78385 | JGI IMG/M metagenome (GOLD analysis project Ga0105046, IMG submission 78385) | Freshwater microbial communities from Lake Fryxell liftoff mats and glacier meltwater in Antarctica - MAT-03 (megahit assembly) | ecosystem: Environmental > Aquatic > Freshwater > Ice > Liftoff...
AGGTCGGGATAATCGCCATGCTCAGGCCGCAGCGCATCAGGCGCATGGCCGGTCGTCAGGATGCCGATCTTCACGAAGACACCGCCTTTCAGGGTTCCGTCCACGATAGCCGCCCGCCCGGTCGGCGGCAAGCCTGCCTGCCTGCTGCATTTTCTGTCCGAAAATATCCCGGGGGGGGGCCGCAGGCCGGGGGCAGAGCCCCCCCACCCCGGCCCCCCCGGCTGGCACCACGCCACGTCAGGCGCGGGGGGCAGGGGTGCGGGGGGCGCGTAGCCCCCCGTTTGGCTCAGACCGTGTCCAGGTAAAGTTCCAGTTGCTGGCGCGGCGTCAGTTCCTTCATGTAGTGCAGTTCCTGCCGCTTGGTGCCCAGATAGTTGTCGATCAGATGCTGCGGAAAGATCCGCCGCACGAAGGGGGTGTCAAAGGTTTCGATCGCGGCCTCCCAGGTGTCGGGGATCTGTTCCAGATCCTGGTCATAGGCGTTGCCCGTGATGGGCGGCGGCGGGGTCAGCCCGTCCTCGATCCCGATCAGCGCCGAACCCAGCACGGCGGCCAGGAACAGATAGGGGTTCACATCGCCCCCCGCCACGCGATGCTCGACCCGCCGCGCCGCCAGGCTGCCGCCGGGCACCCGCACCGACGCGGTGCGGTTGTCATAGGCCCAGCAGATGCCGGTGGGCGCATGGCTTTCGGGCACCAGCCGGTCATAACTGTTGGCATGCGGCGCAAAGACCAGCGCCAGTTCATTGATCCCCTTCAGACACCCGGCAATCGCGTTGTGCAACAGCGGCGTGCCCTCGAAAGTGCCATTGGCGAACAGGTTGTTGCCGTCCTTGTCGATCAGGCTGAAATGGGTGTGCAGGCCCGAACCGGCATAGTCCTCGTACGGCTTGGCCATGAAGGACGCGGCAAAGCCGTGGTTGCGCGCCATGCCGCGCACCAGCATCTTGAACAGCCAGGCGTCATCGGCTGCCTTGAGCGCATCGGGCACATGCACCAGGTTGATCTCGAACTGGCCCAGGCCCACCTCGGAAATCGCCGCTTCGGCGGGGATGTCCATCGCGTCGCACGCGTCATACAGGTCGTTGAAAAAGCTGTCGAAGGCGTCCAGCGCGCGCAGGGACAGGATCTCGGCCCCCGGGCGGCGCTTGCCGGATCTCGGGCTGGGCGGCTGGCGGATTTCACTGCCCGAATCGTCGACCAGATAGAACTCCATCTCGGTGGCCACCACCGGGATCAGGCCACGCGCCTTGAACCGGTCCACGACGCGCGCCAGCGCATGGCGCGGGTCGCCTTCGAATGGCTGGCCATCCTCGGTGAACATCCACATCGGCAGCAGCGCCGTCGGCATCTTCAGCCAGGGCATCGGCACATAGCCGCGCTCGGTCGGCATCAGGATGCCGTCGGGGTCGCCGGTTTCGAACACCAGCGGGCTGTCCTCGACATCCTCGCCCCAGATATCCAGGTTGAGGACGGACAGCGGGAACCGCGTGCCTTCGGTTTCCAGTTTCTGTGCGAAACGGACGGGGAACCGCTTGCCGCGCGCCTGGCCGTTCAGATCGGCGGTGCCAAGGCGGACATTGCGGACGTCGGGGTGCTGATCAAGCCAGCTCATCTGATAACCTGTACGGGTTTGAACCGAAGGCGGGCCCGACGGTCCTGCGGCAAGTGACGATTGAGACGCCTGTTGATCACACCGAATAGCCCGATGACAGTCAGCGTCAGCAGGATGAAATACCCTGCAAGGATGGGATAGGGAACGAAGGGGTTAAAGGTCTTGTCGGCAAAATAGGACGCATAGTACAGTGCATCCCCCATCTGCTGCGTGGCCGGGAACCCCGAGAAAAAGACCAATGTGGTCGAATGGAACAGAAAGATCGCCTCGTTGGTATAAGCAGGCCAGGCCAGCCGCAGCGATGTAGGCCAGACGATCCGGCGGAACCTGGGCCAGCCCGACATGCCATAGGCATCGGCAGCGTCGGTATCGCCCTTGGGGATCGATTGCAGCGCGCCGTGAAAGATCTCGGCCGAATAGGCGGCGGTGTTCAGGAACAGAACGACCGCTGCGCCCAGCCAGGCCGAGGTGAAAGGGTCGAAAAACGGATAGCTTTGCTTCAGCGACAGAAACAGGAAATAGCCAAAGAAGAACTGGATGAACAGCGGGCTGCCGCGAAAGATGAACACGAACCATTCGGCAGGTTTGCGGATCCATCGGCTGCGGCTGGATTTGCCCAAGGCAACCGCCGTCGCCAGAAAGAACCCCAAAGCCAGCGTCACCGCGCCGAAATAGACGTTCCAGATCATGCCGGAGCCGATCAGCGTCACCTGTTCGCACAGGGTGAAATTCTCGCGCGGCAACAACCGCTCGCCATAGCCGATCGACCGGAACGCATAGGCGGCGATGGTGTCGGCACAGCTCATGCAAGGGCCTTTCGCTGCGCTTCACCGCCCGCGGTCGCCTGGCCCCGCGTCAGCCGCCGCATCAGGCGGTCAAGCACAATCTCGGACAGCTTGGTAAAGGCCAGATAGAAACACAGCAGAAACAGGAAATACCACACGCGCCAATCGCCATGCGGATAATCGGTGAATTGCGGCGTCTTGGTGCCGCCCAGTTCGCGCGCCCAATAGACGATATCCTCGACCCCAAGCAGAAACAGCAGCGGCGTCGCCTTGATCAGCACCATCCACAGGTTGGACAGGCCGGGCAGGGCATAGACCCACATCTGCGGCACCAGAATCCGCCAGAATGTCTGCCGCCCGCTCATCCCGTAGGCTTCGCCTGTTTCGACCTGGCCGCGCGGCACGGCGCGCATGCCGCCATAGATCAGGTTGGCGGCAAAGGCCCCGAACACGATGGCGAATGTCAGCACGGCCAGCGAAAAGCCATAGATTTCGTGCCAGATCTGCGGGCTGTTGCCCAAGGGCAGCTTGGCTGCGGCGCAGACGATGAAATCATTGCCCTGCCGGATCGGCATGTCCCAGTCGGGGCATTTGATCCGGTGCCGGGCGTATTCAAAGAACTGGTCCAGCGCGATGACAAAGAACAGAAAGAATGCGATGTCGGGCACGCCCCGCACCACACTGATATAGCCTTTGCCGAACCAGCGCAGCGGCGCAATCCGCGACCGTGCCGCAATCGCCCCGCCAAAGCCAAAGCTCAGCGCCGCCGGCGCGGTGATCGCCAGCAGCATCAGCACGGTGCCGAACGAATAATACAGCGCCATGTGCTTTGGCGTGGTCAGATAGCACATCATCCAGCCGGTGCCGGACAACAGGTCGGGGTCTGTGCAGAAGCCGAACATGGTTCACCGGGTTATGCGCAGGGGGCGCGCCATCGCGCCCCCTGCAAAGGCCGTCAGGCCCCTTTTCAGTATTGCGGCGCGCCTTCGCCGAACCACTTGATCAGCAGCGCATTCAGCGATCCATCCGCCTTCATCGCGGTGATCCCTGCGTCCATCGCGTCGCGCAGTTCGGGGTCGGTTTCGCGGATGCCCATGCCGACACCGCCACCCAGCGGCACCCGCTCGCCCACGAACACCAATTCGCCGCCCGATGCGTCGACGATCGGCAGCAGATAGTCGTAGTCGGCCAGAACGGCATCAACTTCGCCATCGCGCACCGCGCCGACGGTTTCCTCGGGCGTCGCGAATTCCATCAGCGTCGCGCCCGTTTCGGCGATATGGGCCGCCTGGATGGTCGACACCTGGGCCGAGATCGTGCCGGTGACGGTATCGGCATCCGCCGACAGGCCGACAAAGGCACTGGCGGTGGGCGGATAGTAGTTCTGGGTAAAGTCGATCAGCTCGTCCCGCGCGTCGGTGATCGACATGCCCGCGATGATGGCGTCATAGTTGCCGCTGACCAGGTTGGGGATGATCGAATCCCATTCGTTGGTCACCCATTCGCAGGTCAGCCCCGCCTTGGCGCACAGCGCGTCGCCCAGTTCCCGCTCGAACCCGTCGACTTCGCCGGCATCGTTGATGAAGTTGTACGGCGGATAAGCGCCTTCGGTGCCCAGCCGGATGGTGTCCTGGGCCAGCGCGGCCCCCGCAGTCAGCGCCAGAGCGGCGGTCGTGAGGATCAGTTTCTTCATTGGCCTTCGTTCTCCCTTGTCGGTGTGTCCGTTATGCCGTCAACCCCCAGCGGGGACTAAAGCGACAGTCCTACCGGAAACCAGCGGGTTTCCAGATTCTGCAACTGCCCATCTGCCTCGATGGCGTCGATCAGGGCATCGATGCGCGCAGTCAACCCCGGCCAGTCGCGGCTGATCGCGATGGCGGTGTCGTAATTGTCGACCTCGACCGTCTCGACGATGCGCAGGTCGGGGTCGGTCGTCTCGATCAGGCCCTCGATATTGCCCAGGCCGCCGAACACCACCCCCACCTCGCCTGCCCGCAAGGCCAGGATCATTGCGGTCGTGTCCGGATAGCTTTGATAGTCGCGGCCCAGCGACTGCAGGAACTCGGCCTGAATCGTGCCCGCCTGCACCCCGGCCAGCAGACCATCGGCGCTGAACCCCGGGCTGAGTGCGGCATAGGCACCATAGCCGGGCGTATTGGGCCGGTAGGGGCGGCTGAAATCGACCAGCCTGCGCCGGCCCGGCGTGTCGGCCATGCCCGCGATGGCGATGTCGATGCGGCCCTTGCCCACCGCGCCGACCAGATCGCTGAACGTCATCACCGTCCATTCGCAATCGAACCCGCCGCGGTCGCAGATCAGGGTCGCCAGGTCGATGTCGAACCCGCTCAGCTGCCCGTCCGCGCCCAGCAAGGTATAAGGCGCATAGTCGGGCTCGGTCCCGATCCGCAGCGTTTCGGCCTGCACGGCACAGCCAAGCAGCGCCAGCACGCCGGTTCCGATCACGGTGGCAAAGTTCATGCATGCACCGTCGATGACAGAAACCCGCGCAGCCGCTCTGACTTGGGCGCGCTGAACAGGGTGACGGGCGGGCCTTCTTCCTCGATCCGGCCCTGATGCAGGAACACGACATGGTCCGCCACATCCGCCGCCAGCCGCATGTCATGCGTGACGATCAGCATGGTGCGCCCCTCATCTGCCAGCGCCTTGATGACGCGGATCACCTCTTGTTCCAGTTCGGGGTCCAGCGCGCTTGTCGGCTCGTCGAACAACAGCGCCTTCGGCTCCATGCACAGGGCGCGGGCGATGGCGGCGCGCTGCTGCTGGCCGCCCGACAGTTGCGCTGGATAGGCGTCGCATTTCTCGGCGATGCCGACCTTGGCCAGGTATTTGCGTGCCGACGCCTCCACCTCGGCCCGGTCCCGCCGCAGCACGGTCAGCGGCGCTTCCATCACGTTTTGCAGCACGGTCATATGCGCCCACAGATTGAATTGCTGGAACACCATCGACAGGTTGGTGCGGATGCGGATCATTTGCGTGCGGTCTGCCGGATGCCGTCGCAACCCTTCGCCGCGCCAGGTCACCGGTTCGCCGCAGAACACCACATCGCCCTGCTGGCTGTCCTCCAGCAGGTTGCAGCAGCGCAGCAGCGTGGACTTGCCCGACCCGGAGGAGCCGATCAGTGCCACCACATGGCCGGCCGGCGCCGTGATATCGACGCCTTTCAACACCTCGAGCGTCCCGAAGGACTTGTGCAGATTGCGGATCGCGATAACCGGTACGGTGTCGGCCACAAACGGCCCCTTGCATTGTTGCGGACCGACTAGGGCCTATTTCGCGGCCTTTTGCAACGCCCCGCGCGGTGCCAATGCGCTGCGTCAGACGGCAAATGCCGCAGGAACAGGCGGCAGCGGGATGTCATATGCCTTTTCAGGCAGCGCCACGATGCCATGCAGGCCCAGATCGGCGCGGTCTGCGGCGTCCAGCGCGGCCAGCGCGGCGCTGATCGCGGCACGATATGGGGCAGGGTCGCGCCGTCCTGCGGTGATCAGCGTCATGGCCGGGCTGGCATGGGTGCGCCCGATCACCCGCACCCGCGCCACCGCAGGTTCGCACCGGCTCAGATGGCCAAAGGTGACGCCGTCCAGCGCGGCAAGCCCGGCCCGGCCATCGGCCACGGCGCGCAGGCTCTCCACATGCGACCCGGTGCGCAGCACCGGGTTCAGCCGCAGGCCCATTGTGGTGGCAAAGGCGTGCGGCGCGCCCCAGCCCGATTGCGACAACGGGTCGTTGATGGCCATCCGATAGGCAGCGGCGGCGGCCAGGTCTGCGGCCGGATCATCCGCCCGCACCAGCAGGACCGAGCGGTAATAGCCCGGCGCGGTGCCTGTCATCCGGTGGTCGCAGGCGGCGATCAGCGTCACGCGGTCGCGAAACACTGCGCGGTAGGGCAGGTTGCAGATCTGGCCCAGCACCAGATCGGCGCGGCCCCAGCCTTCGACATGATGGGTGAGCCTATCCAGCGCATCCGGCGCCGCGATGCCATGGTCGCGCAGCCCGTCGCGGATCAGCGCCCAAAGCCGGCCATGCGCCGCGGCGTTGTGGTCAAAGCAATACATCGGCAGTGCCGCGATCATGGGTTGCGCATCCCCTTGCCCGCCTCGACCCGCCGGCGGATCAGGGCGCTGTCCTGATCGGTCAGCCCCAGCATCGGCGCGATCAGCCGCAGCAGCGCATCTTCGTCGGCAGCGCGGCCTTCATCGGCCAGCGCCACCTCCCACAGCGCCTCGACCACGGCGGCGCGGTCGTCATAGGCGACGGCGTCCTTGATCGCGCGGGTAAAGCGGACCGTGTCGGGGGCCTGGTGTTCCAGCACCTCGGCCCCGGCGCGCAGGCTGGCGGCGGCGACCTGATCCAATGCAAAGCGGCGCTGCAGGATGCGGTCGATCCGGGCGATTTCGGCCACTGCATAGGTGCCGTCCGCCTTGGCCACCCGCACCATCAGCGCAGCCAGCGCCAGACGCGCATCGGCATCGGGCAGGCGGGTCGGGGCAGGCGCGGTCAGGCGGCGGATCAGTTGTTCAAACATGGCCCAGATATGACGGCTTTGCTGGTGCAGGAAAAGGCCCCTTCGGCGCGATCAGGCCGCGCCGCGACGGCGCAGGCGCAACCCGCTGACGGCGTTCAGCGTAATGGCGACCAGCACGATGGCCCCGCCAGCCAGGGTGGCCGGGCTCGAGCTTTGCCCCAGAAAGAGCAGCACCCAGACCGGCGACAGCAGAATCTCGATCATCGAAAGCAGGGACAGTTCCGCCGCAGGCACCGAGCGGCTGCCCAGTGCGAACAGCGCCAGGCCGACGCCCAGGATCAGACCCAGCCCCAAGGTCAGCGCGACCAGATCCGGGCGGAACAGGATGACGCCGCCGGTGGCCCCCGCCCCGACCAGGCCCAACAGGATCGCCATCAGCGCGCCCAGCAGGACGGCGGGCAGCGTCTCGGCCTGGCCGGCCCAGCGCAGGCAGACGGTAAAGACAGCAAAGCAGGCCGCTGCGAACAGCGCGGCCAGGTTGCCCGCGATGTCGCCCGCCGAAAGCCCTTCGCCCACCATGACAAACACGCCGATTGCGGCGATGGCAATGGCGGCCCAGGTGGCGGGCCGGATCGGCTCGCCCAGCGCCGCGCGTGCCAGCAGCGCCGAGATCAGCGGCGTCACCGCCAGCGGAAACACGGCGTTGGCAGCGGTGGTGGTCTGAACCGCATAGATCGCGCTGGCAAAACAGATCGCCAGCATCGCGCTGCCCAGCCAGATCGGCGGCCCGATCCCGGCAAAGGCGGGGCCAAGTCTGCCGCCACCACGCCACAGCAGAAAGCCGATCAGCACCGGCACCATCCCGACCGAGCGCCAGAGCATCACCGCCCAGGTGCTTTGCTGGTCCAGCATGCGCAGGCCCAGCACCATGGTCGACCACAAAAGCCCTGCCGTGATCACCAGGATCACTCCGGTCCGATAAGTCTGCCCCGCCATGCCCCTGCCCTTTGGATCGCGGCGCTGTTTGACCATGCGGCCGACGCGACATCTGTCCCATTCCCGACCCGGGCCGGGCCCTTTGCGATGGCACAGCGGCGAAATCCGTGGCGCAATGTGCTGCGCTGTGGCTGCGCTGTGGCTGCGCTGTGGCTGCGCTGTGGCTGCGCTGTGGCTGCGCTGTGGCTGCGCTGCGGCTGCGCTGTGGCTGCGCTGTGGCTGCGCTTGTCTGAAGCTGGTCTGCATGCCCGCCGGCACGCCTGCAAGGCGCGCAGGCACAAAAGCGACAAATTGACAGCGCCAGCCTGCGCCAGCCTGCGCGAGCCTGCTCCAGCCTGCGCGCACGCCCACAAGAGCGTGCCGTTTCTTGTGCAACCTCGGACTGCACCGCGTGCGCCAGACCGCGCGCACCGCTCGCCAAAGGAGCGCGGTGTGGTCGAGAGGGGGCGCGCCCTCGCCTCAGGCTGCCGTTTGCTTGGCCAGGCCCGAGGCCATGCCGACACGGTTGCGCCCTTCGGATTTGGCGGCGTAAAGCGCGCTGTCGGCGCGGGCGAGCAACTGGCTTGCGGGTTCGGCCTGGGGGGTGGCCGCACTTTCGCGGCAGGCCAGTCCGACCGACAGGGTGACGCGCAGCCGCAAGCCGGGGTCGGCAGGCGCGGCCATAGGGCGCGTAGTGGCGCGTCCGGCGGACGGTGACAGATCGAACGGCGAATTGGCGATCACGCGGCACAGCCGCTCGGCCACGATTGCTGCCTTGGCCGGGGTGGTGCCGGTCAGGGCGACCAGGAACTCCTCGCCTCCGACGCGGGCGATCAGGTCGCCGGGTGCCAGCGTGGCGCGGAGCCTGGCCGCAACCTCGACCAGGACCCGGTCGCCGCAGGCATGGCCATGCGCGTCGTTCACCGCCTTGAAATGATCGATGTCCAGCATCATCACCGCCAGGCCCCGGTCAGCCGCCGCAGCCTCGGCCGTGATGCGGTCCAGCGCGGGCAGCGCATAGCGGCGGTTGTGCAGGCCGGTCAGGGGGTCGGTCACCGCCGCTTCGAGCCCGTGCGACAGACGGTCGCGCAGGCGGTCGGATTCGGATTTCTGCCGCAACAGCGCCTGCACGCGATGCGCCAGTTCGGCCGCACCGACGCTGGCGCAAGTGATGTCGCTGGCGCCCAGATCCAGGATCAGCGCCGCGATTTCGGGCATGTCGGGCGGCAGCATCACCAGCGTCGCGGCATTGCGGGTGCCGGGCCAGCTGCGCAGATCGGCAATCAGGCGAAACAGATCGGCGGGGCCGGTGCCCAGCCCGGCGGGGTCGCCCTGCTCCGTCCCGCCGCTGCCGTCGATGATGAACAGATCGGGCGCGGGGTCCAGCGTGGCATGGCCCAGATCCTGACCAGGGCCGATCAGCCGCGTCGGCCCGGCCAGGCCGCGCACCAGGCCTGCCAGCACGGCAGGCCCGGCGGCCAGATCTGCGGTGATGATGGCAACATGGCCGGGGCGCAGGAAGGGGGCCGCATCCTCGGCCAGGCCCAGCGCGCGATGGGTGTCCTCGCGCAGGTTCAGATCGGCAGTGGCGGCCCGGGACCGCAACAGGCTGCGAATCCGCGCCAGCAGATAGGCCTGCCCGGATTGGCGGTCCAGCACATCATCCGCACCTGCCCGCAGCGCAGCAAGCCGCAACATCGCCGGCGCCGCCCCGGCGACGGCGATCAGCGGTACCCGGGCCAGGCGGGCGTCGGCGCGCAGTGCGGCGCAAAAGGTCAACGCGGACGGTGTGTCGCCCGACAGGCCGAGCAGGATCAGTTCCGGGCGACGGTCACGCAACATCTCGCGCGCTTCGGCAAAGCTGCCGGCCTGGGTCGTGTCATAGTGGGACGACTGGAGTGCGGCACGCAACAGGATGCGGCTGGCCGCGTTCGGTTCGACAATCAGGATTTGCACTGCCATTCCGTTCCTCCGATCGGCAGGACAGGTCCGGATCGCGCAACCGATCCCGCACCGCCTGCTTGCAAGAGAAACTGCACCGCCCCTTGCATCGCCATCCTGCAGCGGGAATGGTTAAGAAACGGTTTCAATTAACGGGATGGCAAGGATGCGGACGGAACGGGCCGAGGCCATCGCCCTGATGGCGCTGGGCTGGCTGATCGGGCACGACGAGTTGCGGGGCCAGTTTCTTGGCGCAACCGGGGCCGCCCCTGCCGATCTGGCTGCGCAAGCAGGCGAAACGGCGTTTCAGGCGGCTGTGCTGCGATTTCTGACCATGGATGACGCCTGGATCATCGCCTTTTGCGACGCGCATGGCTTGTCCTATGACCAACCGTTGCGCGCCCTGCACGCGCTGCCCGGCGCAGTGGCCCCGGATTGGACCTGAGGTCGGGTCCGCCGCGGCACCTTGCGCCCGCGGGCATCAGGCTGGTCGGCGGCACGGCGTTGCGGCAAGACGCCGCTGAGGAACAGGCGCAAGGCGGTACGGGCGTGAAGGGCATCATCTTTGACAAGGACGGCACGCTGTTCGACTTTCAGGCGACCTGGGCTGCATTCACCAGGGCGCTGATCGCAACCGAATCGGCAGGCGACCCGGGGCGTGCTGCCGCGCTGGCGCAGGCGCTGGGTTATGACGCGGACCGGGGGGTGATCCTGCCGGGCAGTGTGGTGATCGCCCATACCACCCGCGCCGTGGCCGAAACCATCCTGCCGCTGATCCCGGGCGGCGATCTGACGGCGCTGCTGGTCCGGATGGACCAGGGCAGCGCTGCCGCGCCACAGGCCCCCGCCGCCGACCTGCCCGCCGTGATGGCCGCGCTCAAGGCACGCGGCCTTGTGCTGGGCCTGGCCACCAACGATTCCGAGGCCCCGGCCCGGGTCCATCTGGCCAAGGCGGGCATCGCACCGCATTTCGATTTTGTCGCCGGCTTTGACTCTGGCTGGGGTGGCAAGCCGGCGCCCGGGCAGTTGATCGCATTTGCCCGCGCGATGCGGCTTGACCCCGCCGATTGCGCGATGGTGGGCGACAGCCTGCACGACCTGACGGCGGCGCGCGCGGCGGGGATGATCGCCATCGGCGTGCTGACCGGGATCGCCCAGCGGAACGAGCTGGAGACGCTGGCCGATCTGGTGCTGCCATCAATCGCCGATCTGGCCGGGTGGCTTGACCGCAACGGCGAAGGCGGCCGCAACCAGCCGATCTCCTGAAAACGACGAAGTCCGTCGCTGACGGCCCCGCGCGCGGCGCATCGCTGCGCCAGAGTCGGTCTGACACGCTGCCAGCCCCGATCGAGGACCGCCATGACCGATGCCACCGACACGATGCCGCCCAAGCGCCGCGCCGCAGGACGGGCCGGTGGCCGGGCGGGCAATGCGGCCCGGCGCGGCACCGCCACAATCGACCAGATGCCATGGCGGCTGCCGATCAACCTGGACCGCCCGACCGAACCGCTGGATGCGGGTGGCGTGGCGCGCATCCATGACGGCGCGATGCGGATCCTCGAGGAAATCGGCATCGAGTTCCTGAACCCCGAAGCACTGCCGATCTTCAAGGCGGCGGGCTGCATCGTGAACGGCACCAATGTGCGGATGGGCCGCGACTGGGTGATGGAGATGGTCGCCCGCGCACCATCCACCTTTACCCTGACGCCGCGCAACCCGGACCGCACCTTGCAGATCGGCGGCAAGGTGATGCTGTTCGGCAATGTGTCGTCGCCACCGAACTATTACGATCTGGAACTGGGCAAGAAGGTGCCGGGCACCCGCGCCCATTGCGCCAACCTGCTGCGGCTGACCCAGTATTTCAACTGCATCCACTTCGCCGGCGGCTATCCGGTCGAGCCGGTGGATATCCACCCCTCGGTCCGGCATCTGGACGTGCTGTTCGACAAGCTGACCCTGACCGACAAGGTCGCGCATGCCTATTCGCTCGGCCCCGAACGGGTCGAGGATGTGATGGAGATGGTGCGCATCGCGGGCGGGCTGACACATGAGGAGTTCGCCGCAACCCCCCGGATGTACACCAATATCAACTCGACCAGCCCGCTGAAGCATGACGTGCCGATGATCGACGGCTGCCTGCGGTTGATCCGGGCCGGGCAGGCGGTGATCGTGACGCCGTTCACGCTGGCCGGGGCGATGGCCCCTGTCACCATGTCGGGCGCGGTGGCGCTGTCGATTGCCGAAGCCTTGAGCGCCATCGCCTTGTTCCAGTTCGTGAAACCGGGCTGCGCCTGCGCCATCGGCACCTTTACCTCGAACGTGGACATGAAATCGGGCGCGCCCGCCTTTGGCACCCCGGAATACATGCGCGCGACGCAGATGACCGGGCAGATGGCGCGGTTCTACGGCCTGCCGATGCGCGCATCGGGCACCTGTGCCGCCAATGTGCCGGACGGTCAGGCGATGTGGGAGACGTGCAATTCGCTGTGGTCGGCGGTGCAGGCCGGGGCGAATGTGGTCTATCACGCGGCGGGCTGGCTGGAAGGCGGGCTGATCGCCTGCCCGGAAAAGTTCATCATGGATTGCGAAGTGCTGCAGATGATCCAGCGCTATATGGAGCCGCAGATCTGGGCCA
>Ga0105046_10013903_pt1 | contig 12437 bp, 10 predicted proteins | sample MAT03_FD_78385 | JGI IMG/M metagenome (GOLD analysis project Ga0105046, IMG submission 78385) | Freshwater microbial communities from Lake Fryxell liftoff mats and glacier meltwater in Antarctica - MAT-03 (megahit assembly) | ecosystem: Environmental > Aquatic > Freshwater > Ice > Liftoff...
AACTTTCGAGCGAGGGCGTCGCCGAGCCTAACACCAATGGCACGTTTTCCGCCTCGGCCCGGAGGAGCGCAACATCGCGGGCGTGATAGCGCGGCGCGCTGTCTTGCTTGAACGAGCCTTCGTGTTCTTCGTCCACCACGATCAGGCCCAAACGCGGGACGGGAGCGAAGACCGCGCTGCGGGCGCCGACGACGACAGAGACTTCGTCCCGCGCGATGCGCTCCCAATGCCAGCCGCGCTCAGCGTCGGTCATGTGGCTATGCAACACGGCAACCTGGCCAAAACGGGCGCGAAATCGCTGTTCTGCCTGTGGCGTGAGGCTAATCTCTGGCACCAGCACGATCGCCTGGCGGCCGTAGGAAATGATCTCTTGAATCGCGCGGATGTAGACTTCGGTCTTGCCGCTACCGGTGATGCCATGCAGCACAATCGTCTCGTACCGGCCGGCTTGCGTGGCCGAGAGAATGGTCGCCAGGGCCTGCGTTTGATCTTCGTTGAGCGGATGATTCTCCTCGCGCGCGCTGCTGGGCTTGGAGTAGTCATCGCTACGAATGCGGGCGGCTGTGGTTTCGATCAGGCCCTTCTTCTTGAGCGCCGCGATCGGCGCGGGCGTGCAATCCGCGGCCGCCTGCAACTGGGCGGTGGGGACCGGCTTACCGATTTCGATCAAGCAGCGGAGAACGGCCAATTGCTTGGCTGGCAGTTTGAGCCCTTCCAGCCTGGCCGGCGTGCCGGGCGCCAGGGAGACGATGTTTGAGCGACGCGTGCCGGCGTGTTGTCGAACGGCCGCCGGTAGCATGACGTCGAGCGCCTGACTCCAACTGCAAAGGTAACGGTCCGCGATCCATTTGCTGAGCCGGAACATGGCCGGACTGAGCAGGCATTGTTCGTCGACGATGTCGGTAATTTCCTTGAGGGTTCGCCGCAAGGTTCGACTCTCAAGACCGACGCAATAGCCAACCCGGCTGGTGTCGCCGCGCCCCAGCGGCGCGCGGACGCGGTGGCCAACCTGGATTTGCAAGCGCAGGTGGTCCGGCACGCGGTAATCGAATGGCGTGGGAGGGCCGATCGGCATGAGCACGCTGGCGACCAATGCCTCGTCAGCGTCGTCCGCCTGCCAGGGCGCCTCGCCTGGATCGAATAATTCTTGTTGTTGCTTGCCCGTCACGTGGTTGAGCCTCGAGGAAATCCGGCGTTCGAACGAGCGCAATCGTCGGTCGGCGAGCTGCTGTCGTTCGGAAGATGATAAACTTGTCTCGGCGTCAGTGCGGATCGTCCGGTCAATGGTCGACTGCGTGGGCGGAGGGTACCATGGGCGTCCGTCGACAGCGCACCAGCGCCGTGCACAGGGTAGGGCGGTGTGACCTGGGTTGTGATAGGGGCGACCGTAGTGAACATTTGTTTCACGTCTTCAATATGAGCCTCGCGGCCAGAACGTGCAATCCAGGGAGCTGAGCCATGCGGCTGGGACTGTTCGGCGGATCGTTTGACCCGGTGCATTATGGCCACCTGCTGCTCGCGGAGTGTTGCCGCGAGCAGTGTGGGCTGGACGAAGTCTGGTTTCTGCCTGCGGCGACCCCTCCGCACAAGCAAACGCACGCGCTCTCTCCGGCGAACCAACGGATCGAGATGTTGGAGCTGGCCACGGGCGGCCATCCGTCGTTTCGTGTTAGCCGGATGGAGATTGATCGCGGCGGCGTCAGCTATACGGTCGACACTCTGGCGGCGCTGGCGGCCGAGGACCCGGCGCGGCAACTCTTTTTTCTGCTCGGCGCGGACTCTTTGGAAGATCTACCAACATGGCGTGAGCCGGCGCGGATTTGCGAACTGGCCGTGCCGGTGGTGGTGGGGCGACCTGGAGTGCCGCCAGTCGATTTTGGCGTGCTCGCCGATTTTGTGCCGGAAGCGCGGTTGACCGATTTTCGACGGTATCGCGTGGAGATGCCGCAAACCGGGCTAAGCAGCAGCGATATACGCCGCCGCGTCGCGGATGGTCTGAGCATTCGCTACCGAACGCCGCGCGCCGTGGAGACCTATATCCAAACGCACGGGCTGTATCGCGAGCCAAGCTGAATGTGCGCGTGTGTTACGCGGCCATTTTTCGGGCGCCGACAAAGCCGCGCAGCTTGGGATCCAAGAGTGTTTGCTGATCCAAGTGGCTTTCGCGCGCCAGGACGTCCGCGACGACCTGCAATTGTTCCGTGGGATTGAGTCCCAGGTCCAGGAACAGCCACTTTTGGCCTTGGTATTCGCAGCCACCGCTGCCCGAGGCGCCCAGCCATTCGTGGCGGACGCGGTAACCGAAGCGTTCCGCGGCGCGAAGCGCCTGATCCAACAAGTCGACAGTCAGCATCCTAGCTTCTCCAAGGCGCGAGGGCATCCAGCCCAGGCATGGCGCTTGCGCGCGGTCCGATTGGGGGCGGATTATAACGGCTTGTGTTTCAGTTGCCCAGCCGAGTGCGACGATACGTTCCCAGTAGCTAACTCGCGTGCGATCAACAGGTTAAATCCCGCTGACCCGGTAAGCCGGTCAGAACAGCGGGATGGCGAGGGGCCTTTCGGCTGGGCGAGGCAACGTGTCCCGCCATGCGGCGCAATTCACGCAGACTTTGCGGGAAGGAATTTCGATGGGTGGCGGCAATTCGTGCGATCAGGCGGATCTGGAACAGCAAATCCTCGCGCTCAAGGAGCGTTTGGCGCAGGCCCAGCGCATGAGCGCCATCGGCGAGCTTGCTAGCACCACGACGCACGAATTTAACAACGTGCTGACCACGATCATCAACTATGCCAAGCTCGGCATCCGCCACAAGGATCAGGCAACTCGCGAGAAATCCTTCGAGAAAATCCTGGCCGCCGGCAATCGCGCGGCGCGGATCACCAGCACCATTCTCGGGTTCGCGCGCAATCGGGCTGGCGCGTTCGAGCCGACTGACATGGGACGCCTGGTCGAAGACACGCTGCTCCTATTGGAGCGCGAACTGAACAAATATCGCGTGACTGTAGAGAAGTACTTTGAGCCGGTCCCTAAGACCATGGCCAGCCCCAACCAGATTCAGCAGGTGCTCTTGAACCTACTGATTAACGCGCGGCAGGCGATGCCCCAGGGGGGCCGGGTGATCATTAAGTTGTCGCTCGATCCCGAGACCGACATGGTCGACCTGCAAGTCCGCGATAACGGTTGCGGGATGACGCCGGAAGTCCTGCGAAAGATCTTCGATTCGTTCTACACCACCAAAATTGGTCCGGACGCCAGCGGCAAGGGAGGGACCGGACTCGGCCTCTCGATGTGCCGCGACATCATCGAAGCGCATCACGGACGGATTCGCGTGGATAGCACGCCCGGCAAGGGAACGGCCTTTGTGCTGAAGATCCCGGCGCTCCGCGAAGGCGCCGCCAAGCCGATCGCCGCGCCCACGCCTGACGCAGTGGCGATTGCAAATGCCACGGCTTCCGCAGCGCTGGCGGACACGGTGGTTCTGAGCATGACAGGGGCCGGTTCTTCGGCTCCGGTTGCGGGACAATAATTGCCTGCTGAGACCTGTCGAGAATCGCTCTCGTAGCGTTTTCTCTCTTCGTCCAGCGCACAGAGCAAAGCAAACTTCGTGCTACCCGCTCAATAACGGCAGCAAGCGTTACTGTGGTGGCGTATCGCAATTCGCCGGAGGCGTGTTGCAGGGGATGCCGCCTGGATTCACGCGCTGGAGCAGCTTCGTGATGATGGCCTGTTCCAGCGCCACGTCGCGTCCCATCTGAATCCAGCCGGACGTGTAAGGCTGCGGGCCAACAGGGCCTTGCGCGCGGCCGTATTCCGGGAAGCTATCGATCAATGTCGATGGCCCCTGGGTCTGGTCGTTGAATCGATCGAGCGATTCTTCGTTGCGGAAACTGGATCCGGCGGCACTCGCTTGTTCCGGTCGGCGGAGATCTTCCAAATACTTGTAGACCGTGACATCGACCAGATAGCCGCTCTCGGTCGGAACGACTTGCACCGTCGCCTGACGACGCATGGTTTGCAGCGTGCTTTCCAGTCGCTGCTGGTAACCGACCGAATCTCGCTTCCACGGTTCCAACAGCGTGGCGCTGATTTCGGGGACGGTGTCGATCCGTCCCAGCGTGGGCATGTTATCGACGACGCGCACGCGGTCTTCGCGCTCGATCTCAAAGTAGTCGTCGACGACGTCGACAAGTTGATCCCAAAAGAAATCGCGATTGATCGGCGGCGTCAGAATGGGATTATCGAACGGAATGGGAGGCGGAGCGTTGACTGTCGCGCAGCCCGGCGCAGCGCAAAGAGCGCAGAGCAGGGAGCAAAACAGCAACAACATGCGCATAGTTCAAAACCCTGCGCGCGGCAAAACACGCAGCAAGTCTGGGAAATGATGTATTAACCTGAATCGGCGAGACGTGACCCCGGTCTGCTTCGGACCAAGGGCCGCGTAGTCTGGACGAAACCCCGGCGGCTCGCAATACCAGCATCGCTCTACCAACATCGACATCCGCGCCCCCCGGACATTGGTTGCTAGCAGACGGAGCGCCGCTGGCGGCAATGCTAGCGAAGATCGATCGACGAAACGCTCGCGCGCCGTGGCAATCTAGGCAGGCTGCTAGCCCGGCTCGCGATATCTTGGCAGCACGATGCGGAACTGCGATCCGCCCCCCGGCGTGCTAATGAGCTGGAGTTGCCCCTGATGGTCGCTGACGGCGCCACGGACCAGGCCCAGCCCGACGCCTCCACTTTGCGTCCGCGTGGAGAAGAAGGGCTTGAAGATCTCGTCGTGCAACTCGGCCGGGATGCCGATCCCGTTGTCCGTGATGATGATCGTGCAGAAGTCGTCCGAAAACGTAGTGGCAATCTGCACGACGGAGTCTTTCGGCGAGGCTTCGATCGCGTTTTGGACGACATTGCCAATGGCCTGCTCGATTGACGTGGCGTTCATCAAGACGCGCGCTTCTTCCGCGGCCAGAGCTAATTGCAGCTTCGCCCCCGCCTTTTCCGCCGCGAGTCTCTTGCGCTCGACTGCCTGCCGCACCACTTCGTTTAACGAGGTTGGTGCTTTTTCGACGGCTTGCTCCTGGACGTAGCTCATGACGTTATGGACGATTCGCCCCGTCCGCACGACGTCTTCCCCAATGGACTTCAGGCACATCGCCAGACGCGCATCATCGCCATCCGCCAGTGCCGCTTGCGCGGATTCGACCGCAAGCATGATGGCGCCGATCGGATTATTGATTTCGTGGACGATGCCACCGGCTACAGTTCCGAGCGAGGCAAGCCGCTCCGCCAGGCGCAACGCTTTCTGGGATTTTTCCAGCGCTTTGGTGCGCGCTTGGAGCGATTCCTCCAACTGCTCGCGGTATCTGGCCAGCTCCGCCTCGTTTTGTAGTTGCTGGCTGATGTCTTCCACCATGCCCAGCCCGTAAAGGGCGCGCTGGTCGGAGTCGCGCAGGATCGTGATCGTGGAGCGGGTCCAGATCAGGCGACCATCTTTGGCGATATAGCGCTTCTGCCGCGTATATGCGGTTATTTCACCGGATATCAGCTGCGAGCTGAGCTCGCGTCCTTCGACGATATCTTCGGCGTAAATAATGTCGAGCGGAGTGAGCTTCATCAGCTCCGCCTTCGTGTAACCCAACATCTGGCAAAACGCCGCGTTAGCCTTCACGTACTTTAACGTGTCGTTGCTCAGGACCATGCCAATGGGACTGGACTCGAACGCCAGCCGAAAGCGTTCTTCGCTCTCGCTCAGATGTCGCTGCGCGCGGGTTTCTTCCGTCACTTCGCGCGACATGCAAAAGACGCTCTCCACGGATCCATCCGCGCCGAACTCCGGAAACAGACGCGACTGGTAGTACGCGGTTCCATTGGGGATCGCCATGGAGAAGTGCAGTTCCGCCTGCTTGCCAGTGGAGAAGACCTGCCCGACGACCTCTTCCCACTGAGTGATCAGCTCTATGGGCATTCCAAGATCGCGCCACGTCTTGCCGATGAAGTCGCTCGGTTTCAGACCGGTGTTCGCTTCGATCTGCCCGCCGACAAACAAATGGCGTAATTGGCGATCAAATCGCGAGATCACCCCTGGAAAATGCTCGATGAAGGCACGGAATTGAGCCTCTCGACGACGAATGACCGAGGCAGCTTGCTCTGGCGTATCCGCGTCCCCGCTATCACTAGCTGGGGAGTTTTCCGGCTGCATTGGACCTCCACTTGCGCGCATTCTCGCAAGGCAACATAGGTCTTCATCCGTGCGCACGATCTTGCGCGAAAAAGAGCCAAGCGGCTCTCAGGTCCCTATAGTTTAGCGTAGTTGGCGCCAATTTGGTTTCAACAGCCGTGCGATGCTTCGAACGTTCGTATTCCGCTCGGGGGGGGGACGATTATGACGAACGTCATCCCTTGATGAGGATTTTTGAAGTGGCTTTGGAACGCGCCGCGCGGACTTGGGACACAACGTACAGGCCGATAGGAGCCAGGGGCCAGCCAATCCAGATCACCATGTCCGACCATGGGGGAGGAGGGCTGGAAACCCACAATTCACAATTAATCTCTGCGGTTTTATCCTCGTGTCGCACGATGGCTGTGATGGTCCAGTGGCCGGGGCGCGGGATATCGAGGATTGCCGCCTGAAACAGCTTGTTGGTGGCGGCTTCGCTGGTTGCCTGCCGTTCGATCTTTCTTCCGCTGACGGATTCGCAAGCGATCAACTGAATAGTCGCATCGGCCACGGCGCCCTGCGTCTCCGCCGTTTGAACCAGCACGCTGATGTCCACCGGCCCCACTGTGGGAGGGCTGGGTGAGGTAAACAGGCTCACGATCCAGGGGCCTGCGGAGCGGCTGATCTGCAATTGCCCTCCATCGGCCAGGGCCAGCGACGTCCATCCAAGCTGCGTGGCCATTGCGATCAAAAGCGCACATGCCACGCGGATATTTAATTGCGGAATAATATCGCGCAGGCGCATCATTGGGCGTGGAGTTGAGATCATCCACTCCCTCCACCCGACATCATTCCGCGCATTTCCATCGGCTGAAACACAATCCAGACACCGAGCGCGAACAGCAACAGTAGCAGGATTCCCCAGGGCATGAACGTGGCCGCGGCCTGACCTCTGGTCTCGGATCTGCGGAGCGCGATCTGATAACCGACGTACAACGATGTTAATAGCCCGATATCGAGTGCAAGTATTTCTGTCCGCAATAGCCACGGCGCCACGTCGCCGGCGCAACAACAGTGCGCAATCGTCGCGCCTGCGATCGCCGGTCCTCCCCAATCCGCAATCAATCTTTCGGCCGGCGGCGCGAACGCCAGCGGCCCAGTCGCCAGGTGAAATCCATAGTGCGCCAGCCACATGGCGGCGCCCAAGGGAACTAACGCGCGAGCGAACAGCGCGATCAGCGCTCCGACGCTTTCTGGCTTGGGACCGATCACGCCGCCGGCAGAGAATGAGCGACTACGAGTTAGCTTGCGACTGGTGATCGCTGCCAGTAGTGTCAATACGATGGGGGTGACGACTAGGGCCAACCCTAAGTATCCGCTCTCGATCAGCGTCGAGGAGAAGCCCAGCTTCAGTGCGGCCTGGTCTTGCCACTGCTTGACGGGCGCCACCATGCCGGCGGCGTTTGCGAACGCCGCGAAGACCAGCAGCACCATCAGCGCGGCGACGTCGGGACGTGTGATAAGGCGATGTCCTGCGCCGGCGGGGGATCGATCCGTGAGCGCCGCCAGGGGGGACGTCGCCATCAAACCCACATTGCCGCTGGGACAAGCCCGCGCGCAATCCAGGCAGAACGTGCAATCGAGATTGCCGCGCTTTTGCGGCAGGAATAGGTCGGTTTCGCAGCCGCGCCCTTGCGGTCCGCCACGCAGGCAGTCATACGTTCGGCACGTCGCGCAGACGGCTGGCTCTCGCACACGGACCTCGAGTGGCGACACCAGCGATTGCACAAACTGAAACTGCCCAACGGGGCAAACGTATTTGCAAAACGCGGCGCCGCGGAAGCAGGAGTCGACCACAAGCGCGACGATAAAGTATCCGGCCGCGATGCAGGCCGTCCACCAGGGCGTCGACCAGAGATCGAGCGCTTCGTACGCCCAAAAGAAACCGATCAGCAAACCGACGGCCAGCCACTTGGACCGGAGCCAGACGGGCCAATCATGGCGCGGGCTCAACCAGCGCCGCGCAACCGCGCGCGGAAGCATGAAGGGACAGGCCATGCAAAAAAAGTTGCCGGCCACCAACAGCGTCAGCACCACCAGGCCTCGCCAATGAATCCATGGGAGCGTTCCCGCCAGGTTCATCGGCGCAATTTGCGGGCCAAAGAGACCATCCAGCACAATCGCCCCGGCGATCACCAGCAGTAGCGTCTGCGCGCAGCGCCGCGCCACGGCCGACCGCAAGAGTCGCCCAAGAAACGGTGTTTGTAAAAGATCAAGTGCCGGTTGCGCGGCATGCGTATTGAGGACGACGAGTTTTGGGAACGGCGCATCGGGGCTGGAAATAGTAGAGTCGAGCAGATGAGCGATTGCCGTGCGCTCGCTGGTTGCCGGTGATTCGAGATCGGCGCCTTCAAACTTCGCCCGCGGCAGGCCAGCGTATTGCAATTGCGATCTTGGAGTCCCACGGTCGTACAGCAATCCATAGCTAATGGTCGCCAGCGGTGGAAGCAGGGCCACCAAGCCGACGACCCACATCATTGACCCGGCGAGTGCTTGATCGTCGAGCGCCGTCAGCCCCCACAGCCGTGGCCCCGCCGCGTAGTGTGGGTAGATTACGCGATCCGCAAAGGTCAGCAGCGCGCAGAGCCCCGTCGATTGCATCGCCGCCAGAAAGAGATAAGGAATCAACAGCACGCGCGGCCATCGCGCCCGACTAGGATAAGGCTGCACGACAGGCCACCAGAACAACAGTGCGCTCGCCAGAAACGTGGCATGTTCCGCGTGATGCCAGGCGGTCGAGTTGAGCGCCAGTTCATAAAACCGCGGAATATGCCAGAACCACAGCGCCACGGCCGGCGCCAACCAGCAAACCACAGGGTGGGTCATGTAATCGATCACGCGCCGCCACCAGCGCGCCTGAATGATGGGGAGGACTCCGTTCGTCAACAAAAAAGTCGGCAGGCCCAACGTCAATGGCGCCTGGGGCGCTCCCATCCAGAGCAGGGCAGGGGCCACAATCATTAACAGCAGGTGCTGCGCCATGTGGACCGAAAGGAGCAAATCGGCAAAGGGCTCCAGCGGCGAAGCAATTGCCGCGAGCAGCGCGACCAGGCCGAGCAAAAACGCAGTCAACTCGCGAGCCCCAAAATAGGGCGAGCCACGCCGGCTGAGAATTCGCCAACCACGCGCGTAGACCACGCCTGTCAGCAGGCACCCAATGACGGGCCACGGCGTCCAGGGCCAAGATCGCAAAAAGGCTAAAAGGTTTTCATCCATCGGCGGGGGCTCGCGCTTGGATGAGCCGTCGCATGGGGAACACGCGCAAGAGACGCGTCGGTCCGCGCGCGGTCGTGATCATGGCTTGGATGATGGAACGTCAGGCGCCGCTGCGCTGGATTCGACCGAATCAACGGTTTGAAACGCGGCGCCGGAGGTTTCCACCCCGCGGACCGGCCGCTCGTCCGCTTCGTGCAGCGTTTCTAAAAAGGCGACCAGGGCTTCGACCTCGGCCGGCCCTAGTTGTTTGCCGTAGGCTGGCATGTTGCCCCCTCCTTGCAGAACCTGCCGAATCAATTCACTGTTCGATAGGCGGTTGGCAACTAGTGTCAGGTCGGGTCCGCGCTGTCCGCCCGTTCCGTCGAGCGCGTGGCAGTTGCGACAAGTCTTATTCTGAAATACGACCGCGCCTTGCAATTCTTGAGGCGAGAGCTGCTTGACCATCGCAATCGGCACCGGCTGACCACTCCAGGCGTCCATCTGTGGTGACCACGGCGCTTTGTCGCCCATGTAGGCCAGCACGCCATACGAAACAAAAAACACCAGGATGATTAAGACCGCAATCGGTCGGCGGCGCGGACTGCGCTCGCCCTTGCCAGAAACGAACGGAAGCAAAACCAGGATGGCGATGCCAACGACAGGCATGACCAGCATGATGGCGGTTTCCATCTCAGGCGGAGTGAGGGCCAAGAGCGCAAACAGCGGCAAGAATTCCCAGTCTGGTCTCGGTTCGGCCTGAATGATGGTTGGGTCGGGCGGGCCACCCGGGCCTTTCGGTCCGAAGGCCACGGCCAGGCCGAATACGACCAGAACCGTGAGCGCGGAAAAGATCGCGTCGCGGCTGACGTCGTGCGGAAAGAAGGGCTCGCCGGCCTTGAGCTCAGCGTCGTACTCCGCCTGGTACGTCGCCGGGTCGACTGGCTGTCCTGGCTTCGGCCGGGCCGAGATCCCCTGACGCACCACCAGGTAGAGATGCGGCACGAGCGTCGCGATCAACAGTCCTGGCAACACAAAAACGTGCAGTCCAAAAAATCGGCTCAGTGTCTCGCCACCGATGTTGGGGCCACCCAGCAAAATATGAACGAGCGTGGGACCAATCAGCGGCGCGCGGCCGGCCATCGCTACGCCTACGCCCAGTCCCCAGTACGCGTCTTGATCCCAGCGCAACACTTGGCCCGTAAACGCCAGGCCTAGCGTGCATAACAGCAGCACTACGCCTAGCACCCACGTTAGTTCGCGCGGATACTTGTACGCCCCCATCAGAAAGACGCGCGTGGCGTGCAAGGCGATCATCACCACCATGCCGGACGCGCTCCAATAATGCATGGCGCGCAGCAGCCAGCCCAAGGGCTGTTCGTTATTGAGATACTCAAGGCTGGTGTAAGCGTCGGCGGCCGAAGGGACGTAGACCACGGCCAGGCAGATGCCGGTGATGACCTGCACCATGAACAGCGTAAGCGTCGCGCTGCCAAAAACGTAAAACCAGCCCAGCCCTTTGGGGACGGGGTGCGTGGCGATGGGCCAGATGGACGAACGGATTCCTAGCCGGTGGTCAAACCACTCGAACACGGATTGAAAGATGGATCGCATGGCGCGGGGACTCCGTCAGATCAGCCTGGCGCTTGAAGCGTGGGGAGACGTCCCGCGCGGATCGCCAATTTTCCTTCGCTCACGCGGCTTTCGATCGTGTACAGCCCACGCGGCGGGGGACCGCTCGCTCGACCGCCATCCTCGTAATAGACGCCGCCGTGGCAAGGGCAGAGAAAGAGACCCGATTGCGGAAACCAAGAGACAGGGCAACCCAAGTGGGTGCAATTGACGCTAAAGACCGTGAACGAACCCTCTGCGTCGCGGCGAACGTAGGCCGCTAGCCGTTGCGAATCGCCATCCCATGGCCGATGGAGCGGATCGATGAAATCAACCAACCGCGTTTCCCCCTCCGGAAAGTTTTCGACCGGTCCGAGTTCGGCCCATTCGTTCTTGGGGGTCTTTAAGATCGGCGAAAGCAGATAGCCCAGGATCGGTGCGCCGGCCGCCGCCGTGGCGAGCGCTCCCAAGCCCACGCTCATCCAACCGAGCACGTTGCGCCGATGAGGGCGACCGGGGCAGGGCTGTGCCGGATTCGCACGCGCTGCATGCGGGTCCGCGCTGTCGGGAGTTTTCGCAGGTTCGTTCATGGTTGCGTTCCGCTTCGCATTGGACGCGATTCGAGATCCGTTGAAATGTCGTCCATCGATTTACTTTTTGGCTTCTGAGTGCGGTTTGCGCCACGACGCCAGCAGGGCGACGACGTCCGAAACTTGTTGATTCGTCAGTGGCTGGCCGGCGGGGAGCATTTTGCCGAGCGCGTCAAAGTTGGGCATGCCGAGGTCCGATCGACCGGTGATCACAATTCGCCGTAGCGACTGATCGCTGACCAACGATAGGAACGAAGCGTCGCGGAGCGCGCCGGCTTCTTTTCCACCTTCGCCGCGCTCGCCGTGGCAGTTGCCACAAGCAAGTCCAAAGACTTGGAGACCGGCTTCGCGATTTGCCAACGTGTGAGTGTCCTGCGTGTCGGCCGGCGTCAGGTAAGGCGGGATGGACTCCTTGGGGATATCGACTGGCTTGGACCACTTTTCGCGCACGCCGGCAACCACGATTGAGACCTGTTCGTCAGTCAGCATTCCGCCGGAACTGCGCGCAAACGCGGGCATCAAGGTTCCCTGGCGCCCTTCTCGAACGGTTTTCGAAAACTCGGCCTCGGGAATGATCGCCAGGAAGAGCGGATCGTTGAGCGGTGGGGCAGGGCCCAAGTTTCCTTCGGCCCCGTGGCATCCGGAGCAGTTCTTGGCGAACAACTCGTCGAAGTTAGTGACCTCGGACGGCGTCAGGGGGCGCTCCGCCATCGTCGGACGTCCACAGCCGATTGCCGACACGGTGAGCAATAACGCGCAGATCGCAAACGTAGCGCTCGGCGTTCTATGAATGGCATGCGTGATCATTTCTTCTTGCCCCCGCTCGGGCGCT
>Ga0105046_10013904_pt1 | contig 12436 bp, 8 predicted proteins | sample MAT03_FD_78385 | JGI IMG/M metagenome (GOLD analysis project Ga0105046, IMG submission 78385) | Freshwater microbial communities from Lake Fryxell liftoff mats and glacier meltwater in Antarctica - MAT-03 (megahit assembly) | ecosystem: Environmental > Aquatic > Freshwater > Ice > Liftoff...
CGTTCTGTAACGCAGACATTCTTTAAACTGCTTGGGCGAATGTTTGTCGTTAGCGCTTTTCTATTGTCAATTGCTTGTCATCTGCTTTACTTCCTCCGAGCAGATTCACTTGAAGCATTTACTTTTATTCCTCTTCTGACCTTCAGACACTTGCCGATGAAATGTTCAACAACACCGGCTATGTCTCGTTGGGAGCCGACACAACTATTCTTTCGCGATTTCCAGTGGAAGAAATTCCAACCGATCGATCAAGCAGATTGATTATTTTCGGAGGCGACTTCAACGTGCCTGCCAATGACGGTTGCCTGGCCCCGTTGCATGATCGACTGACAGACGCCTTCTCACTAGGTGGAATAGGATGGGGCCATACGGCCTTAAACGACGTGCCACTTTTTCGCATCGATCAGATCTGGGTAAGTCGCAACCTATCCGTTAAGTCCGTCCGCGCGTATCGATCCAAAAATTCCGACCATCGCATGGTGGTTTGTAGGCTGTTGGACTAATTACGCGTTACTGGACAGATGCAGCAATAGGCCGTTGGTAGCAGACGGCTTCGAGTTTGAGCACGAGTTACAAACAAGCTGAAATTTGTCGGACTGCTTGTCTTAGCCGATTTTCATTCTCAACTAGGGCCATTCTCAAGAACTGATCTCCCGATGGTCCAAAGCCTGCACCGGGACTAACGGCAACGTTTCCATGCTCCAGCAAATGCATCGCAAAGTCGATAGAGCCCATTCGGGATCGCCAAGCTTCGGGTATCTTGGCCCAAACAAACATTCCTGCGCGTGGCTTCTCTGCTTCCCATCCCAAACGATGAAGACCGTCCAGGAGAACGTCACGTCGGCCTTGATATATTCTTGACTGACGTTCTACCGTAGCTTCCGTATCGCGCAACGCCACGATCGCTGCGATTTGGATCGCCTGGAACATTCCGTAATCATAGTAGCCTTTGATGGTTGCTAAGCCACGAACCATGTCAGCGTTACCAGCACAGAATCCTATTCGCCAGCCAGCCATGTTGTAGCCCTTGCTCATCGTCGTGAACTCGACGCCCACGTCTTTAGCACCAGGGGCTGACAAGAAACTTGGTGGAACATATCCGTCAAAAGCGACATCTGCATAAGCGAAATCGCTGATTACATAAAATCCATACTTCTTAGCAAGCTTGACAATTTCAATGTGAAAATCTGGTTCGATCGTTACCGTTGATGGATTGTGCGGGTAGTTGATGATCAGCACTTTGGGGCGTGGATAAAATGTCTCACAGGTGTAGGCGATACTCTGCAGATACTTTTCCGTGTCGCTTACATCCAGCGCAACCACATTGCCCGACGCCAACACGACCCCATATTGGTGAACCGGGAAGAAAGGGGCTGGGATCATCGCCGTGTCGCCAGGTCCCATCAAGGCGAGGCACATGTGTGAAAAGCCTTCCTTGCTGCCCAGACAGACGATCGCTTCCGTTTCAGGGTCTAATCGAACCCCATACTTTCGCAAATACTTGCTAGTCAATTCGCGACGGAGATTAAGAATCCCATTGCTTTTGCTGTATCCGTGGTTTGTCACGTCGGCGGCAGCTTCAGCGAGCTTTGCAATTACCGCTGGATCGGGTGGGTCTGACGGATTTCCCATTCCTAGATCGATGACATCTTGCCCATTGCGCCGCTTTTGATAGAGCATGTTGTTGATGCGCCCGAACAAATAGGGGGGCAATCGGTGGACTCTAGCGGCAAATTCAATTGGTTGGATTTTTTGCGACTGCGGAGTCTCGGGAGCTATTGCCTGAACGTCGGGCGTCTGAACGTTCGGCAACAAATTGGGCCGAACTGGATTTAGTTGCGGTTGAGCATTCATAGGGCAAATTGCGATTGCAATGGTTATCAAAAGATAGGCACTGTACAGCGTAGCACACAAGACGTGTGTACGTAATTATAGTTCGCGCCAGCAACCAAAACTGCAAACTAAGCTTGAAGCTTAACGGTAGAACCTTCTGGCTGGCCGTCGGTCGCCTTGTTGTCGTACTTGGCTTCTGGAATATCCACGGCCATTGGGGCTACCGTGTATTCAAGAGCCGCATCGTCTGGAACCCCACTCAAGAAGGAAGCATCCTCGACGTCAGTCACTTTCGCTTCGGCAATGATCGCCTCGATAACCCGACGCTCGATAATTTGGTTGCGAAGGGTATCCATTTGACCCGTTCGCTCCAGTCGAGCTCGAACACTACGAACGCTGTTACCTGCATTGTTCGCAATCAGTTCGATTTCAGCATCATATTCTTCTGAAGTCGGCTCGATTGTCAGGTCTTCAGCGATCTTCTCAAGCACAAAATGCTCGCGAAGGGCTGAGATCGTCATTTCTTGCGCATTGCGTCGTCCGGCATTAAGATAGCTTCTAATCTCATCGTTTCCAAAGCCACTGCGTTGCAGTTCCATGGCTCGGCGTTGCAATTCACGATTGGTTTGTCGGTCTACTAGGGTCTTGGGCATGTCCCATTTGGCTTCTTTGGTGAGCTCGGCGGTGACTTGCTTACGAATTTCCTGCTGTTGGAAATAGCCGAGTTGCTTCTCCAGTTCTTCACGGACGAAGGCACGTAATTCAATTGGATCGGAGAATCCGAGTTGATCCAGCACCGATTCGCGCAACTCATCGACAACCTGTCGTCGCACTTCAATAATCGAAATGGCGACTTCAATTGTCTTGCCCCGATACTCTTCATTTGGGGCAGTATCACCAATTTTCAAAGTGGACTTAACAGTATCGCCTTCTTTTGCACCGGTAACGACTTCACCAAAGTTCTCCAGAATCGCATCAGCAAAGCTCAATCGCTTGCGTACAGAAACTTTTTCTTCTTCAATCGTTCCAATTTCTTTTCCGTCCAACGCAAAAGTGATATCGACAGTCAGGCTGTCACCCAATTCGGCTGGAGCGTCAATCGCAATTCCGTCCGAAAAGCGAACGAGTGTTTTGGCTAGTTGAGCATCGACTTCTTTGTCCGAGAGGGTGTGGACAGGACGCTTGAGAGTCAGCCCCTTCCAATCTGGCGTGTCGAATTCCGGACGGACTTCGATTTTGAATTCATACTTGAAATCGCCTGTCTTCGGAATTTCTACGGCGCCGTAGTCCATATCGGGCTCACTAATAGCCGAAAATTCGCCACTTTCGGTGACTTGCTGGAGCGAGTCCATGACCAAGGAAGACTTCACCTGATCGGTGATTTGGTCGCGAAACTTGCTTTCCAGCAACTTCCGAGGGGCCTTTCCAACGCGGAATCCAGGGAGTTCGGCTTTTGGGCCGAGCTCATCAAAAGCCACCTTCAGGTATCGGTCGACTTCTTTACGAGGCACCGTAACCACAACGTGGCGTTCGCAGGTGCTCGGTTTATCAACTTTTACATCGAGTTCTAACTTAGTTGCTACGGGCTCGGTTGTGGTCGACATGATCAATCAAATTCCAATAAAAAACAAGAACATAGCAACAAAAATGAGCAAACTATTTCGTCGTGCAACGACCACTAATGAGGTCGTGCAAAGACGATTAATGAAGTCGTGCAACGACGATTAATGAAAGCGGGCGATGGGGATCGAACCCACGACAACAACGTTGGCAACGTTGTGCTCTACCACTGAGCTACGCCCGCAAGACACGTCAAACGACTCGGCTTGCCCAAATTGGGGCAGGCTATTTCGTCTCCAGAGAAACTAAGCCTGCGGAGGGCGAATTGTAGAATCTTGTTCATTCAATGCAAGAGCTATCCTGGCGAGAACCCATAAAGGGGGCTTCTGTCTCCAAATTTAGTCTATAAAGTTAGATTATACTGCGAAAGCTCGATTTTTTCTTCCGTGTTGATCCGTCAAATTTCATGAAGGCCTTTGTTATGGTTGCTCGCCTCCTTTTGCCTCCTTGGTTACACCGCTTTCGGATTTCTGCCGCGATTTTCGTTTCCATCGGCTTCCAATTTGCCGATCCAGCCATTTCCCACGCTGGTGGACTGGGTGCAACTCCATCTTCCGCCTTCCGAGTTCCTTCAGGATTCCAAGTGGAAAAGGTCTATGAGGTGCCAATTGAATCGCAGGGGTCCTGGGTTTGTATGACAATGGACCTGAAAGGCAGACTCATTACTTCGGATCAGTACGGCAAACTCTATCGCGTTACCCCAGCCGCCGCAGGCAAAGAAGAATCAGCAACCCAAGTGGAACAATTAGCCACCTCAGTCGGCATGGCTCAAGGTCTCCTGCACACACAAGATGGCCTCTACGTCAACGTGAATGGCGAAGGCCCCTCGGGAGCAGGGCTTTACCGACTGCAGGATCTGGATGGAGATGATCAATTTGAAAAGGTCGATCACTTGATCAAGATGAACGCAGGAGGAGAACACGGTCCCCACGCCATCATCCAAGGCCCAGGCGGAAGACTTTTTCTCTGCGCTGGAAACTCAACTGACCTTCCGTCAAAGGTCGACACAAGCCGTGTTCCTCGTCGTTGGTCTGAGGATCTTTTGCTTGGACGAATGCCTGATGCTCGCGGCTTTATGGCTGATCGTCTTGCCCCCGGTGGATTCGTTCTAAGCTGCTTGCCCGATGGCTCAGACGTAGAAATTTTTGCGACCGGCTTTCGAAATGAATACGACATCGCATTCAATGAAGATGGCGAGCTCTTCACGTTTGACTCTGATATGGAATGGGATATTGGAACGCCATGGTACGTCCCAACGCGAGTTAATCACGTAACTAGCGGGTCCGAATTTGGATGGAGAAACGGAACAGGACGTTGGCCAGACTACTTTGCCGATTCGCTCGGGTCGGTTGTCAATATTGGTTTCGGTTCACCGACAGGAATTGTCTTTGCAACCGGCGCCAAATTCCCAGCCAAATACGACAAATCCCTTTTGATCGGCGATTGGAGTTACGGAGTCGTCTACGCAGTGTCGCTCGCGCCCAACGGGTCGTCCTACAAAGGAACTGCGGAACCCTTCATTAGCGCTGCTCCACTTCCAGTTACCGATATGGTGGTAGACCACAAGAACGGTGGTATATATGTATCCATTGGTGGCCGAAAGATTCAATCGGCTATCTATCGCGTTTCTTATACTGGCAGCCCTGCGTCATCTGAAGCACAACCACCTGCCGACGAATCCCAGCCCACCCAATCCCAGCTTGCGGAATCGAAATCTGCAGCTGTGGCTCGTGCAACTCGTCATGAACTCGAGCAGTTTCATCGCCAACCGCAGCCCGAAGGAAGCCGGTCGGAGGCTAGGTCCCTCATTTTTGCCAATATCGGTTCGCCTGATCGAGCGCTTCGGTTCGCGGCACGTGTCGCGCTGGAAAATCAACCTGTTGATCAATGGCGCATGGACTTGTCTGGGAATATCGCTCCTCAGGTTACGATCTCGATGGCCATCGCATTGGCTCGATGTGGCGACCTGAATGATCAGCCTGCGATTCACCAGGCCCTGCTGAAGCTGGACTGGGATAAGCTTGATGATCAGCAGCGAATAGAACTCCTTCGTGCCTACCAACTCTCATTTACGCGTTTTGGAGACGGGCCCAGCCGGCCCTTCGGCGCGATCGCAAAACAAGTTGATCACTTTCCAGCAATAGGAAGCGACAGCAGCATCAATCGGGAACTTGCAAGATTGCTGGTCAACATTGAATCGCCTGGTATCATCGAAAGATGTGTTCAGCAAATGAAAACAGCCGGCGCAGTCGATGATCAAATTCATTATGCATTCTGTCTACGCGAGCAAACAAAAGGTTGGACCGAAGAAAGCCGACGCGGTTACTTCCAGTGGTTCTTTGATATCGGTTCAGCTCGCGGTGGCGAGTCGTTTGGCGGATTCATCGAAAACATCAGACAAGTCGCTATTTCAAAACTTAGTGAAGAAGAAAAGATCGCCTTGGGAGACCTCGTGAAGTCTATTCCGACTAAAAAGGACCTGACCGCCGAGCTCGAGCCTAGAGCGATGGTAAAGGAATGGAGCGTTGAAGAACTGGCAACTCCAGCCGAATCAAAGAGTTCTGGCTTCAACTACGAGAACGGCAAAAAGATGTTCGCAGTTGCTCAATGCTATAAATGCCACCGCTTTACTGGCCAAGGCGGAATCCAAGGCCCCGATCTGACTTCTGCAGGCGGGCGATTCAGCAACCGCGAAATCGTCGTAGCCATCGTCGAACCCAACAAATCTATCAGCGATCAATACGAGATAACGCAGTTCCTCATGGAAGACGACAGTGTTGTTTCTGGTCGTGTCGCCAATCTTAATGGAGATGTGCTAATGATCGCAACAAACATGCTCGATCCCAGCAAGTTCACCAACATCAGCCGAAAGGACATCGTAGAAACGAAGCCCAGCCCAGTTTCTCCTATGCCCTCTGGCCTACTCAACACGCTCAACGAACCTGAAATTCTCGATCTGTTGGCGTACCTTCGAAGTGCGGGAAATCCCTCCAGCCCCATCTACGAAACCGCAGCCGAGTAAATGGATCACTACATCCTCCCTGTTTTTACCCACACGTTTTATGTCGTTTTCGTGCTCGTGCTCAATGAAATGGTGCTCGTGCTCGCAATCGAATCGTCAAGTATATCTATCGCCTAAAAACTTATTAGACTTTAAACCTGTATTCCCTCTCCCTTTTCTCTCGAATGATCGTTGGAGTTTTTATGAAAGCCCTTATCGCAGTCGGTTGTCTTTTGTTTTCTGCTATCCTCGCAGATGCACCCACAAATCTATTGAAGCCCGCAAATCAACTGGATAGTTGGCGAGTCGAATCGACAGACGGCGGCAAGTGTACCGCGACAATCAAAGACGATGCAATTGTTTTCGACGTTACTGAAGTCGACTCAACAGATTGGCACGTGCAAGCCGTTCAAACAGATCTCGATCTCAAGGATGGCACCACCTACGTCCTCAGGTTCAAAGCGATGTCACCCGAAAACAAATCCATCGCAGTGAATGCCATGATCGACGAAGAAGATTGGCATCAAATCGGACTTCAAGAGGAATCTTACCTAGGCAAGGAGTATCGCGAAGTCAAGATGGAGTTTCGCGCGACCGACGTAATCGCAAAGAAAAACCGCATCAGCTTCGTCTTAGGACAATCCAAAGGAACTGTCCACATCAAAGACCTATCGCTCACAGCGAAGTAAATTACTGCGAAGTGGCTTTTTCACCAAATCGCTAGAGCTTCTGGAAACATTCTTAACACTTCAATAATCTCGCTGGCTTGCCAGCGGATCATTCGGCTTTGGCCCTAAACTCTCCCGATTCAGACACATAAATACGGAAGTGATCGACGAATTCATCTAAAGGATCCCTTTATGGTCACTCCGATTGCTTTTTTACTATATGTCGCGATCTTGAAAGCCTGAAAGTCGACTGTGACCGTTAGATGGTAAACGCGTTTTCGCTTACAATAGGATCATCAGTTGGCTTCCAATTCTCTTACTGAATTACCTCGGCAATAAATCTTCATGCGTATTTTGGTTACTGGTGGCTCTGGGTTTATCGGTTCGCATCTCACCGATTTGTTTCTTGGACGAGGCGACCATGTCACGATCGTTGATGATTTAAGCACTGGAAGATCGGCAAATTTAGCTCACGTTTTCAATAATCCTAATCTTAGAATCATTCATCGCGATCTCTCGGATCCAGCGCTGGTCAATGAGATTTGCGCCGAATCTGATGCGGTTTATCACCTTGCCGCAGCCGTCGGTGTGGCTTTGATTGCGGCCCATCCGATTGAAACGATCCATCGCAATATCTACCCGACTCAACTGATCCTGGAGGCCCTTCGAAAGGAGCATACGGCAGGAAGGCATGTTCCGTTGTTTCTAGCCAGCACAAGCGAAGTATATGGAAAGAATCCTAAGTCGATTTGGAACGAGCAAGATGACTTGGTTTTCGGAGCAACTACAAAGCCTCGCTGGAGCTATGGAGCAAGCAAGGCAATCGATGAGTTTCTTGCTCTCGCCTGCGTTCGCGAATGCAAGATGCCGATTGTGATCGGAAGGTTCTTCAATGTTGTTGGGCCGCGACAAACTGGGGCTTATGGTATGGTGCTGCCCAGATTCGTGGAATCGGCGATGGCTGGTAAGCCGATCGTTGTACATGACGACGGAAACCAACAACGATGTTTTGCTCACGTTGCAGATGTTATCGCAGCGGTCGTCGCACTTACGGAAACGCCGACTGCCTATGGTCGTGTTTACAATATCGGTTCTGATCGTCCCGTGTCGATTCTTGAGTTGGCGAATCAAGTCAAATCTATCGTCAACCCTAGCTCAGAGATTGAGTACCAAACGTATACAGCCGCCTACGACTCGGACTTCGAAGACATCCGCCGACGCGTGCCCGATCTGACTCGGATCCGTACCACCATCGACTACAAACCGACTCGCGATCTAGAAACTATCATCAACGACGTCTGGTTGGAGATGTTGACTACAATTCTCAAATAGAAGCGAAAGCCGTCAAGGCTTTTGGCGGAAACTCTTGACTACATGGTTGACATCGACCGCTAAAACAGCTTCGGTTTTGCTCTAAGGCGAGCGGCAGACTGAAAACTACCTGCCTGTGATTCGAATGGGAGAGCGAGGCTCCTGCCGAGCTTGGTTTTGGTTCGGCAGGAGCCTCTCCCTCCCGGTGTAAACCACGTTGCCGCTCGCCTAAACGCGTCGCTCAGAACGGCTGATGTAGTGCATCGCATAGATACTTCATCAAGGGTTTTGCGTCCGAGAAAGTTCGGAGAACTTCGTCGACGCACGAGGCTTTCGATAATGCGGCTTGGTCGATTTTCGCAACGCCAGCAAAACTCTTGCGGCGAAGGTCTTCAATCATTTTGTGAGTTGGATCAAAACCTCGAGGGGCCGTCTTGAGGCTCTCTCCATCTAGTCGAAATCGTGCGATAAATTTCTTGTTATCACGTACTCTTTTCCAGTAGCTTGGGTCCTCAACGATTGCCGTTCGGATCATCGAAAGAGGTTCCGTTGGTGGCATCCAAATACCTGCGGCTGTAAAGCATTCGCCTGTTTGTAAGTGCAGGTAATATCCTGGTGCGTGAATGTCGCCACCTAGCTCGTGTCGAAAGTGTATCCCGACGTTGTTTTTATAAGGATCTTTGTTGTTAGAAAAGCGTGTATCTCGATAGATCCGCATCAACGATCCACCCATCCGCTTAGGTATAGCTTGCAAATAGGGTGAAAGCCGGCGAAGCCCCGGGGCGATCGCTCGTACAAACGCTAGCGAAGGCTTTAAGAGGTCTTCTTCGTAGCGACTCTTATTTTCGGCGAACCATTCGCGGTTGTTGTTGGCCTGTAATTCTGTCAGAAACTGAAAAAGTCTTGGTGAAAAACCTTCGAACTGAGTCTCCGTTTCTTTTGACAAATTGCGAGTCAATTTACTAACCGGCCTTTCTGGCCTCTCGAGTGATAACGTTTAATCCTCGATCGTTTGGAGCAGTTCTGTCCATTAAGGCAGCTTCATCTTTACCATCACCATCAAAGTCACCGACAATGGCTTGATCGCCTTCGCCTTCCAGTTGAAATACTCTATCGGTAATGTCAAGTTGCTGGTTTCGATTGCTATCGATGATCATTTGATTTCCTCGAATAACGGCAACTTCATCGATACCATCGCCATCGAAGTCGCCTACAACCGCAATATCGCCAGGCTTCCCAAAATCGAAGCTCTTGTCTATATCTTCGGTGAATCGACCATCGCCGTTTACATCCAGACGCCATTTGCCGTCGCTGAAGATACCGATCGTGCTGACTCCGCCACCATTGAAATCCCCCGCAACCGGTTGATCCTCTTTGACGCCGAATCGGAAGACGTGGTCAATGACATCCGAACGGCCTGGGCCTAGAATTGACCGCTGGAGTAGTCGCTCTTCTTCGGATAGGACTTCCTCATCCCCGTCCTTACTAGATGGCGTGATCTTTACCATGTCATCTGGCGGGAGATTTTTGGGGCGATCGATTCGATGATTCTCGGGATCAGGAATTCCCGGCTCATTCTCAAGTGCCCGATCGTCTGTAGCCCACTCGGGACCAAAGATTCCGATGTCGTCCTTTCCATCGCCATCCCAATCGCCGATAACTGGAAGATCTTCTTCGTGCCCAAGCTTAGCCCACATGTCATCTTTGTCCCATCGACCGTTTCCGTTGATGTCGATCAGCCACTCACCTTCCAAGAACAAAGCTAATTCGTCTTGCCCATCGCCATTAAAGTCACCTGCCAATGGTATCGCTCCGTTGACATCAAAAGCCTGACGTCGCAAGGATTTAATCCGATCGCGTTCCGTAGAGACAAAGGTCCATTGGCTTGGGTCGGCTTCATCGATTGCCCATGTTTGCGCATTCAACACGGCAGTCGATTGGGCCAATCGTTGACGTGAAAGAATTTTTCCAGCCACCGATCCACGCGGCATCCCTGCATTGATCACACTCAGGTGCCACGAGTATTGGGCGTTGACACCACCTGCGAGCAGCAAAGGCAGGGTATCCGGCGACGGAGGAAGTCCGATCAACATCCGCTCGAACGGTGGTGATGGGTTTCCGTTGACCGGCGGCGGAACATAAGGAGGCTCTTTCGGTAGTATCGGCGGAACAGCTGGCGGTGGTGGTGGAGGAGGCGGAGCGGCTGCAACCAAGATCTCGCTAAAGTTGTTGTTAATAGACCTTTGGCCAGCCAAAAGGTTGATCACCAGAATTGCATTGTTCCCTGGATCAGTGGAGCTGTTCGCTCTCAAGCCATCTAGCACGCGCTGCTCGCTTGGATCCGTAATCACATCTTCGACGTTTACGGGAAATCCACCTTTGGAGCCAGGAGTATCCAGGCCGTCGATGTAGCCGTCCGGTTGCAACTGATAGATGTGGTAGACCGAGTTGTTTAAACCAGTAAACTCGAAGTAACCATTCTCATCGGTTACGACTTCAATGAATTTGCTTTTAAACGTACCCGCAATCGCGGATGAACTTTCGAAAGGCGCTCCGCCGAGCTGACGAAGCTGAAGAGTAACTCCAGCGATCGGCGTATCATCAGCCGTCTTGATGCCGTCGCGTAGAGGGCGAATCTTAGCAGGTGCTTTGCCGTCGATCGTCACAAGCGTGGCGCCATCCTGAAACACGAGCCCAGAGATCGATCCTGGTAGAACTTCGGTAAAGTTGTAATCGACCAGTGTTGCTCCACTTCGAAGCGGAATCTTCGATGTGTTGTCATTCGTTAGCTTTACGCCACCGCCAGAACCAACGTAATCGGGTCCGTCAAAGTATTGTTGAGGCTGTGTCTCTCGAACCGAATACTCGCCAGGCAGCAAATCCTCGAAGCGATAGCTACCATCTTGACCGGTTAGGGTCGTCTTCAGAATGTTTCCGTCTCGATCGAGCAAGTCGATACGAACTCCGGACAATCTTGTTTCGTCGAGTTGTGGCTTGCCGTCTGTGTTCGGGTCGATAAAGACAGTTCCTTGTATAGAACCATTCTTGAGCTCGCCGAAATCGTAATCGATACCCTTCCGACCAGCAGGCAGCACTATTTCCGAGAACGTGTCCGAGGCGGAATTGGCAATACCAACAGGAGCTCCAAGGATAGACCCGACTTGATCTTTACCATCGATATAGCCTGCAGGCTGCGATTCAACTATTCGATAAGTTCCAGGACTCAGGAAGCCAAAAGAGTAAGCTCCCTGTGAGTCGGTTTGTGTTTCGCTAATTTGATTACCGAGGCTGTCGAAGAGTTGAATACGAACTCCGGAGAGCAAAGGTTCCGATAGTTGACGCACACCATCATCGTTAACATCTTCGAAAACGTGACCTGATAGCGTGCTAGGCACTAGTTCGCAGAAATCGTAGTTGATTCCGTCTTGACCGGGTCCAACGTTCACATTTCCAATTCGACTCGATCCTTGGACAAGCCCATTCGATACGCCTTTGATTTTGCCGGCTTTCGCCCCACCATCGATGACGTTGTTGGGGGTAGTCTCGACAATCGAGTAAACGCCGGCTGGAAGCTTGTCGAAACGATAGGAGCCATCTAAAGCCGTCTGTGTTGTTGCAGCAACAATTCCGCTAGAGTTCAGGAGTTCGATCTTTACACCAGCCAAAGGTTCTTTCGAACCGGGAAGCGATGAAAAACAATCGAACCCGGGCAGAGTTAGGCAAACATGACCTGAAAGTGAAGATGGCGGAAGCTCACCAAAGTTGTACTCAGTTCCAACGTCGGAACCATTCAGAAGGATTTCGGTCAGTTGGTCATTGAGTACCGCTTGACCGCGCGTCGCTCCACCAACGCCTCCAAGCGTATCCTTCCCATCGAAGTAATCGGCAGGCTGAGAAACTTCGACGACTCGGTAGGTCCCTGGAGGTAGATTAGTGAATTCATAAGAACCGTCGGAGCGAGTCTTGACTGTCTGGGTTGATACAGGAGCGATAGTATTGATCC
>Ga0105046_10013907_pt1 | contig 12435 bp, 10 predicted proteins | sample MAT03_FD_78385 | JGI IMG/M metagenome (GOLD analysis project Ga0105046, IMG submission 78385) | Freshwater microbial communities from Lake Fryxell liftoff mats and glacier meltwater in Antarctica - MAT-03 (megahit assembly) | ecosystem: Environmental > Aquatic > Freshwater > Ice > Liftoff...
AGGCATGAGGAGCATCCCGAAAAAAACCACCAGACAAACCCACCGCAATCGCCGGAACCACACCGCATCGAAGGTGTTGAAAAAAACGATGCGTCGGGCGCTAAAGAGCAATGGGGCGAAGATGGTCCACGGCAGAAAGTCCGAAAGCGCGCGCGGAATATTCAACAACCACCCCGAGACACTCCATCCCCCGGTGAACCGCCCCAGCGTCTGGCCTTTTATCACCTCCTCGACATTCATCCCCGCCGTGGCTTCGCGGTAAGGCATCCACCACAGGGCATATGCGCCGCACGCCAAAATCAGCGCCACGCCCAGATGCCGCCATCCTTTTTCAATACGAGTCCAACCCGCCCACACGACGGCCGCGAAAAAAACCAGATGAACCGGCCCCTTGGTCAGCATGCCCAAGCCGAGCAGGATGCCCGCCCCCACCGCGCCAGGCCACCCCCGCCAGCCCATCCAAAAGACCATGGCCATACCGCTGAACGCCACGTAGACCGCTTCGATTTCCGCCAAGCGGCCCTTGCCCATGATCGCAAAATGAGTCAGGGCAATCAACGCTGCGAGCAGCCCGGTTTCCGCCCCCAGCCAAGCGCCTACTACCCACACGATCACCACGCCCAACAGCCACACTGCCAGCACGGAAGGGAGTCGTACGGACCATTCCTCCCGCATACCGGTGGTTTCTATCGCGCCGGCGATGAGCCAGTTGATGAGTGGCGGTTTGCGAAGATAAGGTTCTCCGCCGATATGCGGGACGAGCCAGTTGCCCGTTTCGAGCATCGCCATGGCGGGCAAAATCCGCCGCCCCTCCTCGCCCTTGAGTTCCGGCTCCCCCAAGCCGGGCAGATAGACCCCCGCCCAAAGCAGGGTGATTAAAATGAGTGCGCGAAACCGGGTCACGCCCACACCGTTTAGACGTTGAAAAAAAACAATCAAGCCAAGCGCGGAATGTTTGGTGTTTGCATCCTGTTTCATGGACGTACGATGCCGTTCCTATGCTCGCCGCATTTTTAACCACGATCCTCTGGTCGCTTTCCGTGATTTTTGCGAATCGCTCTGTGGCAGTTTTGGGCGGAGCAAATGCCAACCTCGCGCGACTCACCTTGGCGACGTTATTGCTCGGAATCTGGGCCCACACGCTCGGTTGCGGGATTGGAGGTGTGGCTTTTGGATGGTTCGTTCTGAGCGGCGTGATCGGATTCGGCATAGGCGATATCGCGCTTTTCATGGCACTGCCAAGGTTGGGCGCAAGACTGTCCATCCTGATCATCCAGTGCCTCAGCGTTCCCGCTGCTGCCACGTTGGAATACGTCTGGCTCGGAACCAGGCTTCAAGGAGCGCAAGTCGCCTGCACCGTGCTCATTCTTGGCGGAGTCGCCATGGCGCTCAGCGGGCGTATGGCCCGGGGCACCGTATTCTCATGGGCGGGCGTAGTCGCCGCAGTGGTGGCCGCGCTGGGCCAAGGCTGGGGCGCGGTGCTCAGCCGGAAAGGTTTTGCCGTTGCGCAACTATCCGGCGAATCGATTGACGGATTAAGCAGCGCCTATCAGCGCGCCTTGGGCGGTTTGGTTTTGGTGTTCGTTTTCGCCATGGCCGCTCCGCGCGGAGCCCGAAGCATTCAACCTTTGACCGTGGAGGAGAAACGAAAAGCAGCCTGGCTTGTGCTATTCAACGCACTTGCTGGCCCGACGCTGGGCGTGGCCTGTTATCAATGGGCGCTTTCCAGCCAACCTAGCGGCGTGGTGCTTCCCATCGTGGCAATCACCCCGGCCGTCACGATCCCCTTCGCATGGTGGATTGATGGGGATCGTCCGACGAAAAGATCGTTACTCGGCGCGTTGATAGCCGTGGCCGGGGCTGTGGTGCTGGCTGCCGTCAGCGCTCGCTAATAGATAAGTTAGAGACCCGCAGATTTAGTTCTGCTGCCTTTTCTTGTTCTTCCCCTTGCCCTTTTTTTCCTGAGGAACTTCAACGGCAACGTTTTTTTTCTTCACCTGAGTATTGTTGTTCGTGACGTGTTTCTTTCTCACAACTGTCGAGTTATTGACCACCTTGGTCCGGCGGTTCACGGTGCGATTTTCCACATTTACGTCGCCCCGTCGATAGTCTCGATCGTTGTCGTAATTCCCGTTGTGACCGTAGGGACGGTTGTCATAATAGCGTTCTCCGCCGTAGTACACGACACGTGCACCGGAATAGGAAGGACGAGAGCCGTAATAAGAGGGCCGCGAGGTATAATAAGAAGGACGCTCAGAGCGGCCTTCCACATAAACGGATTCACACCCGGTCAACCCAGCCAAAACTGGTGTCAAAACTGCGGCTATAATTGGAACAGTAATTTTCATAGGGATCCAATGTACACTCCCTGAAAAAACCTGCCAGTGGGTTTTCACCCCATACGACGGAAACTATGGACCTGTCCATTCCTTAAGCAACTGACGATATTCCTCGCGCTTTAAATCGCGTTGAACCGCATTTTCCAGCGCCGAAACCGCCTCATCACGTTGCCCTAGAGCCTCGCGGGATTTTGCCAGCAGAAACCACGATCTCGGCCTGTCCCTCTTTACGGCAATCGCGGCCTCAAAACACCGCGCGGCCTCATCGAACCGCTCCGATTCCAGCGCGATCACCCCCAAATTATTCCATGCGCCGTCGTGCCGGGGGGAAAGCTCGAGCGTTTTGCGATAAAAAATCGCTGCACGCCCGCTATCCTTTTTCATAAACCATAGATTGCCCAAGGCAAAATTCGTCTCCGAATTTCCTGGAACATAGCGCCAAGCCCTTTCGAGATGGTGCTGGGCTGAATCCGTGTCGCCTCGATCCAAAGCCCAGATGCCTGAAGTATACTCTTGGACCGCAAAAAGCCCTGCCTCCCGAGGAGTGCAGGAGACAAACCACGACATGGCTCCCACCAGCACCAGGGAACGTCCCGCCAATGCCCAGCGATTTTTTCTCAGCGATTGATAGACAAAAACCAACAACCACGAAGCACCAATGAGGAGCCCAGGCACCGCTGCCATGCGATACCGCTCAGTAATAAAAACCGGCATCAGAGCCAATAGATGCAAACCCACAGCCCCGAGAATCCACCACGCCATTCGCCTCCGGGTCCCGAGCAAAATCAAACCCGGAACACCCCACGCGGCCAACGTCCCAAATCCAGGCCCCGGACTAATCACACCGTCCAAGGTAAAAATCTCCACAATCCCCAAGTCATCATAAGACCAGGCCCGCCAGAAATTGTGAAACTTCACGCCCATCAGCCGCACCCAGGCGAGAGGTTCAGTTCGGATAAACTCCTTTCCTTTGTTTTTCCAAAATTGTGACGCCTCCCACGCCTTCAACGGCTTGCCCGCCGCACCTTCCGCTATAGATTGTGCGTCCTGCTGCATCTCGGCCTGACTCGCCCGAATGCCCTCTGGCACACGCGGATAACCATTGGCTTGGGAATTGTTGCCTACGTAGAAATTGATGCCGCCGTGGGCGGAAAGGAGCACGGGCTCCTTCGCCACAACGATATTGTGATACCAGACTGGGGCCATTCCCGATCCGACACCCGCAAAAAGCAGGAACACGCTCAGCAAAAAACCACGAACAGAGGTTCGGCGCATCCAGAAGGCACTGATGACGAGAGGAATCAGGAGAAAAATCGTGGCAACCATGGTGCCGACCAACCCCACAAAGAGCCCCACGATCAACCCCCAGCCCGCTTTCCATGGACGCCTTCCTTCAGCAGGCAAAACCGTGTAAACCAGAAGCCAGAACGCTGCCATCAACCAGGATGTCGGCATGAGCACGAGGCTGTAAGCGCGGGCGGGAGGAAAAATGACCCACCCCAACACAGCGAGACTGCCGACCCACAACCCGACTCGTCCGCCGACAACGATTCTCGAAATTGCAAAAATGAGAACCGCCGTAAGAGAATCCAGCAGACACTGAAGAACCGCCAACACCGTAGGCTTCGTTCCCACACCCCCGTAGATTCCCCCGACCATAAAGGCGTAACCTGGCAAGCCAAAAAAGGCTTGGGCCGGCACCTCTGCCCCCTCTGCGATTCTCTCCGCCCAACGATGGTAAAATCCCATATCCGACTTGGTGTGAGCATCATAGCCAAATTGACAATAAATCAAAAGACTCGAAAAACGCACAAAAAGACAGAGCAAAAAAACAACCATTAAGAACGAGTATCGGGGCTTTCGAGGCTTCATAATGATCTCCGATTGGTTTTTTCGTTCGACTTGTGGCATGGGCGATGCTTATTTACAAGTTGCGCTTGGCTATTTCCAAGCACGAAGCAGAATACTAACAACGAACTCATAAATAGATAGAAAGAAACATATGTTGAAAACATTGAAAAAAAATCGCGGGGGCTTCACCCTCGTGGAGATCATGATTGTGGTCGCCATCATCGCGCTTCTCGCGTCGATTGCCGTCCCATCCTTCCTGCGTGCACGTAAGCGCGCTCAGGCCACCAAGATTGTCGAAGAAGCACGCATCATTGATGCTGCAATCGATCAATACGCCATTGAGAGCAACCTGCAGAAAGATGATACGATTGCTTACGCGAATCTGACGCCTTTCTTCAAGGCTGGCTCGCGTCTTGCCGATCAAGCTGCGGCCAACGATATTTTCGGCAACTCTTACACGACTCAGCCGACAGTTGACGGAACCTTCAAGGTTGCGACTGCCACGTATAACGCCCTGAGCGACGTCACCGACGATTCGTTCTGGGGTGCTTACTTGCCTTAAGTTGCATTAATCGCCATAAGGCTAAAAGTTTCACACCTGTCGTGTGTTACGAGCTGCCCGCCCTCTCAAGGGGCGGGCAGTTTTTTTGTCGAGATATTGTCTGCAAATTTTCTTCGCCAGTCGCAAGATCAGACTTCTCTTTTGGCTGCAACCATCACCAGCGCGCGCAAGAGGAACGATCTGGTTTTAAGGGCGGGTTAAATACCGCTCATCACTTAAAATCACCTGTTTGCACAATTTTCCTCGAAATCTTCGATCCTTGTGCTAAGGTCCTAGTTCTATGGCTATTCAGAAAAAAAGCGGTTTTTCACGTCGCACTCCAGATCTCGTGACTGAAGAACTCGTGACTGTGTTGTCTTCCAGGTCGTCCTATGAGTTTAAGCAACTCTTTGAAATCGTCCACGAAAACCTGAAAGCTCGCAATGCCGCCAGTGGTGGCGAAGAAATGCTGCGTCTGCGCGCTTACGAGAAATTACAGAATCTCGTGAGCCGCGGTCTCGTCAAGAAAACGGGAAAAAAATACAAAGGCGTGCCCGCCGCACTCGCGAAAGCCGCAGAAGCCGCTGCCGCGCAGGCAGCCGCGGTTGCCGCATTGAAATAAGAATTTCTTTTTACAAACAAGGCGGGGTGGACAACGCCCCGCCTTTTTGTTTTTTTAATCCAAACGCGATCCAAAACGCGTAGCCTTGCAAGTATGCTTAAAGATTATCTACCCATTCTCATCCAGGCCATTGTGGCTATCGGATTCGCCGCTTCCGCGCTGATCGCGAGTGTGGTGCTTGGACGCACCGCACGCCGCAACAAGGTGAAGGACACCCCTTACGAATGCGGCATGGTGGCAGAAGGCGCAACCCAACCTCAGTTCAGCGTGAAATTCTATCTCGTCGCCATGCTTTTCATCCTGTTCGATTTGGAAATCGTTTTTATGTATCCTTGGGCTGTCGTGTACAGAGAATTCATCGCCGCCGACAAATTCATCATCCTTGGCAGCATGGTCTCTTTCGCCGGACTGCTCACCGTCGGTTACGTATACGCCATTTTGAAAGGCGTTCTCGACTGGCGTCGCGGCTAGCAAAGCGCCAAGGGCAAGTGGCGGGCGATATGGATGATCGCCACGATCTTACTTCCCCTCATCATCCTTCCCGCCTCACCCATTCTATGACAACACACACCAAACTTTTCATCCCGGGTCCTGTCGAGGTTTCGGCCAAAACCTTTTCCGCTTTCTGCAAACCACTTATCGGACATCGCAGCGAGGAATTCAAAACACTGTACGCCGCAGTCCAACCCGGACTGCAAAAACTCATGGGCACCAACGGCCCGGTTTTTCTCTCCACCTCATCCGCGTGGGGCGTGATGGAGGCGTCTATTCGCAATCTCGTTCCGAACAAGGTGCTCAACTGCATGTGCGGGGCATTTTCAGACAAATGGCTCGACGTCTCCCAGCGTGCAGGTCGGCAAGCCGTGGCGCTCAAAGTGGAATGGGGACAACCCATCCTTCCCGAATTGGTTGATGCCCAACTCGCCAAAGGCGGGTTCGATGCCGTGACGTTGATCCACAACGAAACGTCCACAGGCGTGATGAGTCCGCTCACAGAAATCGCCGCTGTCGTTAAAAAATATCCTGACGTGCTCCTCATAGTGGACACGGTCTCCTCGTTTACCGTCGTCCCGACTCCGATGGAGGAACTGGGAGTTGATGTGCTGCTCACGGGCAGTCAAAAAGCGCTGGCCATGCCTCCGGGCCTTGCCCTTTTCGGCGTCAGCGAACGCGCCCTCAAACGCGCCGAGACCGTGAAAGACCGCGGGTACTATTTCGACTTCTTGGAGTTCCTCAAAAACCACGAGCAGAACATGACGCCCTCGACGCCGACGATCTCGCACATTTACGCGCTGCAATCGAAGCTCGAAGACATCGAGGCGGAAGGCATTGAAAGCCGATATGCACGCCACGCGAAACTCAACGCCATGGTCCACGCGTGGGTGACGAAAAACGGTTTCGAGTTTTTTGCAGGTGAAGAATTTCGCTCAAAATCCCTCACCTGCGTCGCCAACAATCGCGGGGTGGATGTGTCGAAAATGATCAAAACCCTGCGCGAACGCTACCATTGCGTGATCGACGGTGGTTACGGAAAAATTAAAGGCACCACCTTCCGCATTTCCAACATGGGGGATGAAACGGAGGAAACCATTGGTGAGCTTCTTGGCTGGCTTGATGACTGTCTTGCCGCGGTGAGTTGAGTCCGCGGCGATTGATTCGCTTCGAACGTCATGGGCAAAATACGTTGCACAGTTTTGCCGAAAATTAGACTCGTAAAAGTCACGGTCTCGGACTGAACTCCGTTTCGCAGAGTTTCCCCTTTGGCTCGGCAGTTTTTTTGCGCCATGCCTATTAAACCAATACTTGATGCCCAAGCCGTGCGCGAACGCATGGCGGAAAAGTTCCCTCCCTATTCGCCGCAGGAGGCCTTAACAGAAGCCTCGCGGTGCCTCTTCTGTTTTGATGCACCCTGCATCATGGCCTGCCCCACGGGGATCGATATCCCCACGTTCATTCGAAAGATTTCCACAGGAAACAATCAAGGAGCGGCGAAGACCATCCTCTCTTCCAACATTCTTGGTGCAAGTTGCGCGCGGGTTTGTCCCACATCCGAACTTTGCGAAGGCGCTTGCGTTGTGCTCACCCGCGAAGGTGACCCGGTGAAAATCGGACGCCTCCAACGCCACGCCACCGATTTCGCGCAGAAAAACGGGCTCAGGCTCCTTACGCCTTCGAAGGAAAAAACCTCCCTTCGCGTCGCCGTGGTCGGAGCCGGTCCAGCCGGCCTCGCCTGTGCAGCGGAACTCGCCATGCAAGGCGCGTCAGCCACGGTGTTCGAACGCAAACCTCTCGGCGGCGGACTCAACACTTACGGCATCGCCTATTATAAAATGAAGCCCGAGATCAGCGTCTCCGAGGTGGAAATGATCCGCGAACTTGGCGTCGAGTTTCGCTACGACACCGAAGTAGGCCGCGATGTCTCCCCGCAATCCCTGCTTCAAGACTTCGATGCCGTTTTCCTCGGGGTCGGGCTCGGCGAAGGCCGCAGGCTGGGCATTCCCGGCGAAAATCTCCCCGACGTTGTGGACGCCATCGAGTTCATCGAATGGATCCACAAAATGCCGTTGGATGAAGTTCCCTTAGGACGCAACGTCATCGTGCTCGGAGGCGGAAACACCGCGATCGACGCGGTCACGCAAGCACGCCGCCTGGGTGCGGATGTGGCAACAATCATTTACCGCCGCGATGCATCCGCGATGGGCGCTTACGAATTTGAACAGGAATTCGCACTTCAGGACGGTGCCCGGTTCTTGTTCGGAGCCGTTCCGGTGGCCATTGAGGGCGACGAAAACGGAGTGACCGGGTTGAGAACCGCCCGCACGATCGTCCGCAACGGTCGCGTCGAAATCTCTCCAGGCAGCGAAAAAGTCGAGCCCTGCGACATGATCATCAAAGCCGTGGGCCAAAAGAAACAGGGCGACATCGCGCAAAAATGGTTTCCTGATCTCGCCACCGATGCGGAAGGTCGCATTCTTCACGATCCCGTCACGCACCAGACCAACGTTCCAAAAATCTACGTCGGTGGAGACTGTGCCAACGGTGGACGTGAAGTGGTCAATGCCGTGGCCGAAGGAAAAAAAGCCGCGCAAGCCATCCTCGGTAAAATGATTCCGGTCGTCCAACCATCGAGACTCGGAGCCAAAAAACCCTACGGCTCAGGCTTCGAGAATCCCGTCCGGGTGAGGGAACTGCAAATGTCGAAATCCTAATGACTAATGTCTAAATTCCATTCACGCATCGCTCTGTCCGCCAGTCACTTTACCGATCTCCAAAAATCCCGCGCGCCTGCATTACTCATTCGTCATTAGGATTTAGTCATTAAAAGCCATGCCCGATCTTTCCATCAATCTCGCCGGCATCCGTTCGCCCAATCCGTTCTGGGTTGCTTCCGGGCCACCTGCCAATACGGGTTATCAGGCGGAACGCGCCTTTGACGCGGGTTGGGGGGGCGTGGTTTGGAAAACCATCGGCGATCCTGTCGTCAACGTTTCTTCGCGTTACTCCGCACTCAACCTCGGCACCACGCGCATCGCGGGTTTCAACAACATTGAACTCATCAGCGACCGTTCGGCGGAAACGAATTTCCGTGAAATCGCCGAGCTGAAAAAGAAATGGCCGAACCACGCGGTCATCGCTTCGCTCATGGTCGACACCCGCGAGCGCTGGCACGAATTTGTCAAACGCAGCGCCGACGCCGGGGCCGACGGTATCGAACTTAACTACGGCTGCCCCCACGGCATGTGCGAACGCGGCATGGGCAGCGCAGTCGGACAACAACCCGCTGTTGCCGAAAAGATCACGAGCTGGGTAATGGAAGCCGCAACCATCCCGGTCATCGTCAAGCTCACGCCCAACATCACCGACGTCACCGCCGCCGCACGCGCCGCGAAACGCGCCGGAGCCAACGCTATTTCCCTCATCAACACGATCAACTCGATCACCAACGTCAATCTCGACACGCTGGTCCCCGAGCCTTTCGTCGGTGGATTGAGTTCGCACGGCGGCTATTGCGGACCCGCAGTCAAACCCATCGCGCTGAACATGGTGCAATGCTGCGCCGCAGACCCCGAGGTCGGTCTGCCTATTTCCGGGATCGGCGGGATTGGCAACTGGCGCGACGCGGCGGAGTTCATCGCGCTCGGATCATTAAGCGTTCAGGTATGCACCGCGATCATGCATCGCGGCTTCCGGATCGTCGAAGAAATGGCGGAAGGTTTGAGCAATTATCTCGACGCGAAAGGTTATGCCTCCGTCGCCGAACTCTGCGGCAAAGCGGTGCCGCATTTGTCCGACTGGAAACACCTGGACCTGCATTACCAACGCGTCGCGCGGATCAATTACGATAAGTGCATCGGCTGCAATCTTTGCTACATCGCCTGCGAAGACGGAGCACACCAGTGCATCGATCTGGTCCAACCCAACGGCATCGGCAACGGCCCTGGGCGACTTCCCGGAAAACCCGTTCCCAAGGTGCGCGAAGAGGATTGCGTCGGCTGCAACCTCTGCTCACTCGTCTGTCCGGTGGACGATTGCATCACCATGACGCCGATCCCCAACGATCTGCCGCATCTTTCGTGGGCGGAATATCAGCAAGGTCTCGCGAATGGCACCATGCAGCCCATTCCCCCACATCATTAGGATTTGACGCGGAAAAATCAGTTCCGCCTTGCCCCGCGCCGCGCAATCTGAGACGGCACTGCATTCGATTATGGAAACGAACATCATCTCACTCGGGCCGTGCAACGTCGTTTCCCCCCTGCACCACATGGCCTCTCTTGAAACCGTGTTCAAGGACGACACCCAGCGCGTCATGTACGATAATTCGCTGGAAAAAATCAAAGCCGACATGGCCGCAGGTGTTGAACCCACGACGTTCGAAGTCGCCGGGCCGCGCGAGAAGATCTTCTTTAACCCGGCCAAAACCACGGCCGCCATTGTCACCTGCGGCGGACTCTGCCCCGGACTCAACGACATCGTGCGCAGCCTCGTGATGGAACTTTATCATCGCTACGGCGTCACAAAAATCTACGGCTACCGCTACGGTTACGAGGGACTCATCGAGCCCTACGGACACCAGCCCGTTATCCTCAAGCCCGATTCCGTGGACACGATCCAGAAGTTCGGCGGCTCGGTGCTTGGCGTTTCGCGCGGCCCGCAAAGTGTGCCCGCGATGGTCGATACGCTGGAGTCCATGGGCGTCAACATGTTCTTCGTGGTCGGCGGTGACGGAACGCTCAAAGGCGCAAATGAAATCAGCCTCGAATGCCAGCGGCGCGGTCTGAACAAAGCCATCGTCGGCATCCCCAAGACCATCGACAACGACATCATGTTTCTCGACAAAAGCTTCGGCTTCGAGACGGCGTTTGCCGAGGCGGTAAAAGCCATCTCCTGTGCGCATACCGAGTCGCTCGGATCGATGAATGGTGTCGGACTGGTAAAACTCATGGGCCGCGATTCCGGCTTCATCGCGAGTTACGCCTCGCTCGCGGGAAGCGACGTGAACTATGTCCTGATTCCCGAAGTGCCCTTCCACCTTGACGGCGCAGGCGGATTGCTCGAAGTGCTGCGCTACCGTCTGGCCAAACGCAAACACGCCGTCATTGTCGTGGCCGAGGGTGCGGGCCAGGACATCATGAACGCCGATCCGAACGCCACCGACGCCAGCGGCAACCGCAAACTCGGGGACATCGGTGCCTACCTGCGCGACCGGATCACTGCTTTTTTCCGGGAACGCAAGACCGAGGTGAACGTGAAGTACATCGACCCCAGCTACACGATCCGGAGCGTTCCCGCTTCACCGCAGGACAACGTCTATTGCTCGCAGCTCGCCCAACACGCCGTTCACGCCGCGATCGCCGGCAAAACAGGCATGCTCGTCGGACGCTGGCATGGCACGTTTGTACATCTGCCGCTGAGCCTGATCACCCGCGGACGCCGCAAGGTCGATCCGGACGGCGAACTCTGGCGTTCCGTGCTCGAATGCACCGGGCAGCCCGCCTGTCTCGGGTAGGCGATTCTTTGCGCGTGACGTGGGCGTGCTTTTTCCTTAGACACTGCCCCTCCTTTCAAACGAAACTGTTCAGACTTTCTAACCATGCCCACGTACATCGACATGCCCAAACTCAGCGACACCATGACCGAGGGAACCCTCCTCAAGTGGCGCAAAAAGCAGGGCGACGCGATTGAGGTGGGCGACATCCTGGCTGAGGTCGAAACCGACAAGGCCACGATGGAAATGGAAGCCTTCGACGAAGGCGTCCTTGCGGAAATCTACATTCAGGAAGGCCAAAAAGTCGGCGTCGGACAGCGCATGGCACTGCTCCTCGGCGAAGGTGAGGAGAAACCCTCAGGTGATGCTCCAGCAAAAACCGCGGCGCCTGTTTCGGCCCCCACCGCAACGACAACTCCCGCTTCTGGAACACCCGCGCCCGCTGCAGTAAAGGCGGATGCCCCATCTTCCCGCGTGAAATCCAGTCCGCTTGCGCGAAAAATCGCCGCAGCCAAGGGCGTCGATCTCAGCATGGTTACCCCAACCGGCCCCGGCGGACGTATCGTGGTGAAAGACGTGGAAACCGCGGCGACAGCTCCGAAGGCAGCAGCGGTGCCCTTGATCATGGCCACCGCAGGCGCGGGCGATCAGCGTCTCCCGCTCTCTGGCATGCGCCGCGTTATTGCCGAACGCCTCCTCGCCAGCAAGACCCAGATCCCCCATTTTTACCTGAACATCGACATCGACGCGGCCCCGTTGATGAAATTCCGCAGCCAGGCCAATGCCGCCGCTGAAGCCTCCGGTCAAGGCAAGCTCACGGTGAACGATTTTGTGTTGAAGGCCGCCATCGTTGCCGCAACGCGGGTTCCAGCGGTGAACGCCAGTTTCGCGGGCGATGCGATCATTCAATTTGCAGACATCAACATGGCCGTTGCCGTTGCCGTCGAGGATGGTCTCGTGACTCCGGTGGTTCGCGCTTCACAGAAAAAATCCATCCGCGAACTCAGCGAAGCGGTCAAAGATCTCGCCACGCGCGCCCGTTCCAAAAAACTGAAACCTGAAGAGTACCAAGGCGGAACCATCACCGTCTCCA
>Ga0105046_10013908_pt1 | contig 12434 bp, 8 predicted proteins | sample MAT03_FD_78385 | JGI IMG/M metagenome (GOLD analysis project Ga0105046, IMG submission 78385) | Freshwater microbial communities from Lake Fryxell liftoff mats and glacier meltwater in Antarctica - MAT-03 (megahit assembly) | ecosystem: Environmental > Aquatic > Freshwater > Ice > Liftoff...
ACACACCTGTAAAGGTTTTAGCACTTGCTATGCTTTTAACTGTATGCAACAGTATCTACAAAGCATCCGCTCAACAATTCTTAACAAAAATCGATGGTTGGAATGCATATGTGCATCTGCCAGCAGAATACCAAGACAGTTTACAAAAAAAATATCCATTAATTATTTTTGTTCCAGGACTTGGAGAGGTAGGCACCAACGCCAGTAAACTATTGCTGAACGGTCCAGCGAAATTTATTGCCGCAGGCGCTTCGATGGAGTTCAATGTGAATGGTAAAGTTGAAAAGCCCATCGTGATCAGCATCCAACCGATAGATCCCTGGGCACCTAATCCATTTGTGGTAAACAGAAAAGTAGATTCTATCATTGCCCGCTGGCGGATCGATCTACAACGCATTAGTGGAACTGGTTTAAGCATGGGCGGACAAACCTGGCAGAATTATGTTAATACTGGCAATGCTACCCTTACCAACAGGCTTGCTTCAATTGTGGCCATGAGTGCACCAGGGCCAGACAATGGTGTGGCCAGCATGAAAAATTTTGTTATCGGTGGTGGTAAATGGTGGGGTTTTGAGGGTACCAGTGATTATAGAGGAATGGATCAAATAAGAGATGTAATGAACAGCAATATTCCTGCGTCGGCTCGATATTTCCTATACACAGGAGGACATTGCTGTTGGAATACCTGGTACGTTCCTACCTGGAATGAAAATGGCGAAAGTGTATATACCTGGATGCTAAAACAAAGAAGACCTGCCGGATCAAATATTACTCCAGAGGCAAATGCTGGAAGAGATACAAGTACCATTTCGCTCGTAACCAGTTTGCCTCTTAAAGGAAATGGCAACGACCCCGATGGTAATCCAATCAACTTTGCCTGGAGAAAACTCAATGGCCCAGCTGGCGGAACTATAGCCAATGCTGCCATTGCGCAAACCACTGTTTCCGGTCTTGTGGTAGGAACCTATCAGTATGAACTCGCCGTTACAGATGTGTTGGGTGCTGCTTCAAAAGATACCGTAACCATTCATGACGGCAATTTTGTACTGCCACTCACGCTGGTTAATTTTACGGGTATAGAAAAGTCGGGTCATGTGATGTTGCAATGGATCACAAAAGCTGAATCGAATACCAGTCATTTTGAGATAGAAAAATTAATCCCCCCTCAACAATACAGTAAAGTTGGCTTGATAACTGCAAAAGGCTTTTCAACCCTCGATAATAGATACGAATTCAAAGATGTGGTGGCTGAGCAGGGTTTGAATTATTACCGTCTTAAAATGATCGATAAGGACGGTCAGTTTACATACTCTGATATAATTAATGTGCAAGTCAAAAAAGGAATATCGGCCTCATCACCTTTAATAAATGTATGGTATGTCGGTGACGCCATTCGATTCAACATCACTAGTTCTCAACAAACTAACAGCGCTTTGGTGTTAACTGATGCGGCTGGCAGGGTTTTGTACAAATCAGCGGTATTAATTAACAAGGGATTAAATAGTGTAACCATTCCCGTTAGTTTACCTGTATCAATATATTACGCAACACTTATCAATGGAGAAGAAAAAATAACACATTCTTTTTCAGTGCAATAAAAATATTATTTTAAAAAGCACAGGAGTTGGGGCTTACTCAACTCCTTTTTTTATTCGAAGCTGTGCTATCAATGCTAAGTGATCACTGCCAGAACTCTTCACCCGTTGTATGTTAATGGGTTCAAAAAAATCGGTACAAAAAATATAATCGATTCTAAGTGTAGGAGAAAATAACTTGAAAGTTCTTCCCAGTCCGGACCCACATTTTCGCCAAACGTCTGTCATTTTTTTATTGAGTGTTTGATAAGCATTTCCGGTGGGCGTATCGTTTAAGTCTACACAAGTGATCAATGCGTTTCGGGAATTTTTAACCATACTGTCTAACAATTCTACCTGCCTCGCTCGGTGTTGGAATCCATATTTTAATTTTCTAACAATGGAGGGAACTCCTTTCCATATTTTTTTCTCTTTTCGCTCCATCCCCAGTGTTGCATAATCATACCCATTTAAATACACACTTTGAAGTCTGGAAGTGATCAAGTCGATACGCTCTCCTCCTTTTTTAATGGTTACTTTGATGATAGCTCCATTGCTACCATCAGTGAAAGAAACCCTATTGGTATCAACAATGGGAAATCTGCTAAAGATCACTGACCCGCTGTAAAATTCACTGGAAAAATATTGAAGGTCTTTTGAAAAATAATGATAAGGATATTTCATCGTTCTGGTAATAGAGTCGAGCAGGTTGTAATGACTACCGGGATATAATGCTGTAAAAAATTCCTGCAAACACACCACATCTGCATCGCTGTTTTTAATTTCTTGGAAAATGTTTTTATTTTCTTTAATAGCGGTAAGACTATCCGGCGCAGAAAAATTCATAATACCTACATTCCAACTCATCACTGTAATAAAATCCCCCGCCATTTCATTGCCATTCATTTTTTTAGTGTTAAAGGCAATTGTTTTGGTTATGTTGGGAATACTGATCAATAGCATCACAAAAAAAAGCCAGGCCAAACGATGTTTTATAAAACCAATTATCAACAAACCAACAGCATTTACAATAAAAGCAGCAGGAAAAAGAAGTCCAGCAATGGCAACCATCCAATAGGTGTTGCTGGGGAGAAGTGATGCCAAATTACTTGCCATCAGAAAAAACAGTGAAGTACAAGCCATGAACCATAAAAATGCAATCCCCAATTTATTAGAATATGCTGCCTTCATCTTTTTTAAAGTTTATGCTTAGCGCAATATTTCTTAATTGTTATTGTTTTTAATCGAAAAAAAATCAGTGTATATTCTCTTCCAAATATAATCAATATGGTATCTTCGAATCTCATTATTTCTTCCTGATCTCACATAATTATGTGTTTGAATAGACGTTATACCTGAAATAATTCATATATTTAACGAAATACAACAACCCTAAATTCAACATTAGATGGAATGGATCAATATTTTAAAATGTCCAATCACCGGTAAGGATCTTCTCAAACTTTCCGGGGATGAAATTGAAGTTTTGAATAGTAAAATAGCTCAGCAACAATTGTGGCAAGCAGATGGTAAATTGATGGTTCAGCCTATAGAGGATGGATTAGCAACCTTGGATCGATCTTACGTCTATCCCATTGCAAAAGAGATCGTTTTATTGTTGCCCGATCTGGCGCTGGTAGATTCTCCTGAAAAAATATTGGGTGATATGCTAAGTGATGATAAAAAATTGGTGAAGAATTTTTACGATAGCAGGGGATGGCATACCACCGAAAAAGGAGATTATGAGGATGCAGATATTTTTGAAGACCTTCGGCCATTTGCGCAGGAGTATCTTACCAAATGCCACAATAGGGTAGGTAGGTATTTGCATCCAACAGGAACTTATTTGATGGATGCTGCGTCTGGCGCTTTGCAGTTTACAGATTACCTGCAGTATTCCCAAAATTATACCTATCGTATTTGTGTGGACCTTTCCTTTCAGGGTCTCTTAGAATGCAAAAGAAAATTAGGGAATAAGGCATTGTGCTTGTTATGTGATATGACGAATTTACCGATCAAAGACAATCAAATAGATGGTTTTGTATCATTAAACACGGTTTATCATATTCCCAAAGACGAGCAGGTGAAGGCCATTACAGAAATGTACAGGGTTACCTTGCCAAAAGGCAAAGGAGTAGTAGTATATGATTGGTACAAACATTCTCCCTGGATGAACTTCTGGTTACTTCCTTTCAGAGGAGTGGAGTTTATCAGGAATCGGGTAAAAAGTTTTTTCTCGCGTGCCAGCGGCAAAGGGGAGCCAGCAAAAATGCTTTATTTTTATGCTCACAACTACGAATATTTTAAAACTCACCTGAAAGTGCCATTCAAATTAGTTTGTTGGCGATCTATCAGTGTGCCATTTATGAAAGTTTACATACACCAAGGGTTGTTTGGAAAAAAAATATTGGACCGAATTTATAAGATAGAGGAAGACAAACCAGAGGTTTGTGGTTTAAAAGGCGAATATCCGATGTTTGTTTTCGAAAAGTAACAACGATTGCTGGTATTCGATTTCTTTTACTAAACAATTGGCTATATGAGTTATTTAATTAACAGGATAGAAGTTTATTCTCTTTACTTACTAGAGTACATCAAATTTGGAGAGTTTGCATCCTTGAGGAATGCGATTACCTACATGATTACGCGAAAATCAAATGCAAAAGGGGGTATTGTAAAAAGCCGGCTGGGCGTTTTTGAAACCCGCCCCATGTCATTAGATTTTCAACACGTGAACTATGCCTACGAAATCAGTATTAAAAGATTTATTGAGAAAGAAGACTTTACCGTATTCTTCGATATAGGTGCTTGTTTGGGCGAATTCAGTATTTGGCTGGCTTCAAAGGGTAAAAAATGTATAACATTTGAACCGGTAAGCTATAGTTACAACATGATTCAACGAAATATTCAATTAAATAAAGTAGAAGACAGGATTATGTTATTCAAATGTGGACTCGGATCTCAACGTGCGGAGGCCCATTTCGAACTCAATAAAACCAATCCAGGTTCAAATAGAAGAGTAGAAACTGCAGCAGCCGATACAGAAGTATTTATCATTAATACTTTTGACGAACTTTTGCCGTCTTTTAATTTATCTCCTAACGATAAAATACTCATCAAAATTGATGTTGAGGGTATGGAACTGGAGATGTTGGAAGGGGCACGTCAATTCATCAATAGCTATGATGATATCGTAATGATCATCGAAGAGAAGTTTAGTGGAGAAGATAACATTCGTAAAGGCCTAAGTAAAATAGCAGACTTTGAATTTGGAAAACTAGACGAACACAATATTTACGCACGAAAAATTAAACGAACTATGTAATTGCTATTATCTCAACGCATCAATAAACCTTTACGGATTACAGCAAATTTATCTTTGAGTTGTAACAACCACTTTATATAATTCATAAGAAAGGCCCGATACGATGGCAGTTGCCAATACAAAGTAAAATGGTAATATGACATCGTAAACCCAAAGTACTGTATTATTAAATAGCTTCATGAACAATAGCAAAATGACCTGGCTCACCACCGTACGAAATATATAAAATTCCGGTATAGTATTTACCGGGGAACTTTTAAATATTATATCCAAGGTTTACAATGAACTTGCCAGGAGAAGCAGCTAAAATAATGTAACCAAATAGAATAAAAACCATTGCGGGCGAAAATAAGAAAATGAAATTATAAGGAAATAAATGATGTATAACGCTATGAAAGGTATAGCAATAGCTTGAATGAGATAATTTGCTGTATATTTTTTTAGCCGCAAGAAAATATTTTCTTTAAAAAACGAATATGCTGCCAATGCTCCATTTCCGAAATTATCCAGGCGGCAGAATGTAAAAAAGTACATGATGTCACCTCACACATTTTAGATATGGTGCTCCTGCAAATAATAAATCAGAACGCGGTTGCTGATCCCAATTGAGGTGAAACTTATGATCATAATCAACAACCTATTTTTTTAATAAGCCAATGAGTAATCAGGTGAAATTGCTTTTTCTATCCATACAGACCAATGCAGTTCTATAATTCCATTATTAAGTACGGTAAATAGCAATTAAAAATTAACGCCGAGGGTAAACAGGCACAATAAGTTGGTTGCAACAAGGATATTTTGGGAGATGCCCGTTTTGCTAAAAATATAATTGATGCACAAGATCATGGAAATGCCAAACTCAAAATACAACGGCCATATTCTTACAATCCTGTGCACATAAAAATTCTCCGCGTTTGCCTTTTTCTTTAATTTCATTCTTTTTGAACAAGAGGAAAAAAATAAGAAAACCACTGGGTACAAAAAATAGCGATACCCCAGGTGCACCCAATACTGGAAATTGATTTTTAATTGTACTAAACAATTCAGTATTAGCGTTGATCTTATACCCAGATACCTGTTGGAGTACAACCATCAATGCTACTAAAAATCTAAGTCCACCGGGGTTTAAAATATAATTTCATCACGCCGGTGCTGGCATCAGAAGTAATGCAAAGAACATTATTACATGGAATCTATGTCTTTGTTAAAACGGTGTTCTGTTGCTACAGAAAATTCATTCGCTTTTTTGGCTTTGAATAACGAAAGAAATTGTAAAAACATAAATTTAGGAATATGAACCAATGAGTGATAAATTCTTTTGTCTGTTTTGGAATTAAACAACGCCAGAAAAAAACCGCACATAAACATTCCAATAAAAACCAACCAATAAAGCGCGGCAGTGGTATTGATAAAAATATTGGCAATTAAAATTAAGCTACAGATAAAAAGCAATAGGAACAAAGGAGGTCTGGTAAGGACGAAGCCAAATAACAATGTATTGATGTCGGCTTTTTTTATTCCCAGTCTCATCAATGAAAAACCGAACTTGAAATAACGGAACCAAGTGTTGTTCCACCGTGCTCTTTGTTTTACCAATTGGTCTGAATGAGCTGTTTTTTCATCATACACAATGGCTTCTTCCGCAAAGGCAATCCGATACCCTCTTTTCGTAATCTGGTATTGAAGTACTTTATCAAAACCAGCACCATTGTTATTCAGCTTCTCTAAGCATTCTCTATATAGTGAAACAGTAAAAGCCATGCCTGAGCCTGATAACATACAAGAAGAACCAATGTTAAAAAGAATTTTTCTATCGTAGAATAAATAGTATAGTTCATTTACGGCATCGATGCAAGCATAATGAGTATCTAGGTTCTTAGCAGTTCTAACCCCCTGCACGGCCTCGTAGCCTGCATTGAAAAATGGATCCAATGCAGCAAGGTAGCCGGGGTGAACGATGTTGTCACTGTCTATAATGGTGAGTAGATGGTGCGGTCTTTTAAAATGCTGGATAGCTAAAAAATGAGATTTCAGTTGATTGCCTAATGGAACAGGGGGTTTGATAATAACTACCCGGCTGTCATTAAATTGACATTCATAATCGGGGCAATTATCAGCTACTACATAAATGATAAAATTATGATGTTGCATTTTTAGAAGCGAACCGATTACGTAATCGAGGTTTGATGAATTTTTATAAGCGGTTACAATAAGTCCGTAATCATTTTGCTGACTTGGCTTTTCTAAATAAGGAAGGGTTGTTCTTTTGAAAAGAAAAACAAAATAGGAAAATACAGGAAACAACAACATAACGGCAAAGACGGCCTGAAGTAATATCCAAACAGTGCTTAATATTGATTGTAACATAATGTATTTGATTTTCTATTTGTAAGTTAACCAATTATTTTTCTAAATTATTTAGTACTGCTTTGTACACTTCTATTGTTTTATTTGCTGCAACTTCCCATCTAAATCTAGCAGCCTGCTCTAATCCTTTTTGAATTAAAATTTTACGTCTGTTGTCATCTTTACTTAAGGACAACATCGCTTCACCTAATTGGGTAACATTTGCAGCATCAATCAACATTGCAGCACCACCTGAAATCTCGGGTAATGAACTATTATCGGCAGTAATTACTGCGGTACCACATGCCATGGCTTCAATTACAGGCAATCCAAAGCCTTCACTGAAGGAGGGATATAAAAACAGGGTGGCTGCATTGTATAATAAAGGGAGATCGTTTGCAAGAATGTAGTCCATGCAAATGAGGTGTTGCATAACTTCATCAGCTTCTAATGACTTCAATAAAAATTGAGCCTTTTCTTCAGTAATATTGGTAAGCACTAGTTTTATCGGAGCAGTACTTTGCTTACAATATTGGGCAAATGCCCTCAGCGTTCCAATGGTATTTTTTCGAGGTGCGTCATTGGCAAAATGTAAAAAAAATTGTTGAGGCAATAGATGGTTTTTTCTAAAACTATTTATAATTTGATCATCTTTTATCACCTTGAATTTTTCGTTTACGCCATTGTGCACAACAAATATTTTATGCGCCGGTATTTTCAGTTTACTGGCGATTTGTTCTTTTGCGAAGGTAGAAACCGCAATGATGGCGGCAGCTTTTTTGGCTACGATGGGTACAATCCATCTTCGGTATAAGTTCCCGAAATTTTGATAACTTGATCCGTTGAAATCAATTTTGTCAAGGTAAATTAGATCGTGTATTGTTATAACGAGAGGCACATGACAAAATATGGGTGCGGTGTTAGAGCAGCAATGCAACAGCTGAACGCTGTTTTTTTTCGCAAGAAAAGGAAGGTAGAGTTGTTCCCAAATTGGATACGGGATTGAAGGGGTAGTATGAACATTAAAGTGACGGGTACTTTGAAGACATTGATTGTCTGAATCTTCTTTTACAAATACTTCATATTGGTTGTTAACATCATTTTGTTGCAGCAAACGGAGTATCTCCAATGATACAATTTCCATTCCATGCTTCTTACTTCGAAACAAACGTTGTGCATCAAAACCAATTTTCATAATATAAAATTTACAATTCTGAAGCAGTAGAATGGTTAAAGTTCCAAGAAACCGCTTTCAAATAAGCTCTTAAGTGATCGAACTTTTTTGAAAAAGTAAAAACAAGAATATTTTTGGGAACTGCAAACAAAAGATAATATGGGTAAAAGAAAATTCTTTGAACGCTACTACTATTTCTTCTGATGAATAAAATTCTGTTTCTATGGAGGTAGTAAGTTTTTAACGTGCTTCCTTTGCCTACGCTCATAGATTCTTTGTGGTAAATAACGGCCTTGGGCTCATAATAAATTTTGAATCCGGCTTTTAATATCCGGCAGCTCCAGTCCCATTCTTCGTAATACAAAAAAAATACGGCCGGGAATCTACCCGTTTTTTGAATCACTTCTTTTTTAACCATCATAGCACAACCATGTGCACTCCAGGTGTATTTACCAATATCGTGCTGTCCCAGATCTTTTTCTTTATCGCCGATAGTGCTGGTTCTTCCGGTGTACATATTCATTTTGTTGAAACCGGCGTACTGTATGATATCTGGATGATCGAAATATTTTATTTTGGGTGAAACAACCCCTATTGTTGGATCTTTGTCGAAAGCAGATAGCAAGTCAATTAATAAGGTAGCTGTGACTTCTGTATCATTGTTTACTAAAAAAATATAATCTCCTTTTGCAATTGACATACCTAGATTGTTTCCTGCAGCAAACCCTAAGTTTTTTTCACTCAATACCAACTGCACAGTCGGCAATTGTAAAGCATTTACTTTTTCGGAAGGATTTTCATCAGAGTTCATATCACACACAATGATCTCCACGTTGGGATAGGAAAGTGCCTTTGTACTTTCCAGAAACTGGCAGGTTACATTTACTTGATTGTAATTAAGTGTAATAATTGAAATGAGCGGAAAACCCGTTAAAGGAAAATCAGGCATTGCATGTTAATTTCGTTAAAATTAAACATTTGCTTTTTGTAACAATGCAGCCGGAGTTTGAATCAGTATTTTAAGATCACCTTTTAAAGATCTGTTTCTAGCATAAGTGATATCCAACAAAATTCTTTCTTCATTGCTCATTTCTGCTTTGCCCCTTTTGGTAATTTGCCATAATCCCGTAATACCTGCAGGCGCCATAAATCTTTCGGCCCATTCATCGGTTGTCAACGTGGTGGCTTCATACAGAGGTAACGGACGGTTACCTACTATGCTCATATCCCCTTTAAATACGTTGAAAAGCTGGGGTAGTTCATCCAAACTGCTGTTTCGTAAGAATGTACCAAATTTTGTAATTCTGGGGTCATCTTTTACCTTGAAAAAGTTCACTTTCTTGTCCCCGTCCGAATATAGATTCAGTTTAGATAATTCTTCCATTTTTTTGTCAGCACCCACTTCCATTGTTCTGAACTTGTAAAAATCGAATATTTTAAAACCTTTGCCAGCCCTTGGTGAGCTATAAACAACAGGTCCTCTAGATTCTAGCTTAATAATGACCGCGATCAATAAAATTAAAGGCGAAAAAAACAACAGCGCAGTAGTAGATAACAAAATGTCTATCGAGCGGATCAGCAAACAACTACTGTTGTTGCAATTTGTTTTTGCGATTTTCTGTTGCCTTACGGGATGACCCTTGGTATAAAGATACTTTTGAAAGAAAATTACTTTTTGAGATAGTTTATCAAAATTATTGTCAAGTAGCATCACATCATCCACTAATTTCTGTTTAAAAAGTTGATTGATGTGTTCTTTTTTAAGTGCAGTTTCGTTGTAAATAATCGGAATGTTGTTCAGCTCATTTGAAGTAAGCCAAACTTTGAATTCAACAAGTTCGAGATGTTGAAGAGGCGTGTCTATAACGATCATCTCGGGCAGTTGTTCTTCCCTTAGGAGCAATTTTTTGGCCTCTTCGAATGAAGGTGCGTTAAGAGAGCTTTGTATAATGTGTTGGTAAGGCTTGTGGCTATTTGCATCTATGATAAAAAGGAACCTTTTCTTTTTCGAATTAACCACATTTCTATCGCATTGCTTATCTGCGAAATCATTTTCTGTGCTGTTGTTGGTACTATGCATAAAAAGAATCATTAACGGTCATCGTTCAAATTAAAAGAAGGGCGGTAAGTGGTAGAATTTGAATTAACGGCAAAAAGACCTAGAAAATGTTCAGGTTAAAGCTATTTTTTCTTTTTTTGATTGTAGCAAACTCATTTGGACCCAGCATATCTTTTACCATTTTAGATAAAAGGATCGGGTCAAATGGTTTGGTCAGAAAAAGAGAGGCGCCAAGCTGAACAGTTTTATCTTTTAATGATTCATCATTTGAATTGGAGATTACAACTGTTTTTATATTTTTAAAGACCGCACTGGTATAGAAATGTTCCAGCAAGTCCATATTTTCTGATTCAACGTCTGCTATATCTAATATCACCACTTCTTTAGTGAGGTCTGATTGTAAATGATAGATCGCGTCTTTGCAAGTGTTCACTGATGTTACACTAAATTCTTTTCCAAGTACTGTGTTCATCAAATAGCTGATAGCATTGCACCCGTCAATAGTTAAAATACCTTTTTTCACAATTTAAGTTTTACTGTTTTCAAAAATCACAAATGGCGATTTTCTCGGGCGGATTAATTGGGAGCTATTGAATATGACGGCTATTCGAAGTATTGTAAAAAATACAAAAAGATATTAGAGTTGGAGGATTTTCTTTAAGATTGGAATACTTGCTTTTGGTAGGAATTGAGAATTTGGATAGATGTTTTGAATCAACACCGAGGTGTAAAGCTATTAAAAAAAACGGACTGACAAAATATTTTTGATATTTTTTTTTAAAATACTCCAAAAAGGGTAGAAATTTTGAATACATTTTAAATGTTACACTTTTCTTTTTGCTTTGTCCCAAAGCACTGATTGCGACTTGTTGAGGAATCTTCTGAAACCCAAAAACAACGCCATATTCATGAAAACAAAATAATATGGAATATAGAGTGATTTAACCTTGATATTTTTTGCAGCATAATAACCTCCAACAGCAGCGGCCATATAAAAAATAATTTGTGCTGCTAATAAGAACTGGTAAAATAATTGGTTATCTGCGATCGCTAATATGATGTTTAAAATCAGTATTGAAGGTAACAGTACTGGACAAACGATCCATCTCAACACCCTATGCGATATGTATTGAAAGGATAAACGTCCGTATTTAAAAATATTCAATAGATCCTTTAACATCCATACAGATTGAAATCCGCCTGCACTGATCCTAATCTTTCTTTTTTGTTCTTCCTGGATGGAGAAGGAAGGTGGTTCAGTAGCGAAAGCCGCAGGCTCGTACACCACTTTATAGCCTTTTTTGCAGATATTCATCGAAATGATGAAGTCGTCTAGTAAAACCTCGTTGCCCACATGCTCATACAGATGGGTTCTTATGGAAAACAATTCACCTGCTGCACCTACCACTGTATAAAATGCGGAGTCCATTTTTTTTAAAACCGATTCATATTTCCAGTAAAGACTTTCGCCTGCACCCGCAGCGTCTGCATTTTCTCCTACTGCTATTACTTTCTTTTCTCCTGCAACAGCGCCTACTTTTTCATCTTTGTAATGTTTTATTATTTCCCTGATACATTCTTTGTTCAACATCGTATTTGCGTCACAAAAAACTACAAAATCGGTGGTAATGTGCTGCATAGCCCGGTTGATAGCTGCCACTTTTCCAGCTCTCTTTTGTTCAAATAACAGTTCAATTTCTGGGTATCTTCTAAAGATTTGGGTAGTTTCATCTATTGAACCATCTGCTACAAAGCATATTTTTAATTTGTCGGAGGGATACTCAATTGCCAAACAGTTGGCAATTTTTTGCTCCAAAATGGGAGCCTCATTGTAAGTGGCAATCACTAAACTCACTTCTGGTTCAAAAATGTCTTCAAAGTTTGGCGCAACTGGCTTAATAAACACTCTTTTGATTTTCAGAAAAGCCCATAAAAAAAGCACATAACCAATGTAGC
>Ga0105046_10013912_pt1 | contig 12432 bp, 9 predicted proteins | sample MAT03_FD_78385 | JGI IMG/M metagenome (GOLD analysis project Ga0105046, IMG submission 78385) | Freshwater microbial communities from Lake Fryxell liftoff mats and glacier meltwater in Antarctica - MAT-03 (megahit assembly) | ecosystem: Environmental > Aquatic > Freshwater > Ice > Liftoff...
AGGCGCGAGACGCCCTTATACATCGGGTAGACCGCCACACAGGCGGCTTTCAGTTTATACACGTCGGCATACTTGGGCAGGTTGGGGTCTTTGGCGAACCCACGCAGGGTACACATGTTGGCGGGGGCATGATCGCGCAATGCTTCCCGCGCTGCCGCCAGCCATTGATTGACCAAGCCCGCAGTGCGTTCCGCCGCCGGGGTTTGGGCGCGGGCGGGCAAGGTGGGGACGCCCGTCTGTTGCGGGTCGGTATCGTCGATTTCGTCGCTGAGGTCATCGCCGCTGAGGACCATCGCAAAGCGATAATCTTCGCCCACGCGCATCTTGATGTTTAAGCCATCAATGTGGATGCCCTGCAAAATTTCGACACGCTTGGCACCTTCTTCGGTCGGGATGCGTCCGGCGCGGCGGTCGGTGATCTTGCCGTCGGCGTCCACCGTGCAGAAGTTGCCGCGCACAGCTACAGCGCCGTCGCCGACTTCCAAGCCGATGCCGATGGCTTCTAGCACACCACGTCCGATGTCGTACACCAATGGGTCATAGCCGAATAAACCGAGGTGGGCGGGTCCACTGCCGGGGGCGATGCCGCGCGCGACGGGGATGCTTAAGCCGCTGGTGCCTTCACGGGCGAGGCGATCCATGTTTGGGGTATTCGCTGCTTCTAGCTCGGTCAAGCCGCCTTGTTCCATCGGTAGACCGCCCAAGCCGTCCATCACCAGCATGATGATCTTGCCGCCTTCGTTCACGGTCAGGCGGCGCATCAAGTCAAAGTTAGCCATGTGTTCTTTTCTCCGCAGATATGTAGACACAACGGACACGACTATAGCGCAGGGCGGGCGAATCAACCACTATGGAGCCGCCCATCACAGGGCTGTTGCAAAGTCGAAAGAGGACAAATTCAATGAATAGCAGATTTGACAATGGGTTTATCCTCGGCAGGGGCATGATGTATCATGCCCCTACATGTCCATCCTGACCTGTTATCATCCGTCTGACAGGTTTCATGCGTAAGCCCTACTAACCCCCAATCCCAACATTGCGCCTTTCGTCACTTCGCGCTTTAATAGAGCGCAGTAGTGAACGTAGGGCGAATCAAATCCATGACCCAAACCACACCTCCTCAATTTGTTGATGACGCGGGCGTCTTGGCACCCGTACCACCGATTTTCAAATCCCCCCCGCGCTCGGCGGCGTCCGAGGCGGCGCGTCCGCTGGAAGGGCGACGCGGGCTGCTGGCACATCTCGATCTGCCGATGCTCTTGGTGGTCATGATGCTGACCGCCATCGGTAGTTTGATGATCTATAGCACCACTTTCGATTGGTCGTATCAAGAATTTGGCAGCGATACCGCCATCTTCGGCATCCACGTCCGCAACTTGATCATCGGCGCGGGCGTGCTGCTGCTCACGGCGCTGCTGCCCTATCGCTTGTGGAAACGCTTCTCGGTGGTGCTGCTGTTGGCGACGGTCGGCGCGTTGATCGCCGTCCTCATCTTTTCCGACGCCACCTTCGGCGCGCGCCGCGCCTTCATCGAAGGCTCGTATCAGCCGGGCGAACTGGCAGAACTGATCGTCATCGTGTATTTGGCGGCGTGGCTCAGTTCCAAAAATACCAAAGTTGCCAGCATCGCCTTTGGCTTGATCCCGTTTGCGGTGTTGGTGGGCGGCGTCGGCATCTTGGTCATCCTTCAACCCGACCTCAGCACCGCCGTCACGATTTTTGTGGTGGCGGCATTGATGTATTTCTTGGCGGGTGCCAACATCTGGCACTTGGCATCGGTGGCGGGCTTTATGGGCAGCGCGGGCTATATCCTGAGCCAGCAGTTTGACTATGCCCAAGGGCGCGTAAGTTCCTACATCGCCGGTTTGACCGACCTGACGCAGACCAACTACCACGCCCAACAAGCGATCATCGCCTTCCGCAATGGCGGCTTAAGCGGCGTCGGCTTGGGGCAGGGACGGCAAAAATTTGGCAATTTGCCGACGGCGCACACCGATAGCATCTTCGCAGTGATCGGCGAAGAGTTGGGCATGATCGGCGCGCTGTTCGTGATTTTGCTCTTCGTCTTCTTGGCGATTCGCGGTTTCCAGATCGCGCGCAAAGCCCGCGACCCGTTCGGCGCGCTGTTGGCATCGGGCGTCACGCTCTTGGTGTTGACCAAAGCGCTCTTGAACATCGCCGTCATGCTCAATTTGCTGCCGTCTACGGGGGTCGCCTTGCCGTTTATCAGTTATGGCGGTTCGTCGCTGGTCACGATGGCGGCGGCGATTGGGTTGCTGTTAAGCGTGGCGCGCGCGACTTCGGTCGAAAACTCGCCGGAAAGGGGCAACAGTCGTGCAAATTCTGATCGCGGCTGGCGGAACCGGTGGACACGTCTATCCGGCGATAGCCATCGCTGAAGCGGCGGTAGACAGCGACGGGGCGACGATCCTGCGCTTTATCGGCAGTGTCGATGGTTTTGAGCGTCCCCTAATCGAGAAAGCGCCCGTCGCCTTCATCGATTATAATGAAGTGCAAGCGGGACCGATCAACGGCGTGGGCGCGGTGCGCGGTGCGATCAGCGTGATCAAGATCGGCATCGGCACGCTGCAATCGCTGGCGCTGATGATGCGTCAACGCCCCGATGCCCTGTTGATGACCGGCGGATGGGTGTGTGTGCCCGCGGGAATCGCGGCGTGGATGCTGCGGGTGCCCAGTTTGATCTATCTGCCCGATATTGAGCCGGGCTTGACGATCAAGGCGTTGCGGCATTTGGCGACGCGCGTCGCCGTCACTGCCGAAGCCTCATACCCATATTTTCGGGCGGGGCAAGCGGTCGCGACGGGCTACCCTGTGCGCAAAGCCTTGTTAAGCGCCACCCGCGCGGGTGGGCAAGCGCGTTTCGGACTCGATCCAGCGCGCCAGACGTTGCTGGTCTTTGGCGGTAGTCGCGGGGCACGCACCATCAACCGCGCGGTGATCGCCGTCTTGCCCGACCTGTTGGCGGACGGCGTACAGGTGATCCATGTGACCGGTGCGCTGGATTGGCAAGAGGTCAGCGAGCAGGTGGATGCGCTGGGGCTGGCGGCAGCACTGCGCGGGCGCTATCACAGTTATGAATATCTACACGACGATATGGCATTGGCGTTGGCGGCGGCGGGTTTGGTGGTGAGCCGGTCGGGGGCGAGTGTTTTGGGAGAATTGCCCCTGTTTGGGTTGCCCGCCATCCTCGTCCCTTATCCTTATGCGTGGCGTTACCAAAAAGTGAACGCTGATTATTTGGTCGATCACGGGGCGGCGTTGTTGCTCGAAGACGCCCGCATGAATGAGGCACTGCTGCCGATGATTCGTCAGGTTTTGGGGGATAGCGTAACCCAACATCGGATGGCGACGGCGGCACTGGCATTGGCACACCCAGATGGGGCAGGGCACGCGGCGCGCGAGTTGTTACAATTGGCAAAAAAGGGATGATCAGACGATGGTACAACTTTCTGCGGTGATGTGGACGATGGCGCTGTTCTTCGGCATCATCGGCTATTGGCGTGGGTGGAATAAAGAGATCATCTCGACAGCCGGGATCGTCTTGGCGCTGTTCGCGCTGTTTCAATTTGATACGCTACTGCGCGGGGTGTTGTTGGCAAATGTGCCGCGTGACCAAGCCTTTTTTGTGCAAGCGGTCTTTTTCATCGTCATCGTCTATTTCGCCTATCAAGAACGGGCGGTGACCGGCGGGGATCGCGGGGGGCGGCGGAACAACAATGATGGACGCGACGACCTGCAAAATAAAGTTTTGGGGGCGCTTCTTGGTTTCGCTAATGGCTATTTGATTTGGGGATCGTTGTGGTACTTCCTCGACATCAACGAGTACCCGCTGGCACCCAACATCATCGCCCCGTCGCCCGGGTCGCCCAGCGATCAAGCGCGCAATATTTTGCCGCTGGTCTTGCTGGGGGGCGGACCGGCGGGCAATGGTGATTTGCTGGCGGTGGCGGTGATCGTGCTGTTCGTGTTCGTGCTGATTATCATTTAGGGATTTCAGGGCGAGGGGATCATGAGAAGAGTAATCGTCTATCAAGACGAAGACGGCATGTGGATTACCGAGGTGCCCAGTTTGAGCGGTTGTGGCAGCGAAGGTCATACGCGCGAAGAAGCGTTAGCAAATACCAAAGACGCTATTCAATTGTGGATTGATAGCGCCCTTGAAGATGGCGAACCCGTTCCCGATGATTTTCCGGTATTCGTGGAAGATCTCGTGGTGTGAGCAAAATCCCGCGCATCGCCACCCGTGAATGTATTCGGGTACTGAGCCGTGTTGGATTTTATGTCGCACGGCAAAGTGGTAGCCACATCATTATGAAACGCTACGATCCCAAAGCAACAACGATTGTACCAAATCATGATGAACTCGCTGTCGGGACTCTTCGCCGTATCATAAGTGATGCTGGCTTGACCGTGGATGAATTCATCAGCCTTTTGCGAGGCTAACAGTCCGTCCAGAAAGAAAATTTGGTTATCACCCTAGCGGACGCGCAACGGTTGGTTTTGCTGGGCGGGCAATGGCGATTGGCTGGCGGTGGCGGTGATCGTGCTGTTCGTGTTCGTGCTGATTATCATTTAGGGATTTCAGGGATTAGGGGTTGGAAGCCATGTTGCACTCAGCTATTGAATTTCTCGATGATGCCCGCCTAGTTACCCGAAAGGCGCAGCGATGACCCCACTCGACCCGACAATGACATTACTGGCAGAGCTAATCCGCATCCTACCTCAATGTTCGCTGATCCTGCTGATCGCCTTGGTGGTGCTGCTTTTTCGGCGGAACCTGGTCGATCTGCTCAAGGGTGTCTCGGCATTCGATGGCTTTGGCGTCAAAGTTGAATTTGCAGATGCCAAAGTCCAACTGCGGCAAGCGATCTATAGTTACAAAAACCCTCTTAGCGCTGGTGGCACATCCGCCTTAAACCCCGCCCGCCAGATCCCCGATGAAATCTTGGTGCGCATTATTCAACGTGCCGAGCGGAGTCGCGAAATATTGAAAGGGGCGCGGATTTTGTGGGTAGATGATCACCCGTTGTCGAATGCCAGCATTTTTCGGTTTCTCAACGATTATGGCATCATCATTGACACCACCAGCGATACCGCCGAAGCTGTCGGCGCGATCAAGTGGGCAACCAGCGCTTATGAACTGATCGTCACGGATATGGTGCGTTTCGACAACGGCACAGCGGGCTTAGATCTCATCAGCAAAGTGCGTGAACTCGACCCGAAAAAACCAATCATCCTGTTTGTACTCAATCTCGACAAAGACAGAGACACGCCCGTTGGGGCGACCCTAATCACCAATGATGTGGCGGACCTGATCACGCGCATCTTGAGCATTATCGAGGAATCACAACCCGCGAAGTCCTAAACGGTGGCACCGTTTAGGGTCATGCTTCTGCGTGTCGATTAGACCGTCTTCATAAACATTGATCGCGTGCGACCAGTTTTTTATACTCAGCTATAGAGTAACTGCTCAGGCTGAAAAACGGTCGGTAATAAAGGGAGGAATGACCGTTGGCGGCAAATGGGTGGATATCCGGCGCGCGAACTTTCATGTTAACGAACGATTGACAAGCGCCTAATCCACCCCTACATCCACGTTTAGAGGGGTATTTTCCTGTTTTTCTTCACGTCTTCATGCCTCCCTATTTATTTTATTCTGTTTCTATACCTGAGCAGTTACCAAAACTCGTAATGACACAGGGGGGAGTGCGGTTCAAACGGGCGGACATACGGCGTGGGAACGTGGAGGGTTGGCAAAGTCTCAACAAGCGCCTAATCCGCACCCTACGACGCACGCCGTTGCGGGCACCGATCAAAGGCGGGGATCACGATTGTTGTTAGGCGTCGCCAACCTGAATGGTTTCCCCGTCGGGAATCGTAGGGTGCGGACTAGGCGCGCGCGGATCGTTTCCTGACTCTCCCGGTTGTGCGCCGTATGTCCACCCGTTTGAACCCCCTGCGTCAGAGGCTTAACGCTGGTGTTTTGTTTTTACCAAAGTGAAATGCACCCAATCCTAAGCCACTGTTTGGTTGCGCGCGCAAGACCCACTATAATAGGCATCATCAGCATCTCAGGTTGGGATCAGTATCACCGTCTTCATGAACATGGATCGTGTGCGACCAGTTTTTGTACTTATCTATAGAAACAAACGGAGCGTAAACCTTGCGCCGCCTGCTCATCCCATTGCTCGTCTTATGTTTGTTCGCGCTTCGCCTAGAGGCGCAAACGGCGTCTCCCGAATTTGGCGATCCGCCGGTATTATCGCGGATCGAAGTCTCCGCGCCGGATCGTTTCGGGCAAATGACGATGACGGGCGCGGCGGGTGCCGTTTTCCCGAACGCTTATGTGATCGTCCGCAACCTCTACAGCGGCGATACCGTCTATACCCGCGCCGGCGTGACCGGGGCCTTTAGCGCCCAACTGATCGGCACGGTCAACACCCCGTACTGGATCAGCCCCTCTGCCCAACAAACCCCCGTCGATAGGCGGGCGGACAATGGGTCTGTGCCGGGGGGACCCGGTGCGATTTTGTATCCCACCGCCAGCGTCAACAGCGCGCCCGAAGCAATCACGCGCCTTGCCATTGATGGGGATCGGAGCGAATGGATTAACTATCCCCAAGCCCAACGCTTCGCGGTCACAGTGGGCGATATCACGGTGCTGCGCAACAACGAATCGCTCTACCTCACGCTCACCCGCCCCAATATCGCCTCGATTGCGCTGGGCGTTTCTGGGCAGCAAATCAACCTCAACTTGACGATTGATGGCGTCACCTACCAATTGCGTTTCGATCCCGTTGCCGAGACCGCCGCGCAACTCGTCCGCGTGAACCCCAATGCGCGCGAACTCGACCCCCTGATCCTTGCCCGGCGCGTCGGCACGGATTTAGAAGTACGGGTGCCCCTCAATTTCACCCAACGGACGGATATCGTGCAACTGGAGTCGCTGTCGTGGCTAGATGCCAGCGGTAGCGAGATCGTCACGGCGTTTGTCGGCGAACTGATCCCCAAAATCGATGAGATCGACGGTATTGTGCGGGTGGCGTCGCGACTTGGGAATGATATTGAGCGCTTCACGGTCGGCGGATCGCTCAATGCCGATGGCACCTCTAACACACGCGCGTTGTGGGATGCACAAGGACGCACGGGCACTATCAACCTTGCGGCGGGCGATGAATGGTCATTGGAATTGGATGTGGCGTTGCAAGGCGTGGCATTGGCGGCGGAAACCCAAATCGTCGCTGAACTCTCGTATCAGCCCATCACCCAACAACGGGAGGGTGAATTGCGCGCGACCAGTGGCGGCTTAAGCAACAACGGTTGGTCGCATATCTTGACGCCCTCAGGGATTCCGGTCGATGGACAATCAAGCTCGGTCTTGATCGGCAGCGCGATCACCGAAGCCTACCAAGTGGTGCGGCGGGCGGATACCGTCAGCTATCCGATTGATTTTGTCGGGCAGATTCCGCGCGATTTGCCGCCCGGCTTGTATGTCCCGGTATTGCGCGGTTATCTGCAAACCGGGGATCAGCGCATCCGATGGGATCAACCAGAGGGGATCACCTTGACACGCTTGCCCCTAGTGGTCAGCGTGGGTGGTATCACCGAAGCCGTCTTGCCGATGGCGTTATTTATTGATGATCCCGTCGATGGCAATCGGGGCACCTTGCCCGAAGGCTTTAGCGATACCGCTGGATTAAGCAATCGGGTGCGTTTTAACAGCCCGCTGCTGGTGTTGCCTCCCTTCACCAACACGGCTCCGCGCGAACCGATTCGCTACGCCCTAGAACCTTACCTGCCTAACTTGATGCCCAATCTTTATGATGTCAGTGGGACGCCGCTCATCCCTTTCGATCTGCCTGGGGGGCGCTTAAGCGTGATTATTGAAGCACCGGATGGGCAAACCACCGATCTGGGTGTGGCGTCGTTCCTTCAGAACCAATTGTCTACGACTGCCGATGACGAGCAAGCCGTGTTTGGCGTCTCCAGCCCGGTCGATACCTTCCGCCTAACCACGTTAGAGCCACGCTTCACCGATCATATTTTTAGCGCGTATGGCGATCACACCATCACCCTAACGGCAACGGTGCCGGATGCGTGGGGGCGGTCGTATCAGGGTGGCGGTGTGTATCACGTCTTGATCGCCGAACCGATTGATCTGACCCCCGGCGTGCTGCCGGGGACGCCGTTTGTAGTGGGCGACGCCTTCAACGCGGGCGTCAAAATCAGCCCGGCATTTGCGGCAACGGTGACGATGCGCATGCGCTTCTATCCTGTCAGCGGCGCGCCTATGATCGAGCAAGTGATCGAAGGCATCGCCAATGATAACGGCTATTTCCAACCGGGGGACGCGGCGTTTATCTTCCCCGAAGCGGGCGAATATGTGATCGATTATGAAGCCCGTTACCAAAATATCGATAATACCTTGTGGGCGACTGCCCTGCGCAGTGCGGGCGTGGTTGCCCCTGCCAGCACCCCCCTTGGCGACTCTGTGATCGCGCATGGGGCGCGGGGGGCACAAGCGGTCGAACCGCGTCCGGCGTGGTTCAATCTAGCGCGCTATGCCCAACTGGTGGGGGTCGATGTTGATGCGTTGCGCCTCACCATGCCTTATTATTCCGGCGATGTTTTGTGGACGACGGACGGCGTGGAAGGTGTGCTGCAACCGGTCATCACCTTACAAGACCAAGCCGGTGCCTATGCCGATCAGGTGTTGGCTGCTGCCAGCGCAGACGGGGAGGGCGCACGTTCGGATGCGGCACGAACCGCCATCGCGCGCGATGAGATTCCGATCACAGGCAGGGGCAATTACTTCTATATCAGCGCGACCCGTCCCAATGTGACGGTGCGGCAGTTTGTCAGCGCGGGCGACAGCAACAATTTGGCGACCGCGTGGAACAATGACGACCCGCTCAATCGTCAAATCGGCGCGGGCATCAATGGGGTTGTGCCCGACGATATCGTCTTCTTGTTCGGCGGTGCAGTCTTGCACGGCATGGGCGAAGACGAAACATCGGGTGATGCGCCCACGACAGCGGGCTATGCGGCGGCGGCAATCGTCATCAGTGCCGAAGCTGTCCCCGGCGAACGGATCTATCCGCCCGGTCGGGGCAGTGACGGCGGCGCAGATGGCGGGACTTTGGTGACCTACCTCGATATCGATTATGACATGGTGATCGTACCGACTGGACTAGAACCGGGGGATGTGTTCGCCGTTGGCGAGGCGCTCACCTTCTCTGGACAAGTCGCGCCGACACTGCCCGCGACGGTGCGGGTTACCTATACCAGCCCGTCGGGGGTCGCACAGACATTTGAAAATACCGCCAACTCCTTCGGCTATTTCTTCGACCCAACGGCGCGCCTCGTCATCACCGAAGCGGGGGTGTGGACAGCACAGGTCACGGTCAGCTATGCGGGCAGAACCTCGGCAGGCGTGATCGAAGTCCCCGGTATCAGTGGCGGCATCCTCGGTCTGGAAGATGGGCGCTTTGAATTTTATGCCCTCACGAACGAGGCTCAGGCAGAATCAATCTCGTGGAACAACGCGACTACCGACGCCCTGATCGCCATTGGGTTGCCCTACAATTTCAATTTCACCCTGCCGGTCGGTTGGACGAATATCGACGCCAAGTTGATCATGACCACGCCCGGTTATGTCTTGGTGGAGACGCCGTTGCGCGTCAGTGGGCGAAGTTTCTCCTATCAATATAGCGCTGCGGAGTTGGGGCGACAGGTGTCCATCCTTGAAACTGACACCCGCACACGCGGCAGTTGGGTGTCGGACGTGCGCACGTTGACGTTTGTGGCGGTCGGCACCGATGCCCAAGGACAACCGGCGCTGCGTAGCCGCACCTTTACCCTCTTTCATGATCGGTTGGTGACTTCCCCATGAGACCCTCTGCGCGCAGATTACCCGCCCAGCGATTAACCCTGATCGGCGTTTTGATAAGCGTCTTGGTGCTATTTTGGGTGCTGCTGGTCGCCCCCCAACCGACAGTGACGGCGCAGTTTAACAACACGCCCACGCCGCTACCGTTGTATGCTTTGCCCGATGCCCGCGCCTTTCGCGCCAGTGGCAGCAGCAGTATCGCCCTGCATCCCGATGGACGAACGGTCGCCACTGCCAACATGATCAACGACTCCGTCACCATCGCGATCCCGACTTTTGACCGGATCATCGCCGAAGTGACGGTCGGGCGCGACCCGCGCGGCGTGGCGATCACCCCCAATGGCATATGGGCAATCGTCACCAATCGCATCGACGGCACACTCTCAGTCGTCACCATCGACGAACCAGCGGTCGTGGCGACGATCCCACTGGGCGGCATTTGGCCCTATGGTGTATTGACGTTGAATGACACGACGGCGGTCGTGTCCTTGTTGGGGAGCGATCAAATCGCGGTGGTCGATCTCGTCAATAGGGCGGTGCTATCGCTGATCGCGGTCCCGGACGCGCCCGCAGGGCTGGCGGTATGGGGGGATTTTCTGTACGTCACCCACTTTTGGAGCGGCAACGTCAGCATGATCTATCTGCCCACCGGCAGGGTGTATGCGACAGTGCCGACAGGCAGCGATACCGGACTGACGCAATCGTTCGAGATCGATATCACGCGCGGCATCGCTTATCTGACGCAAACCCGCCTGAATACCCAAAATCCGGCGCTTACCTATGACACTGTGGTGTTTCCGGTGGTCAATGTCCTGAATTTGCGTGATTTGAGCTTGATCCGGTCGGGGCGGATCACGCTCGACACCGCCGATCAAGCCGTCAATATGCCGTTCGCCAGTGCGTTGGATCGCTTCGCCCAACGGTTATACATCGCCAACGCGGGCAGTGACAGTATTTCGGTGATCGATGTCAATACGGGGGAGGCACGGGCGCATATTGCGGTGGGTGCCAATCCGCGCAGCGTGCTGCTCAACAACGACAACAGTAAATTGTATGTCCACAATGCCCTCGAAGGCACGCTGACGACGATTGACACCAACGCTTTAGCGGTGATTTCGGTACTGCCTCTGATCGACCTACGCCTGTCGCTCGATCTCTTGATCGGTGCGCAATTGTTCAACAATGCCTCGGACAGCCGCCTGAGTACGAACGATTCGCTGAGCTGTGCCACATGCCACTTTGACGGGATGTCGGACGGGCGAGTGTGGCTCAATTTCCCCGAAGGTCCGCGCAATACCCCGCTGTTGTATAAATTACCGGAGACGGTGCCTTACAATTGGTCAGCGACGTGGGATGAACTGTCCGATGTCGAGCTAAAGATTCGGGCGTTGCAGGGGGGCACGGGTTTGGTAGAAAACGGGTTGTTGCAACCCGCGCAAGGATCGCCCCATGTCGGGCTATCGCTCGATCTGGATTTGCTGACCGCCTATATCACCAGCATCCAAGCGCCGCCGCCCGTCGCCACTGATCACCCTTTGCGGGCGCGAGGCGAAGCGGTGTTTGCCGAGCAAGCGTGCGCGTCGTGCCATGTCGGACCAGCGGGCACCGATTTGCAACAATACGATGTCAGCACGGGAACCGGCGCAACCGAAAAGGGGGGGATGATGTTTGACACCCCCACATTGCGGTGGTTATGGCTGAGCGCACCCTATCTGCATGATGGTTCCGCCACTACTTTGAACCAATTGTTCGCCATGACGGGCACCCATCAACTAATTTATGAGGTCGCGCCCGAAGATATCGATGCGTTGATCGCCTATTTGCTGAGTTTTGCGATGGATTAACGCCCCGATCACTTTAGGTTTAACGCTTGCTAAACCGAGTCTGGATTGATATATTGATGATGGGCATCATCAAAATTAGGGGACGACCTCTTGTTGGCGTTGGCACGAGGACGCGCGGGAGTCCGCATTCGTTTGCCCGAAGCGTTGCGCACCTTGCCCGATACCTCGTTTCTGACGGTGGACTTGGTGTACAACCGCGCGCGGCGCGGCTATGCGTGGCATCTGGCGATTGAGGACGGACGGTTGCAGCGACGACGGCACAAGGGATCGCCGCCCTTGATCTGGGTGAAATTCATCCCGCGACCATGACGGATGGACAGGAAGCCGTGATCGTGTCTTGCCGCAAGTCGCGCAGTGACCGACAACATGGCTTCAAACAATTGGCAAAGTTTCAAACGGCACAAGCCGCGCTGATGAAAAAGTCGCGCCAGTGGTGGCGTCTCCAAAAACGGAAGAATCGGTTTCTTGCGAAACAGGCGTTGCGCCGCCGCGACAGTGAACACAAGATCAGCCCTGCCGTCGTGCAGTGGGCAGTCGATCATCAGATCGGCACATTGGTAATCGGGGATGTGCGCCCTCAGCCAGCAGAAAATCAGCAGTTGGTCGCACGGGAAACTGCGTCGTTACCTAAACGACAAAGCCGAGCGACACGGCATCACGGTCAATGATAAAATCGAC
>Ga0105046_10013915_pt1 | contig 12430 bp, 11 predicted proteins | sample MAT03_FD_78385 | JGI IMG/M metagenome (GOLD analysis project Ga0105046, IMG submission 78385) | Freshwater microbial communities from Lake Fryxell liftoff mats and glacier meltwater in Antarctica - MAT-03 (megahit assembly) | ecosystem: Environmental > Aquatic > Freshwater > Ice > Liftoff...
ATAGACATGGAACAGTTTTTCTGTGCCGATTGTATTGATTTAGGCTATGAAGATGAGAATGTTGACAAGGCGCTCAATTATATTCGCTTGCGACTCCAGTACTGGCAAGCAAGCTCAATAGGCAATGCTATTTGTAAACCTTCCACTTTTCAAACTGATTCAAAGCTAATTACCTTTGCATTAACTAATTTGCAATCGGATAAGGAAGCAGAAGTTTTTGGGATGTCGGCGTATATTGCCGCATCTCGCCAATCCCTATCGTCAACCAATAGTGTGTTTTTCATGGATGAAGCCAGTGTGTTGTTGCGGTTTGCTGCCCTATCACGGTTGGTAGGTCGTAAATGCGCCACTGCTCGGAAATCAGGATGTCGTATAGTTCTAGCTGCTCAAGACGTGATTTCTATCGCTAAGTCTGAGGCTGGTGAGCAAATATTGCAGAATATGCCTTTACGGTTGATTGGGCGAATTGTCCCAGGCGCAGCTAGAAGTTTTTCGGAATTGCTTGGCATCCCTAGAGAAATTATTGATGTAAATGAAACTTTTATGCCCAACATCCAACAGCTATATACTTTATGGCTATTGGACTACAACAATAAATATATTAGATGCCGCTATTACCCCTCTTATCCCCTTTTGGCTTTGGTTGTCAATGGTAGGGAGGAACAAGAATCACGAGATAAGTTTAAAAAAATTTACAATAATAAGTTCACTTGGATGGCAGAATTTTCTAAGTATTATGTTGAGTGCATTAAGCAAGGGAAGCCATTATGAAAACTCTCTCATCAGTCATTCAGAACAAGATTTTGTTAGCAATATTGGCAGGTGTTTTATCAATTGGAAGTTTTGAAGTATGGAAATATAATCAAGCTAAATATGAGAAGTTTATTGCTGAAGAAAAACATAGTTGCGAAGGGGCATTAGAGATAGGCGAAAATACCGTTAAACGTAGTCCTTCTTTGAGAAAATTCAAGTACAATGATCTAGTTATTCCAGGTCTAAAACAACCCGGAATCAATACTGAATTTCAGGTTGATTCCATGTACATCCTGCTTTATAATAAACCCGTTTCTATACTTCCTCTAAATACATCAGTTCATAATGACGGTTTTTTTAAAGGATTATTAAAAGCTGGTAGCTATCCACCTCAATCAGTAATGGTGAATAGTGTTTCTATGGATCAAGCGAAGAAACAAGCGATAGTTACTTCTTATTGTTCCCGCAAACCTTTTGCAGTTTCCCTAGATAATTTGTATGAAATATTTCAAACGCAGGATTTTAACGGTTTTTAGTTTAGCATTCTGCTTAACTTTGACCAGTATCCCCGCCAACGCTCAAACTGATAACAATCCTCGACAATCTTTTTTGCTCCAATTCCAAGAAATTTACAATAGCTTACAAACTTACATAAATAGCTATCAAAAAGAATTTACTAAAGCTGTAGGTAAGCTGGAAGCTGAATTAAATCAGGCAATTCAATCTAGTGTAGGAGATTTAGGTATTCCCGATCCTTTAAAAGCTGCCAAGAACATTGAGGAAGTTTTACAAAAACAAGAAACTCAGTTATTAGAATTAGACCCTCGGATTCAAGCCCAGGATGCTATTAGAGAATGGAACCAGCAATACACTCGCGGTCAATCTCAATCAGTATTAGGTGGAGAGGGTCAAAGAGTACAAGCTCAAGAAGCCCAAATAACCAATGATGCGATTTCGCAATCTTCGGATAACGCTGATGCTGCCCAGCAGGATGTTATCACCCAAGATATCCTAAAAAAGATGGCTGTCCAAAATTTACAAACGGCTATGGTTAGCAAATCAATTCACGCAGAAGCTCAAAAACAATCGCGTTCATTAGCTGCTGCAAATATTAACTTAATTGATATTTCTAGCCGGATGGATGAACAAGCAAGACTTGAGCAGCAAGAATCTAATGCAGCAGCTAGACAAATATTACAATCTGCTGCCGTCAATGATGCTTTTTGGGAAAATCAATAAGAAGAAGCGAACAGGGAATCTGACTCCTGACTCCTGAATCCTTAGTAAATTAAATAACTTAATAAAATGCTTTTAACCATTCTTTTGGCTCAATCGACCGGACAGCAACCTGGACAAAACACGGGTACTACTGATGCAGGTGAGATCATTGACGGTGCTATTGGTGGAGCAGATTTGATTGTCAAATCTTTTGCTAATGATTGGGCAGAGCTAGCATCTGGGACAAGTTCTATTTATACGGCTGTTGTGGCTGTATCAATGTTGGTTGCAGTAGTTTTAGTAAGCTTTGCTTCTTTAGGTTGGTATAGAAAGTTTGCTGAAGAAGGTTTTTCTTATAATTTTGCAAGTGAAATGGTTTTTCCATTGTCGGTAATTCTGATGCTGACTAACAATGGTTTTTTGCTGGCGAATACCACAATCGCTCTAAAAGATGTATCTGTAACTTTAAATAGGAGTATCCTAAGTGTTACTAGAAATGGTGTAAAGCTGAAAGACGCTATACGGAATGTGAACGCGGATCAAAGTTTCATTTTAGCTACACAGACAGCTTTGTCCGAATGTGAAAAACTTGAAACTTCTAAAACGGATAGTGATGGTAACACAACAAACCCTAGACAAACTTGTATTGAAAAAATCATAGAAAAAGCTCAATCAGACGCACGAAAAGCCAGAGAGAAAAAGGGAACTGGTTCAGGTTCGGGAAGCTGGAACCCTTTGGATCTTACTGGTGAACTTGTCAATAGTGCAATTCAAGGTCTTGTTTATGTGATTCTGAGTGGTTTATCCGCAGGTTTCCAATACATAGTGCAATTATCCTTTTTGTTAGTTGCTTATGTTGCACCAATTTTCTTAGTATTGTCTTTGCTTCCTTTTGAAAGCAAGCCTCTTTACGCTTGGTTGTCCGGTTGGTTAGGTTTAACCTTAGTGCTAATCTCATACTCAATAATAGTGGGCATAGTTGCTAGTGCAATAGTTGATAAACCCTCTAGTAATCCTTTGTTGATGCAACTTATACAGGCTATTTTCTCACCCTTACTTGCTGTCGCTATAGGTACAGGTGGCGGAATGTCAGTATTTACAGCATTTACTAGCGGTGTTAAATTCTCTGTGGGTTTAAGAAAATGAGACTACTAGAAAAAAAAGAGTTAAATTTCACCCCAATATTTTTGATAGGCAATGCAGTATTACTGACTTTGCTACTATTAATAGAAATCATAAATCTGGCGAGAATAGGAGCGATCGCTAACTCGAAAGCACCGACATTAGTAGAATTAAATGATGGTGAATCTATTAGAGTATCTTCGGTAAGTAGTGATGAGCGATCGCCTCAAGCTATTACATATTTTGTCGGGCAAACAATGACAGGCTTACTTAGTTGGAGTGCATTGCCAAAAGGAAGTAACGATTACGATGTAGACCCTACTAGAAAATTAAAACTCGATGCTGGTGTCCAAGCAGGTAATAATAAAATCACTACTAATGTCTGGTCTACTGGCTTTGCTTTATCTGAAGACTTCCGTGCTGAATTTATCAAAGAAATAGGCAATATCACACCTCCAGATGTTTTTAATGGTTCTACTCAATCAATTTTAAAAATCAGTTTACTTAGTGAACCTAAAAAAATCAAAACTGGTCACTTTCAAGTAGATATGGTAGCCGAAGTAATTGTTTTCCAAGGTAATAATATGGTTGGAGAACCAATAGGATTTAATAAAACTATTTTTGTCAGAGTGATAGACACACCAACATTACCCAATATTTCATCTGATTTTCAACAAACAGCTTACCGTGTCCGTAAAGCTGGGTTAGAAATATACAAAATTCAAGATTTAAATTTATGATCCAAACGCAAGAATCTTCACCAATAGAGAAAGAAACTCAATATCCAATAGAAGAGGAATTGATACAGGTAGAAAGGGAGGTTTCGGATTCCACTGTCTCCGAAGAGAAAGATTTCGCCGCGATGAATGGGGTAAGCATTGAAGTTGAGTCCTTAACCCAAATAGACGCTCCTGAACCAGAAGAAATCACTACTACTCGTACAATTCCGCAAAACCCACTTTTAAAAATGGCTGTTATCGGTGGGGTAATATTGGTTTTTGTGATGATTGTTGGTGGGCTAATCAATGGTTCTATGAATGCCCTGAACTTTTCTACTACAAAAATAGAATCACCAAAAACTAATCAGCAAACAACAGAAGAACCAGTCAATGACGAGACTGGACAAAATAAAACAGCTTTAGCTCTAACTAGCCAAAATGCCGAATTTCAGAAAATCCGCAATCAAAAAGCAGAAGCATCACCTAGTCCGACATTCACACCTGTTCCGGTAGCTCCTCCACCACCAACAAGAACAATACCGCAACATACACAACCAGTAACAGTTTCAAGAAATCCCTCTCCACCGAGAATTAATACGCCTCCTACACGCTCAATACCAGTTTCTCAAGCTCAACCTCAATCAAAACCAGTAGTACGAGTAACCCCCAATGCGAGTCCGGCTGTAAAAATTCAACAATTGGACCCGATGCAACAATGGCTTGCTGTTGGAAACGTTGGTAGTTTCAGTAGTTCAGTCAACTCTGATGATGAACAATTAAACGCTAGTGGGATAAAAGGGGGAATAGGGGAAAGTACAGAAGTTAAGAATGAAACTACTGCACAAACAACTGATTATAATGCAAAGCGCATTTTAGTTGGTAGTACTACAGAAGGACGGCTAGAGACACCAATATTTTGGGGGAATGGTGATGATATCGGTCAAAATTACCTGATTAAGATATCTCTTCCTTTGAAAGCATCAGATGGTAGTGAAGTTTTACCCACGGGATCTTATTTGGTAGCTCAATTAACTAATTCAAATGGGTCAGGATTTGCCCAATTGCGCGGGGTTTCAGTTTTAATTAATTCCGATGGTAACACCCAAGAAAAGAAACTGCCAGAAAACGCTATTTTAATAATGTCTAAGAACGGCAGTTTTTTAAAAGCCGAATCTCGTCAAGGTAGCAATTTAGGAGGTGATTTGATGTCGGCTGTAATTGCCGGGGTTGCCAAGGCTGCCGAGATCCAGAATCGCCCAACAAGCCAAGTTACGAATACTTCTTATGGAGTTTCATCAAGTGTCACTACTAATGATGATAGAAATATAACTGCTGCTTTTGGTGAAGGTGCATTTAATAATGTTCTTGAAGGAGTTAAAGCATCTTCTGTTCGACGTTCTCAGCAATTAAATAGCCAAGAAAAAGTATTTGTTGTGAGTGCAGGTACGACTGTTCAAATATTTGTTAATCAAACTATTGCGTTATGATCAGCTTCTTGCAGAAAACAGGAGGAAGAGAAAATTTGAAAGTAAAATACTTTTCCTTAACTAAAAGCGTATTATTTGGCTTATTAGTTCTTAGTCAATCTCAAGTTTTAGCTAGTAGTGGAGCTAGAATAGTTTACTCACAAGATGCTCAAGGTGTTAACTCAGTTGGGATTGAGTTAAAAGTTTGGCAGGGGTATGGAGTGACGATCAACTTTATTCCTACAGGCGAAGTCATCAAGCAAGTCTGGATAGGTGATCCTTCGCGGATTTCCTTTACTTCTAATGGAAATCTCTGTCAGAAAAATAGTAATTCATCTAATGATTCTACAGACAATTGTGGTAATGACGGTGCAACAGTTTTATTTTTACGTCAGATTAAACCTCTAAAGTTTCCTAATATGACCAATAGCGTTGACGGAAGTACACAAATTACTGTAATTACTATTGGTGATGTTGGTCAAAAGCAGTATCAGTTCAAACTAACTCCAGCGACAGGTCAACCAGCTTATACAAGCTTGATAATCAAGCCCGATTCCGCAAAGCCAGCACCTCTTTTATTAGTCCAATATCAGCCAGGGAACGCAACTACTAAAAAACCGAATATTCCAAAACAAGCCTCAACTTCTATTGATAATCAAAATGTTATTGCTGCTAGTAATACATCTGCCAGAAAAATTTTAACTCCAGGTAGTTCAATAGTAAGAGATGATGCTAATGCTGTTGCTTACGGTTTAACCATTGCAAATCGTAATGGGCAAGTTAAAGCAGGTTCAACTACCTGGAACAAAGCTCAAGATGCAATTAAGTTGCTCCGACAGGGTAACAGTAGACAAGAAGCTGTTTCTCGCTCTGGTATTGAGGAAAAAGTGTTTAATCAATTAATTCAATGGGGACGACAAGAATGAGTATTAAAAATTATTTATTAACTGCTACAGCTTTAATTCCACTTATCTTCTGCGCCCCATCTCTAGCTGATACTCCTACAATTACCTATTCTCAAGGTAAATATCAAGCTCAAGCCCCAGACTGGTCGAAAATTACCTGGGGAAATCTCCCACCAGTTCAGCAGCCAGGATATGTGAGCATTCCCCAAAATCTCATTTCAGTGTTTGGATATGACCCATCCCGTTCATGGTCAGCAGGACAGAAGACAGATTCAATTGTGATGTTAGGAGATGCTGATGATGCCTTTAAAATGTCTGACTTAACGCTCAACTCTATCGCACAGATTACACCAACCTCAGAAAAACTGACACTACGAGATTTTGGACTAATGCAATGGCAAACCCCTAAATCTTTAGTTAAAGCCATTCCAGAATTAGGTAATCTCTCCGTTAATCAAGTCCCACCCCTTGAAGATTTATTGAGTAAAGCTGGGATCTCCAACTATGGGACAATTTCTGAGATTGTAGAATATAATCCCCAGGTTGCGAATCTCAAATTAGGTCAAATAGACTTGAGCAAATATTCTTTAGATTCCATACCGGGACTCCACGATACGCCTTTGAAAGACTTCCAATCTTGGCAGCAAAGTTACATCAACCAAGTCCCTGGCTTGAACCAAGTACCTTTCAATAAGATGCCCCAACCGATTAATTCTGGTATTGGTGTTGTGGGCATTGCTTCTGTGGTGCTTGGTACTTCTGAAAGAGGTGATGCTAAGGTTGGAAATAATTATTTTATCTCTGGCAGTGTCGTAAGGGGGGATAAGACTGTACCTACTGCTTGTCCTGCTGCTAAAGAATGCTCCTATCTGGAAATGGGCGATTTTGCCGGTGAAAAGGGAGCATTATATGGTAAACGCTGGGCATCTGGTTCATCACAGCAGGTAAAAGGTGGTTACGGTTTCTTGGCTGCGGTCAATGGTGGTAAAGAACCTACGGGACGACTGGTATATGGTAATGGCTTCAAGGTTATCTTAACTGGAGTAAACGAATCTAAAGGCACCGCAGACTTTGGCTTAAATTTTAGAATATGTGTCCGTCCCCCCTTTATGGCTAAGACTTGTACACCTTACTTTATTGGTCCTATACCTTGGATACCAGTAAATGAAAATAATTTAGTTATTGTCGGAACTGGAGGATGACCGAACAATTCGCAATTCTGAATAATTTTGAATTATTAATCCAACAATTTTGAAGCAGGGGGGGGAGATACCGGCTTGACTAAAACTACTTCATCAGTAGATCCTAACCAGTTTATTCCACCAGGACTCACTGATGCACTAATTTCCCCCGCCGGATTGGGGTTACTTGCTTGTGGTGCAGTGATTGTAATAGCCAAATATATTGATGCCAAAGGGGGTAAGGCTAAACTAGCTACTGCTCGGTGGGGTGGTAGTGGTGAAAAAAGAGCGGCTCTATTACTGGGGTGTAAACAAATAAATAAACGTCAACATAACCGGGTGTGTTTATATGTTGGCACTCCCAAAAATACAAGAAGTGAAATTGTCAATGGCATCAGGAAAACCCAAATTCCTGAAGATGCCAAAACCCTTTACTTTCCAGAAGCACAACGAGGGATTTTAGTTTGTGGTGGTCCAGGGAGCGGAAAGTCATTTTCAATGATTAACCCTCTAATTCGTTCCGCAGTTGATCAGGGCTTACCTCTGGCTTTGTATGATTTCAAGTACGCCTCCCAGGAATCAGCTACAGCCGCATCTAAAGGGCAAGCGCCAATACTTGCAGGGTATGCACTAGAACGCGGTTATCATGTCACTGTGCTTGCCCCAGGCTTTGCAGAGTCAGCAGTTGCTAATCCTATAGACTTTCTTCGTAATAATGAAGACTCGGAAATGGCGCGGCAGTTAGCAATCACGCTAAATCGAAACTTTCAACTCGGACAAAAGGATTCTGGAAACAGTTTTTTTACCAATGCTGGAGATCAGCTGGTGCAAGCTGTTTTCATGCTGGCGAAAGGAACAGAGTACCCAGATATTATGATGTGCCAAGCAATTCTAGGGTTGCCAAAGTTAGTTAAGCGCATGGAGCAAGCAGAAAATCTGAATTTCATGGTCAGAGAGGCTTTCGCACAGTTTGTATCTGTCTCAGGTTCCCCAGAAACAGCAGCTAGTATTGTCGGTACAGCTAGCGGATTGTTCAGCCGATTTATGGTTCCCTCGGCATTAGCAGCGTTCTGTGGAAAAACCAATATCCCATTGGATTTGAAGGGACGGCAGATGGTGATTTTCGGGATGAACAAAGAGAAGCGTGATGTAATCGCCCCTTTGCTAGTCTCGATTCTGCATCTATTAGTTAGCCGCAATGTGGCTAACAAACGTACTTGTCCTTTTGTGTTGGGGATTGATGAATTACCTACATTATATTTACCAGCACTGGTTGATTGGCTGAATCAAAACCGCGAGGATGGACTAATTTCTATCTTAGGTTTACAAAATCTCTCAATGCTGATTGAATCTTATGGGGAAAACACAACTAATGCCATATTTGGTGGTTGTGCTACCAAAGCATTCTTTAACCCCCAGGATGATGTAGCCGCCGAACGATTTAGTAACTTTTTAGGTGAAGAGGAAATTAAGTATAAACAACGTTCTCGGTCATCAGGTGGAAAAGGAGGAGCAAGTGTTTCTAATTCTGACCAAAACAGTACTCGCAAGTTATTTGAAGTTAATCAATTCAATACATTACCTGAAGGAAAAGCAGTAATTATCAGTCCCGGATTTCGTTCTCGTGGTCAAATAAGTTTACCACTATTACAAAAAATTCACATTCCTCAACATGAAATCGACTCAGAAGCTTTGAGTGTAAAAGCTTGGTACAAGTTTCAGAAAGCTTTAGCGGATAAATCCACTCTCGAAATTCCCGCAGATGAAGAAATGAGAATTCGTCGGCAGGAGGCTTTAAAGTTACTACCTTTGATAGAAAATAAAGAGCAGTTATTAGAATTTGCTAGTCTGATTTAAAATTAGAGCCAGATATTTTGGAGAAATCCCATGTCATCACGTGATTTTTACCCACTTAATGATTATGACAGACAAGAAATTGCGAAACTTCCACCTGATATAGCAGCTTTAGCAGACAAATATCCATGTGAGATTGTGAATGTTGTCGATGGTTGGGACGATGAGCCTTTTCCTCTTAATTATGTTCCTCAATACGTTGAGATTTATAGCGACGCTGGAGCAAAGGCTAGCTTGTGTATTTTAAACGGGGTTCTGACCGACTATACACCTGCTAACCCAGAAATTAATACATCAACTGTCCAAGTGATCATTGATGGGAAGTTCGCTTATATCGAAATCGAAGGAAGGGTAATAATTAATCATCTTGGCGGAGCAATTCTTCCAGAAATAGCTGTTAATCCTTCAGAATTACTTCAAGTTTTACTAAAGGAATCAAATCATGATTAATGATGGAGATGCCAAAGAAATTAAGCGTGACTACCTGGATATTTTAGAAGCCTTACTTAAAAATATTCAGCAAAAAGCGAAATCAAAAGAAATGCCGACCAGCAACGACATAAGTATTTATGCTGGTGGTCGGCAAGTCTATAAAGGTGTGGTTGGACAAGAGCCATCTAAAAATACCTTGACTCCAGAACAACTAGAGAATATTAATAAAGCCATTACTGACCCAAAAAATTCTCAGGGTACTATTTCAATTAAGATTGGAAAATCGGAAGTTTTTCGAGTTCAAAATGGAATTGTCAGTAATGATGTATTAGGTTTAGTTTCTTCATCCCAGCAAAAAAAAGTTGTTTTTCCAGAGCGAACCTATAGCGTCGAAGCTTTAGCAAAACAAGTGGCTGTATTACAGAAGAAACTAAGCGAACAACAAAAACTTGTAGATAGCATCAAATCAGAAAATCTTTCTCCTGAATCTCTATCACAACTGGCTACTCAAGTTGCCGAAATGAGTAAATCTTTAGAAAAGCAGCAACAGTTGATTGAGAACACCCAAAAAGCATTGTCACAGGTAAATGAACGGTTTTTACCACAAGTTCAAAATACTAAACTTCAAAATTGGGTTGGTGCTGTTGAAAACAACGTCAAGAAAACAGCTAAAAATGTATTTTTTAGAGTTAAGGATGCGCTGACACCGGAAGTCACGAAGCTCAGAAATGAAATTGCACAGATGAAAGCTCAAATAGAGCAACAGGTTACTAACTTCAAGGATGAAGTTAGTGAAAAAACAGACAATCTCAGAAATGAACTTAATCAACAAGTTGGTAATTTAACAGGAGAGTTACGTACACAGGTAGATGATGTTAAAAACACAGTTGATAAAAGGATAAAGGGTGTTCAGTCAGCCATTGACAATACTAGACAAGAACTACGGGCTGCTGTTGATGACGTGAAAGGTCAGGCAATTGAGCAAAGTGTCAAAGCATTGCTAAATATTTTAGGTAAAGATAATCCTGATGGTTCTAAGAGTTTTAAAAGTACAAATTTTGATTTTGAACGCCTTGGCGAGAATGTAATCGTTCGTGCCAAAAATGGCGAGGCTGTTCTTGAAGATGGAGTTTTATCGCCTAATGTTTCAGAGCAGCAGTTACAGGCACTTGATAAAGTTCAATCTGTTGTTAATATGCATCATCAAATTCAGCAGAATTCTCAACAAGAATCACAATCCAAGGGGATACATAAGTGATAATGCTTATTATTGCTTTGTTGTTTGTACTGGGTGGGGTAATTTTTATAGCTTGGCTATTTGTATTATTTCCACCTTCAACGCCAAAGTCAAAGTATCGCTCCCAAGGTTTTAAGCAATCGCCATTACCACCCAAGAGTACAAAATCGTCTGACATTTCACCTCAAAATTTTGTACGACAAAGCCCAGCACCAACGCAAAAGACTCTCTTAGCTAAAAACTTTAACAAGCCTGTACGACAAAGCTCAGTACCAACGCAAAAGGCTTTCTTAGCTAAAAATTTTAAGAAGCAATTACTACCAAGCCCAGCGCGAATACCAAGGGTTAGATTACCTAAAAATCTTAAGAAACACTTGAATAATATTGAGTACGCTAGTCAAGTCTTACAAGAGCTTCGTAGCATAACTCCTATAGCCAAATTGCCAGTAGTAATCGCCACACTGCGTAGGATATCACCCTACGTTTTTGAGGAATTGGTACTCACTTGCTGCTTTGAACAGGGCTGGCAAATTCAACGTAACTTTCGGTACACTGGTGACGGCGGGATAGATGGTCGAGTGTTGATTTTGAGAAAGCTTTATGTAATCCAGGTTAAGCGTTACGCTGATTACATTAGCCCAGAACACATCAAAGATTTCCTGTCCTGTATTGAAAGTGAAAGAGCTAGTGGTCGATTCTTCGTGCATACTGGCATAACTGGACAGTTATCAAAACAGTTGATCCGTAACTCCGATGAAATCATCTTAGTGAGCGGTCAGAAACTGGTAAATTTTGTTTTAGGTAAGCAGTTGAAGATAATAGGGATAACAATACCAGTTCACTGATTAGTTAGCGTCGAAACCGGATTTGTTCGCCGTTGTCATCTGGCTTTTTGGAGTTAATTTTCAATCTTTCCATAATCGATGGTTTGTCATCTCTAATCACCTGCCTAACGATATTCATTTTCTGCTCAAAAGTCAAAGCTTTGGCATCAGTTGTAACACTCGTGAATAACTCGCTGACTTTTTTTCCTGTTACCTTTTCACCTTTAACATACTTACCTACTTCCATAACTACCTCTGCCAGTTGTTCACGAGCTAAACCCTGAATCATCTTTTTGAGGTGCAATTTAACTGACTCTTTTGATAATTCAGTTTCTACTTCTATATTTGTCGTGAGCCTTGAAGAGAGGGATTGAACATTTCCTTGAGAATGATTTTGATGATGTCCCCATTTTTCAGTCAAGTCAAGCATCTTTTGTAAAGTAGTAGTAAATTCGGTATAAGTTTGAGATTGGCTCACCCCTAGCAATTCTTTCAGTTTTGAGAGCGCTGATACAGTCTTATAACTTGCAACAGTTTCTTGAGCAACGTAGTCAGAAATAGCATTAAGAGCTAAGTGTTCTGAAGTTCGAGTTTTTTGGGTCAAATACCCTACTAATTCATTGTCCAGTAGTTGCTTAAACTGGTTGAATGTGGTTTTTCCTCCTTTTAGCTGCTGGCTGAATTGAGAGAGTTGTTCTATTAGTTGTGGTAACGTTTCA
>Ga0105046_10013916_pt1 | contig 12428 bp, 8 predicted proteins | sample MAT03_FD_78385 | JGI IMG/M metagenome (GOLD analysis project Ga0105046, IMG submission 78385) | Freshwater microbial communities from Lake Fryxell liftoff mats and glacier meltwater in Antarctica - MAT-03 (megahit assembly) | ecosystem: Environmental > Aquatic > Freshwater > Ice > Liftoff...
AGGTGCTCGAACGCGGCTTCGACGGTGTTGGCGGTGTGCAGGTCATCCCACAACCCCGTGTCAATCTGCTGCTGCAAAAGTTGCTCTGGCGCGCTGGCTGAAACTGCCTTGGGCGGACGCGGACTAAGGATAGTTGGATAAAGGAAGGGTGCCAGCGCCTGCAGCGCGTTTTGATTGCTGCGAATCGCCTGCGCCGCGCCGCTTAATTCAGCATTCGCGCGCCACTGCTGGCTAAGCTCAATCGCGCAGCCGCTCAACCGGTTGTTGTTTTGAAACGCCACCTGCAGCAAGTCCGCAAATGGCGTGCCGCTTTCCACCGCGCTCAGCTGATTCGCATCGCCGAGCAGCAATAGCTGGGACTGCGGCGCCAGCGCGGCGAAAAGTGCGTGCATAAGGGTTAGCGATAGCATGCTGGCTTCGTCCACCAACAATATATCGACCGCTAACGGCGCGCCTGCGTCGGCGCTAAAGCGGTCAAGATGGCGCTGATGGCCCAACAGACGATGCACGGTTCGGCTTTGTACGTCGTTAAGTGCGTCATACAATTGCGGCTCCACTGCGCCATCGATATGCAGTTGCGCTAATTGCGCGGTAAACGCCGCGCTTAAGCGCGCGGCGGCTTTGCCGGTGGGTGCGCTTAACGCCACGATTGGTGTGCGGCCATAACGTTTCAGCCAAGCGCGTGTAGCGTGCAGCACTAAGCGCGCTGCGGCCGTGGTTTTGCCGGTGCCCGGGCCGCCGGTTAGCAGGAATAAATGCTTATTGATTAGCGTGTTTGCGGCAGTTTCTAGTGGCGATAGCGTCGGCGTCAAATTGGCGCTATCGCTGTCGCTTCGCACGTGCGCAATAATTCGCGCGCTTAGCTGAGTTTGTGCATGCCAGAGGCGGCGCAAATAAATCTGGCTATCGCAAAGAACCAGTGCCCGTCCGCCATGCGCATCGGTATCGTGGTGCGTGGCCTTCGCGGTCATCGGACAGCCGCGCAGAGCCGTTAGCCACGGCGCAAACTCAGGCCAGCGTAACGGTTCAGTTAAAGGCTCGGTTAAGCCGGCAATGCTGCCCGCCGCATCCTTGAGGTCAAAAAAACTGTTTCCGCTCAATTCGGCGCGCATTGCCAGCGCTGCAGCTAAGCCAGATTCCAGCGGCGCACCTTGGCGCAGCAGCAAATCACAGGCGGCCGCTTCCAGCGGACTCAAGGTCAGCCGCCACGCACGCGGCAGCGTAAGCCGCACCGCAGAATTCACCGGCGGTGCCGCATTTGGCGCGTTTCGGGCAATTGAGCCGACAGAATTAAGCATTTCCATAGGCTCAAGTGTGCCGCGAAAACCGGTTCTATGCCCGATCAGATTCAGGCACAATTGAACTCTTTTCGTTGTTCCAGACTAGGTTATGCCCATGAGTATTGAAATCAAAGTCCCTGTATTACCCGAATCTGTATCCGATGCAGTGATTGCGAAGTGGCACAAAAAGCCCGGTGACGCCGTGAAACGCGACGAAAATCTGGTGGATTTGGAAACTGACAAAGTGGTTTTGGAAGTGCCGTCCCCGGTTGATGGCGTTTTAGAAGAGATTTTGATCGCGGTCGGCGTCAGCGTGACTAGCCAGCAATTGATTGGGCGCGTTAAAGAAGGTGCCGCAGCTGCAGTCGCCGCGCCTGCTGCAAGCGCTACGCCAGCGCCCGCCGCCGTTGCCGCTGCGCCAGCACACACGGATCAAGCGCCGTCCGTGCGCCGTATGGCAACCGAAACCGGAATTGATCCGGCATCTGTTGCCGGCACCGGACGCGATGGCCGTGTGACCAAGGAAGATATGTTAACCGCGCAAAAAGCGCCGCCTGCCGCTACACCCGCTCCTGCTGCAAAGTCTGCACCTGCACCACAAGCCGCAGCCGGTGCGCGCACCGAAGAACGCGTACCAATGACGCGTTTGCGCACCAAAATTGCCGAACGCATGATGCAGTCGAAAAACTCGATCGCGATGTTGACCAGCTTTAACGAGGTCAACATGAAAGCGGTGATGGATACCCGCAAAAAATACGCCGAAGCGTTTGAGAAAGCGCATGGCGTCAAGCTTGGCTTCATGAGCTTTTTCGTTAAAGCCTGCACCGAAGCGCTGAAAATGTACCCGATCGTCAATGCCAGCGTGGAAGGCAGTGACATTGTTTATCACGCCTATCACGACATCGGCGTTGCAGTTGCCACCGAAAAAGGTCTTGTGGTTCCGGTGTTACGCAATACCGCATCGCAAAGTTTGGCGGACATTGAGCGCAACATTGGCACCTTCGCCAAACAAGCGCGCGAAGGCGGTTTACAGTTAGACGATCTGCAGGGCGGCACCTTCACGATCACCAACGGCGGCGTATTCGGCAGCTTGTTCTCCACGCCGATCGTCAACCCGCCGCAAAGCGCCATTTTCGGCATGCACACCATCAAAGAACGCGCGATTGTCGAAAACGGTGCCGTGATCGCCGCACCGATGATGTTCGTTGCCATTAGTTATGACCACCGCATTATTGATGGCAAAGACGCCGTGCAATTCTTAGTGGCAGTGAAGAACTATCTGGAAGATCCGGTGCGGTTGATGTTGCATATTTGATCTAAAGAAGTTGGGTTTGAGTGTTTTGCTAAGGCAAAATTAGACGCGGCCCGAGGTTTTTAGCTCGGGCCGCTGGCTTTTTGATAACGCCACTAAGCCTAATTATTACACCGCACCGGTATGCGCATAATGGCATCACCGCTGGGGCGAACGGGGCCAGCGATGCTTGGCATTTCCGAAAGTTTTGAAGCATCCGTTTGTCCGCCGGTTTTGACGGGAATTTTGGCCAGCGATTCCGCCGCTGCTTCGTCACCCAATTCCGCCGCCAAGCTGTAATAGCTGCGGGCTTTGCTGGCGTCTGCTTCGATTTCACCAATGCCGCTGGCATATATGTCGCCCAGCCAGGTCAAAATCGGGCGAAAGCGATCTAATTTAACGCTGCGGGCTTTGGCTTGCTCAAACAGTTGTTCCGCGCGCCGCACGCGCTCAGGCCAGGCTTTCGATGACCACTCTGGTGCGGAATTGAAGCTCAAACTGCGCACTAAGACTTCGGCATAAACCAGTTGCGCAATGGCCGAGGGCGGTGCAGTTTTGCCCTCCGCATACTGGCGCACAGACGCACGCTGCGCTGCACCTAGATAATTTTTAGCATCAAAGCCGTCCGGGTAGAATTCGTCATCGATACTTGCCTGATCCTCAGACTGAAAATTCAGCACGGGTTCCGGCGCAGCGGGCATGGTGCAGTAACTTACAAACATTTGCGGGTCATCCATGTCTAGTGTAGAACCGAGCGCGTAAATCAATTTGGCTGTCGCTGCGGTTTCGCCTAAATAATCAAACGAACTATGGGAAAAACGCCAATTGGCAGCTTCGCGCACGAATACCAAACCTGCACCGGTGTATTCCTTCCCTGCCAGCAGCGGCACCCAAGCGATATCGCCAACCACCGAAACTTCGCCTGGCTTGAGTGATTTTAGTGCCAGTCGCAGCGGATCTGACTGGTTCGCTTGACAGCTCGCGGTATAGACATCGGCCAAGTCAAAGCGGCCGCGTTTGCGCAGGGCGCGAATACTAAAAAATTCTGGGTCAACTGATGGATATTCCGCTGCATTCAACTGCTCCGCACCTTGGTGTAGTGCGATGCGCTGCAGGCGGGCAAGATCCAACAGATTCGCTAAGTGCAAAATCGCCGCAGGGTCGCGCAAGACGCAGCTGGTTTCGGCGTTTAGGGCACCATTGATTTGATTCAAACTGGGCGCATCGTTTGCGTAGACGAAATTGCTGCCTAAGGCAAATAGATAACAAAGCAAACGCTTCATTTTGCTACTCCTCCAACGTCGTCAACCGACCCTGCTAAAACGTCATCTAGCGCCACGTCTAACTCGCTCTGCAAAAACATTGACTCAAGATAAGGCCCGGCGCCGCCAACAACGACTTCTCTGAGCTCCTCGGTGCCCGCCCTGTGCTGCTGGGTCGGTGCTTGACGTTTCCTGCGCCTGCGCGCCTTCCATAGCAACCAGCATGACCGCTACCGGCAAAAGCCGCACATAGCGCACACAAAGTTGCGCGCCACCGGCCAAAAGTTTTTGCTGTGCACCTGCTGTTAGCGCCGATAAATTATGCACGTCTTTCTGGCAGCTGCTACAAAATGCAGATTTTTGGCCTTTCGCAAACGTCGGCGGCGTGCTGCAAGGGCTGTCAACGCGTGGGCAGAGTCTGGAAGTGCTGTTCGCCATATTAAAATTCCTCACTCAGATAATCGGTGTTGAGAGGTTCGTCGGCGTCGTCAAGCTCACTTTCTAAAAACATCGGCTCCAACCGCACGGTGCCTTGGACCGAGATCAAACGGCCTAAGATTTGCTCACTCACCATCTCACGGCTGGAATGCATCTCAGAGTCGCTTTGCGACATGGTTTTCGTAGCGTCCGCAGCATCGGCAGCAGCCACCGCAAGCAGCAAAACAGTAGCTGGCACCATGCGTACGTATCGCACACAGATATTTTCGCCGCTGCCTAAAAGTTTTCCCCGCTGCATCGGTGTTAGTGCCGACAAATTGTGTACATTTTTTTGGCAGAGATCGCAAAAACCAGTCTTTTGCCCATGGATAAACTGCGGCCCTTGTTTGCAGGGTTCACCAACCACGGGACAAGGGCTGAGCGTACGTTGGGCTGATTTCGTGTTGCTGTGCATAATGAACTCCCGAACCGTTAAATCATTCTGGCAGTAACATTTTGCCCTGTCGAGCAATCTTGCCTTCAGTTCGCAAATACTGTTAGACAACGGTGCGGTGCGGGTGCACCCACAAACCCACATGGTAAAGTCGAAGCTATTGAAGTAAGTTTTTTGCAAGCCAACCTCAGGATTTTGCAATCATTCAGTTTTGATTTATTCATACCATTCGACCAGAACCTCTATTGAGTGAAGTCGATGAGTTTGCCCCAGCATCATCGTGTTGCTTTATTCCAGCGCTTGCCATTAATGCGCGGCGGCATTTTGCTGTTGGGTATTTTGCTGTTTATCGTTATTTACGTGATTTGGTTTGCGCCACCCGCGTACCAACCAGTGGTGCCGGCTTTGGCGGCAAACGCCCCAGAACAGGCGCATCAGTTACACAAGGGTGCGACTGACACAAATGTGCACAGCCACCCAGAGGAAGAAGTTGAGGCACTGAGTCTTCAGTCCACCAGCGTGCCATTGCTTGACGCTAGCGCGCTGCATTTTTCCGCACCGGCGATGGCAGCGCCGGAGCTTTTCGCTGGCGGCGCAACACGGGTCATTCTGGATCCCAGCTGTAACAAACGCAGCACCTTCAAGCCCGACGCTGCGCACACGCTAGAGGAAACGTTGTTCAAGGAATTTGGCATTGTTGCCAACGCCCGCATCCCCGAGGCGACACCGTTTGAGGAGCTGACGCAGTTTTACCGGATTGGTGCGGATTATTACCAGCTCAGTATTAATGCGCTGCCCGCTTCACGTCCACCGGTTTATGAGCTGAGTTGGTACCGCGCGCGCGATGCGCAAATGCTGACTCAGGTTGCCCGGCTAGCCGTTCCGCCCGCAGCGGGCGTGCTTGATGTCACTCGCGCAAGCGAGCTGTTTACGCAAATTTTGAACGACGCGCGCGCCAACCGCGCCGAACTGGGCGCGCGCCTGCTCAATGTCCATATTCCACGCGCAAGCGGTGGCACCAATAGCGATCAAGAGCTGCGTTTTATCAACGGTGCGCCGCTGCAATGGGTATTTGGTAGCGGTGTCTGTCAACTCACCAGCGATAGTAACCGTGCGCTTTGCCGCTGTTTGCCAGACGGTGAACAGCTGCGCGTGCCCGACGTCTAGTCCAATAATTTCGTGCTCCAGGCCGAATCAACGCGGCTATTAACTCTGCTGAAAAAACCCTCTGCTTAACCAACCGAAGGAAGCAATTGAAATGAAGAAACAATCCGATGTAGCCAGCACAAAATTAGCGCTCGCATTTATTGCCGCGATCAGCTTTTCCGGCACTGCCTTAGCGCTTTGCCCATGGAATACCAGCTACGACAGTGGCCTCAATTTTTGCACGGACGCAAATAATGCTTACGGGCCGTTTACCCGCGCGATGACGAACAAATGCACAAGCGATGGCAACGGCAGCGCCTGCACCAATACCCTCAATGTTTATTACAACGGCACCAATACCACCGGTACCGCAGTGCTGGTGCAGCGCTGGGGAAAATCATTAGCGCAATCGATTCGCGGCACCGCTGATTGCCCGCTGGGCAGTACCCGAAGTACGAATTACGATAATCGCTGCGTTGAAGCCACTAGCCAATTTGGCACCGAAGTGTATGGCGTGTTTGCGCAAAGTTGGATTGACGCCTGCCGTGCTGCGCCCATTAGCGGCGGCAACGCGTGCTATTTGAACCGTTGGGCGGCCTCGATTTACACCAGCGTGCGCACCAAGCTGACGCCTGCGGGGCCAAATTGGGCGCTGCCTATGCCCAACGGCTATCCAAGTTCCGATTGGTGCGTGTGCCGCAATATTGGTACTACACCGCATATCGGCTGGGATTTGGTCAACAACGCTGGCACCATGCAATCCGTCGCCGCTGAAAGTGGAAAAATCACCCGCGGCCCAACGCTCAACGGTGGCTGCGGCTGGGAATTAGAGTTGACCGATCGCTTTGGTACCGTGTGGTACTACCGACATATGAACCGGCCTAGTTTGGTCAATGGCCAAAGCGTTGCCGCCGGTGCCGCCATGGGCATCCATCGCGATTATCCATCCTCTAGCTGTGGCAGTGGCCCACACTTGCACTTGGAGCGTTTGAGTAAAGGCTATTTCAACGATAATTCAGTCAGTAAGAACTGTACCGGCACTTTAAAAAGCTGCAATTTTGACCCACGTAAAGCCTGGCCCAGCGTGCGCACTGCAGTTTATGCAGACCCGTTGAAATTGATTCAGAACGATGCCGAGGTCGACACAAAAATGCCGACCGACGAAGAAATCTCAATCAATCGCTCCTGCCGCGTAAACCCAAACAGCTATGCGAGCGTTGACACGAACCAAGCAGACGGTCGGCAAACCGTGCAAGCACTGCCAAGTTCAATCAAACTCACATTCAACATCGAACGCACACCTGAAGGCCTTAGCTTCCAGACCAGTCGTTACGCATTGAGCGCGCATTTTGTCGATAATCCGAGCAATCAATGCAGCGCCAAGGACAATTGCATAGTCGCCTGGCAGCTGGATGCGCAAGTCGCCGACGGTAGCTACCAACGCATATTCATCGACAATGCGCTGCGCAATACCGCCGCTGAGATGAGCGTTGAATCCGCCTACTGCACACCTGCTAATGCCACCGGCAAGGCGCGCGTGATATTGCAGGACAAGCTGGGCAACAAATATCAGGCGGAGTTTTAAATCGCACTTGCTGGCGACATTGATTGCACTGTTGATTGAGCTTGAAAAAACGATGTCAGAAAAATATGCGGCCCGGGGCTTTTGCCTCGGGCCGCGTCATTTTTAACCGGGTGCGCTGCGCGGCAACATCCCGCGCGCGCTAAAACTGCTGGATAAGCTCGATCTTGCCGAGTAGCGCTTACGCCTATTCCGCCAGCAACATCGGCAAATCCACCCGCGTAATCGCACCGCTGCGATAAGTTGGATCCAGCACCCGCTCCATTGGGTTGCCAGCACCGGGAATAACGGGCTTGCGATAAATACCGGGTACATTAAAGCCATCATTGACGCCGACCAGATGCGTTTCAGCTTCAAAGTGCCGCCACAGCTGGGCATTGATTTGGAACGGTGCGGCCTCGCCCGGCGCCAAACAACCCGAGCCGCTAAAGTGCGCTTTGATGCGCTCGTTGACAAAGCTGTTGACGGTTTGAAAAATGTCGTATACCGCGTTGACATTCGCTTCGGTGTAGCCTGGGTGGTGGTTGTAACTGACGCCAGTGGTGGCACTCATCGCATTGATTCGGCGTTTGAGTTCACCGCGCTGCGCTTCAAAATAACCGTTGGCGAATACATCGTGTGCCACCGCTTCCAGCAACAGGCGCTTGGCCGCCGGGCGTGAACCATTGAGGGTCAGTAATTTTGCCGTGCCAACGGCGGTACCGATTGCGTTTGCGCCGGTGCCCCAGCCGGAAAAGCCTAAATAGTTGCAGCTTTTCAATGCGCTGTCGCTGTTAAGTGCACCGTTTGGATAGCGCATATCGACAATATAAGCCTTTGCCAGACGCGCCGCTGGCAAAGCGCGAATACGCGTCATCATCGCCGCTTCTACCGACAGCGTGTTTAAGTTTTCAACCGCATCGGGTGCGCGCGATAGGACGTAGAACTCAAATGCCGCGTCGCTAGGCGTCGGTGTTACCAGCACACCGGCTTCGCTGAATTTAGCTGCTACCAGTTGTGCTGCGGTTGCACCACCGTCGTAACGCGGCTTAGCGGCTGCGTCAGTGTATTCCACATACGCCTTGATCGGTGCGCCGGCGCGCTGTGCAAAGGCAACAAAGGCTAGCTCATCACCGCCATAGCTCAGGGTGCGTTTAATTGCAGCTAAACCTGCGGCGTCCATGATGCGGTTATAGCGCGCCTGTAAATCCATGCGCAGTTCGTTATACAGCGGTGTTAGCGCAGCGTCATCGGTGTGCGTATCGCCAATGCCCCAGAGCACATCAGCGACTACAAGGTTCATTGACTTCACTAACGCAAGCGCGCTGCGCAGCTTGAACATTTCGCGCGCATGGCGAATTTTGAGTGCATTGTGTTTGGCGTCGTCGCGCGCTTTGATGCCGCCCAAGCCCATGAAGGTACCCATCAACACGACATATTGCTTTTTGGCGAGGTAAGGAACGTAGCTATCCGGGTCTTGCGCTAAACGATCAACAAACACGAATGCGGTATTTTGTCGAACCGCTACTGGCAACAGCAAATACGCGGTACGCACCATTTGGTCGGTTTGCCGACGGCCACTAAGCACGAACGGTGGCAGCGCATTTTCAGAGCGCGCGAAATCGCCCTTCTTGCTGCCGTCGCGCGAATACAGGCCCGCGCTGACGATCTCGTTTTGCTCGTTCGTCACTCCAAATAGTTCTGGGTTGCTTTTTAATAGTGACACTGCACTTGCTTGGCTGTGCGGAGTGGCGACATCGCTGGTGTCGAGTACGGCTAGAAATTGCGCCTTGCTCCAGCGGTTCGTGCTGCAAACCGCGCCAAAGCTAAGCGCGGTGCAGCGGTCGCGATAGCGCTGCGTGAACGGGCCGAGTACGTTGCCGGCCTCAAGGCAAGCCTGCGCTTGGCTGTCAAACACTGCACCGGTAGCGCAAACCGCACTGCCGCGCCATGTGGCGGCAAGTGCTGCGTTGTAGCGGCCGCTATCGCAAATCGCAGCTGCTTGACCGGAACTGATGCAGGCATTGCGCATAAGCGCGGTGGGCACCAAAAACGCTTCGTTGCTGACATCGTTTTTGCACCAACGTGCGCCTTCGCTGCCCACGGGCGCATCGACGAAGCCGCTCGGACAGCCGAAAGCCATTTGATTGCGGCTATCGCTGTATTGAATGTAGGTGCCCGCGCTACCATTCCAGTCGAAGAAATAGCTGCGGCCGCGCGTGATCTGGACTTGCTTCGGCACGGTGTTGGGGTTCCAAACCACTTCAGCGCCGGTCGCAGAAGCGACAAAACTGACGGGCACCACGATTTTATTGAGTGACACCGAGCCATTTTTCGCCAGGAAAGGTGCCGCGTCCATTTTGAAATAGCTTGCCTGCATCGCCCGCAAGGTTTTATTGCCCCACAAATAGCCCAGATGCATCGTCAAGCTCAAATCGTCGCGCACCGCGGTGATGCGCCCGATCGGCATACTTTCAAAGCGCACATCGGCGTTGAGTGCACGAAAAATGGCCGCCATTTCAACGTAGGTACGCCCACCTTTAATGAAGGGCGCTACCACTGAGTTAACTTTTTGCCCGTCAACATAAACATCAATGGCGCCAGAAGCCGCTTGAAAGCCAGCGATATCTTGTTCAATCGCTTCGCATTTTCCGGCCGGGCTGGTCGCGTTCGGGACGCAACTTTGCGCGTGCAGTTGCGTGCTAATCAACACCAGAAATAGCATCATTGTGGTCAGGGATTTCAACACGGCACAACTCCAGGATAAAGTTGAGCGAGCTTGATGCCAGCGCCACCGCGTGTATTACATAAAAACTCCGCAACATTGCGGGATTGATCGAGCAATCGCTCTACGGAGCTCTAACCAGCGGTTGCTTGCGGCGCCAAGCTGACGCGAACCACGACCTGCGCTTCACCATGGCTCAGCTGCAGCGGCCATTCAAACGCCAGAATCACGCTATTTTGCAACGCCTGGACGGCATTTTTATCGACGTCAAATAGCAGCGCAAGGCCGAGATCGGCAGTTTGCCAAAGGGCTTTAATCCCGCTCAAATGTTTGCGCAATCGCTCAGCGCTGGCGCGCAATAGCTCGGCCGGTGCCACCTCGGTTTGCGCTTGAATCGCAACGTTAACCACTACGGCTAAACGATCTTTGGCCTGCGCCCAATAGCGTTCTAAACGCAAACGTTGCGCCGCTAATTCAGTCGAATCAATCGCGTCGCTGCCGTTTGATAAAATCCCTCGCACGATAAAGGTTTCAAAGCCGACGAATTCTTTTGCAATGGCCCGGTCACGCTGCGCGATTAAGGTGAGTTTTTCACCTAAGCCATTACTAAACTTGAATTGGTGTGCGCTGGCATTGCTGGCATCAAGCCCAGCAGTTGCCTCCGAATCAATCGCCACTAGATTGACCGCGCACGCACTCAGCGGTTTATTCAATACTTCCTTAGGCAAGCGCCCAGCTAAGCGGCAAAATGCCTCATTGGCGACCCTTACAAAGCCGTCTGCATCCAGCACCCAAACCGGTTCCGGCAACTGATCAATTAGCCAGTGCATTAGGGTGCTTGCGCGTTTGGTTAATACAACGTGGTAAATGCCCAGGCGCAGCGTCCACGCGCCGCTCAAAGCCAGCATCAGTACCGGCAGCACGAATGGCACCCAAACGCCAAATAGAAACCCCAAATAACAACTGACGACCAACAGCACCAACGCAATGGCAAGGTGCAGAAAAATCTGCCGAAATGCCGTTAACGCGTGCAGGCTGATCGCAAAAATAATAGACCACACAAACATCCAGACATATTCGACCCAGTCTGACCAATCAAGCATTGGCCGCCAGCCGTATTTGCTTAGGCCAATTAACTGATCAGCGTTGAATGCATTAAGCGTGGACGGTTGGATATTCTCATCGATATCAAAAAAATGGCGTCCAAAACCCGTTTTGATCTTGGTCAAGTGCAGGTTGGCATTGTCACCGATAACGACCAACTTGCCTTTTAACTGCGCTGGATCGAACTTGCCATCCAGTATGTCAAACCAACCCAGCTCCAGAAAACCGCCCGCGTGTGAATACGGGATGTAATGTGTGCTCGCATCAGCCACTGCCGCACCAAAGTCAGCGTAGCTTTCCGACGGTGTCGCATAGCGCGTGCCGCCCACACTTAAAACGCCATTTTCGTCGGAGTTAATCGGCGTCGCGTTGGTTTGTGCTAAGTAATACTGCGCAGCTAGAAAAGGCATCGTGTTAACCCACCGAGACTCGTCTTCACTGTTAATTCCGATCAATACATTGCGATGGCGCTCGTCGATATCCATCACTTTGAACACGAAACCGATGCGCCCGGGATCGCCCGCAGATTGATAAAACGCCCGCGCTGCTGCTGTCCATTCGCTGTGCGCCTTAATTTGGGCGACAAAGACGTTTGGGTATTTTCCTATGCTTGCTAGCAACTGCTCACGCCCTGGCGGCACCGGCACATCACGCTGATTCGAAATCATCACTGCCGCCGGACCTTGTGCTTGCACGGCGTCCAGCACCTGCGCGATCAATGCGTCACTTGCAGGATGCGAACCGGCGCGCCCCAGCTCATTGTCACGCAATCCCACGACAATCACGTCCGGGCTAAGTCCAGGCGTACGCTGGGTTTTTTCAAACGCGTCGTAAGTCATTAGGGTCAGTGGTTCTAGATAACTATTGGCGCGTAAATAGATCAGCAGCGCGAAAGTGACGCCAAAGAAAATTAGCCCCGCGATATTTTGGCGCGAAAAATACGCACGAATTTGGTTTAAAAATGGGGCAATCAATCGCATTGTGCAACCGGCAGGCTTTGGTGCCTCAGCAGGGGTTGCGTGTGGCGTTTCATAAGCATAAGCCTAGTTCGGTTGGATTGCTTCTGCTAGGCTCAAGTTTCAACATCGTCTTGTGCAACTGTAAAGAAGTCTCCGCGTGCGGACACGGTAAAAGAAGTCTCCGCGTGCGGACACGGTAAAAGAAGTCTCCGCGTGCGGACACGGTAAA
>Ga0105046_10013918_pt1 | contig 12427 bp, 10 predicted proteins | sample MAT03_FD_78385 | JGI IMG/M metagenome (GOLD analysis project Ga0105046, IMG submission 78385) | Freshwater microbial communities from Lake Fryxell liftoff mats and glacier meltwater in Antarctica - MAT-03 (megahit assembly) | ecosystem: Environmental > Aquatic > Freshwater > Ice > Liftoff...
GGACTGTTCACCGAGCACGGGGTGTGGCTGGAGGGAGCGATCCGCCAGGCCGACCCGCACCTGTGCCTCTGGATCGCAGGCGAGCGGCTGCCCAATCGTTTCCAGCAGGCCGCGGAGGCGATCAGCGAATGAGCCATGTCCCACCGCCCCAACGCACCACTCAGCAAGTGACAGGAGACCCATCATGACCGTCACACAAGGCACACAAGGCACACAAGACACACAAGACACACAAGACACGCAAGACACTGCGGGCACGCCCGATGCCACTCCGGGAAGCGCTCGGTCGCCCGGCATCAGCTACCAGCAGTTGCTCGACACCGACAGCCGCCCCGACAACGTCCCCGTGGTGCTGCGCTGGCAGCGCTGGGAATCGCTCGGCCACGAGGACATCCCACGCGAGCGCTACACCAGCCGCGAGTTCCACGAGCTCGAGAAGGAGAAGGTGTGGAAGCGGGCCTGGCAGATGGCCTGTCGCGAGGAGGACGTGCCCGAGGTGGGCGACACCTGCGTGTACGACATCTGCGACCTGTCGATCCTCGTGGTGCGCTCCGCAACCGACACCATCCAGGCGTACTACAACTCCTGCCTGCACCGGGGCCGTCAGCTGCGCGAGCGCGACGGCAACGCGTCCGAGCTGCGCTGCCCGTTCCACGGCTACTGCTGGAACCTCGACGGGTCGCTCAAGCAGATCCCGTGCGAGTGGGACTTCCCCCACGTCGACAAGCAGGAGTGGTCGCTGCCCGAGGTGAAGGTCGGCACCTGGGGAGGGTTCGTCTTCGTCAACCTCGACCCTGACTGCGAGCCGCTCGAGGACTTCCTCGGCGAACTGCCGTCACACTTCGAGAAGTGGCCGCTCGAGCAGCGCTACAAGGCCGCTCACGTCGCCCGGATCTTCCCCACCAACTGGAAGGTCGTGCAGGAAGCGTTCATGGAGGCCTTCCACGTGGTGGCGACCCATCCTCAGCTGCTGGCCGGCATCGGCGACGCCAACACCCAGTACGACTGGAGCGGCAACTTCAGCCGGGCGATCACGCCGAACGGCACACCGAGCCCGCATCTCCAGTGGGAACCCACCGAGCAGGAGATGTTCGACGCGGTGAGCGACCGCCGGCTCGACGAACCGTCGTTCGTCACCCTCACCGACGACATGACTGCTCGGAGCGTCACCGGTGACGGTGGTCGGATGCGCATGGCCGCTGCACTGGGCGAGCAGGCCGCCGAGCTCAGCGACGCCGAGATGGCCGACAGCATCTACTACACGCTGTTCCCGAACTTCCACCCCTGGGGTGCGTACAACCGCATCGTCTACCGGTTCCGCCCATACGAGGACCGTCACGACATGTCGATCATGGAGTGCATGTTCCTCGAGCCGTACGACACCTCGAAGCCGAAGCCGCCTGCGGTGCCGATCCACTGGCTCGGCGTCGACGACGACTGGACCCAGGCCGCTGAGTTGGGCATGTTGGCCCGGGTGTTCAACCAGGACACGTTCAACCTGCCGAAGGTGCAGAAGGGATTGGGCTCGCTGCGCAAGGGCATCACCCTGGCGAACTACCAGGAGACCAAGCTCCGGCACTTCCACTGGCTCCTCGGCCAGTGGGTCGCCAAGGATTGATCCGCGACCGCGCCTCGCATCCGGTGGGCATCACCGGTCGGTGTCGGGCCTCATCGTTTCCCGACCGGTAGCGTCTGACCTCTATGTCGAAGGTGTTGACGTCGCTGCCGGTCGGGGAACGAGTGGGGATCGCGTTCAGCGGGGGCCTCGACACCTCGGCTGCGGTCGCCTGGATGCGTGAGAGAGGGGCGATCCCCTATTGCTACACGGCCGACCTCGGCCAGGCCGACGAGCCCGATCTGCCCGATGTGCAAGCACGCGCGAAGGAGTACGGCGCCGAGCTCGCCCGTGTCATCGACTGCCGCCACGAACTGGTGCTGCAGGGCCTGATGGCGCTGCAGTGCGGTGCGTTCCACATCACCACCGCCGGCAAGACCTACTTCAACACCACACCACTCGGCCGCGCCGTCACCGGCACCCTCCTCGTGCAGGCGATGAAGGACGACGGCGTCGACATCTGGGGTGATGGCAGCACGTACAAGGGCAACGACATCGAGCGGTTCTACCGCTACGGCCTCCTGGTGAACCCGAACCTGCGCATCTACAAGCCGTGGCTCGACAACGACTTCGTCGACGAGCTCGGCGGTCGGGCGGAGATGAGCGAGTTCCTGACCAAGCGCAACCTGCCGTACCGGGCGAGCAAGGAGAAGGCGTACTCCACCGACGCGAACGTCTGGGGCGCGACCCACGAGGCCAAGCTGCTCGAAGAGCTCGGCACCTCGATGGACATCGTCGAGCCGATCATGGGTGTTGCGCACTACCGCGACGATGTCGCGATCACGGCCGAGGTCGTCACCGTGCGCTTCCACGAGGGCTGGCCGGTGGCGATCAACGGTGACGAGTTCGCCAGCCAGGTCGAACTCGTCACCGAGGCCAACGCGGTCGGCGGCCGCCATGGGCTCGGCATGAGCGACCAGATCGAGAACCGGATCATCGAGGCCAAGAGTCGCGGCATCTACGAGGGCCCGGGCCTGGCGCTGCTGCACATCGCCTACGAGCGACTCGTCACCGGCATCCACAACGAGAACACGATCGAGAACTACCGCACCATGGGCCGTCGCCTCGGTCGCCTGCTGTACGAGGGCCGCTGGTTCGACCCGCAGAGCCTCATGCTGCGCGAGCCCCTCATGCGCTGGGTGGGCTCGGCCGTCACTGGTGAGGTCACCCTGCGCCTGCGTCGTGGCGACGACTACAGCATCCTCGACACCACCGGCCCGAACCTCACCTACGCACCCGACCGTCTCAGCATGGAACGCGTCGACGACCAGGCATTCGGACCGCTCGACCGCATCGGTCAGCTCACGATGCGCAACCTCGACATCGACGACAGTCGTTCCAAGCTCGAGGTGTACCGCCAGGCCGGCACCCTCGGCAGCGGCGGGTTGCTCGCGATCGGCGACGCCACCGACGTCTGGCGGGCCTGATCCACTTCGCGGGGTGAACAACGACCGCACTGCGAAGGCTCCCGGTGGCCCCCGACCACCCACGGTGAGCGCTCTTGCAGCGGCTCGGCGAGCGGCCTAGGTTCGCCCCATGCGGAGCGGCGGAGTGCCCCGGTTGTCGCGGCGCGCGCGGGGCACGGCTGCGCCCACCGTCTCGTCCGATCTCCCCGATGCCCGTGACCGGGCCGCACTCGCTCGTGACCTCCTGAGGCGTGGGGAGCCGCTGCTGCTGATCGCGCTCTCGATCCACGTGACGGCGTACGGCCTGGCCCGTCTCGACAACACGGCGCTCGTGATGGCAGCGATCTGCGGTCAGGTCGCCGGCGCCGTGTCGTTGGTCTGGCCCGGCGACCGCTACTGGCCCCTTGTCCGCGCGGTCGGAGCCGTCACCCTGCTGGTGTCGGTCACGGTGTACCTGCCGAGCGACCGCGTGATCGTGATGCTGCCGTGGTTCTCGATCCTCCCCGTCTCCTACGCCGTCGCGCTCGGGTTGCGGCGGGCGTGGCCCGTGGCTGCGTTGCTCGTGGTGCCGCACGCGATGGCGGTGCTCGAGGCGTTCGACAACCCGTGGGCGATGATGCTCAGAGTCACACCGACCGTCATCGGCGCAGTGGTATCGGGGATGATCAGCGACGTGATGAGCGACGCGGTGGTCGCCGCACGTGAGGCGCTGGCACGTGAGCGTCGACTGCGGTCGTCGGTCGACAGCGCGCCCATCGGCATCATGACGGTCGACCTCGACGGCCGCACCACGCTCGTCAACGCGCTCATCACCGGCTTCCTCGAGGTCGACGCACCTCCGGCCCACCTCGACGAGTTCCTGGCCCACGTGCACCACGGCGACACACATGTGCTGTCGGAGCTGGGCGCGGCGATCGCCGACGGTCGGCCGGCACGACGGGGCATGCGCGTGGTGCACCCGGCGCTCGGCATCCGCGACATCCGCGTGATCTCGGCGCCGATGACCGACCGCGACGGTGTACTGGTCGGTGCGGCGATCACCCTGCAGGACGTGCACGAAGAACTCGACAACCGGCGCAAGCTCGAACAGTTCCGCACCATCGCCGACAGCACCTCCGACATCATCGGCATCGCATCGATCCGCCCCCACGCCGACTACCTCAACCCGGCCGGCTGCGCCTTCTTCGGCACCGAGCGCATCGGCCTCGACCAGGTGCAGGACTTCGTTCCCACCGAGTACCACGACCTGCTGTTCGGCGAAGTGTTCGAGCTGATCGCCGAGGGTGGCAGTTGGAGCGGTGAGCTCGAGGTGTTCGACCGGCACCGCAACCGCCGTTCCGCCTCCGCCGTCGTCTTGGGCCTGTTCGACGACGGCGGAGCGCTCGAGTCGTTCGCCGTGATCTACCGAGACATCGAAGAGCGCAAGCGTCTCGAGTCGAAGCTCGCGTTCGAGGCCGGCCACGACCTCCTCACGGGTCTGCCGAACCGCCAGCAGCTGTTCGAGGCGCTGTCGGAAACGCTCGCCGCTGGCGACCCGGTGGCCGTGCTGTTCGGCGACCTCGACGGGTTCAAGGTGGTGAACGACAGCCTCGGGCACCGCGTCGGCGACGAACTGCTCGTGTCGGTGGCCGAGCGGCTGGTCGACTCTGCGCGAGCGCTCGACCTGGTCGGGCGCCTGGGCGGCGACGAGTTCGTGGTCGTGTGTCGCGACGACCTCAGCGCCGAAGCGGCCACGACGATCGCCCAGCGGATCATCGACGTGGTGCGCCAGCCGATCCACATCGACGGGCGCGAGCACGTGGTGTCGATGAGCATCGGGATCGCCATCGGCAGGCCCGGTGTGTCGGCATCCGAACTGGTGCAGCAGGCCGACCTCGCGATGTACGCCGCCAAACGCACCGGCCGTCGTCGCGTCGCCGTGTTCGACCGCGAGATGCGCGTCCGCGCAGACGAGCGCCTCGAGCTCGAGGCCGACCTGCGCACGGCGATCGACGAGCGCCAGCTCGAGTTGCACTACCAGCCGATCGTGAACACCACCTCTGGTGAGGTGGTCGGCTTCGAGACCCTCGCACGGTGGCGGCACCCGACGCGTGGGCTGCTCCAGCCGAAGGAGTTCATGCCGGTCGTCGAGAGTGCCGGTTTCGCCCGGCCGTTCGGCGAGTACGTGCTGCGCGAGGCGACGCACACGGCGGCGATGATGCGGCTGCTGTCACCGCAGCTCACGGTGTCGGTGAACATGTCGCGCCACCAGTTGCTCGACCATCGCCTCGTCGACGTCATCGCCGACGCCCTCGCCACCGCCCACCTCCCTGCGTCGGCACTCACCCTGGAGATCACCGAGGAGATGGTGATGGACGAGCTCACCGCCGCACAGCCGCGCCTCGATGTGCTCCGCGAACTCGGCGTGAGGTTCGCGATCGACGACTTCGGCACCGGCTACTCGAACCTCGCCATGCTCAAGCAGTTCTCGGCCGACTACGTGAAGATCGACCGCAGCCTCATCCACGGCGAGACCGAGCTGATGCAACTGGTGCTCTCGCTCACACGTGAACTCGGATTCGCCGCGATCGCAGAGGGCGTCGAAACTGCCGAGCAGCTCGAGGAACTGCGCTCGCTCGGATGCCACCATGCGCAGGGTTACTACTTCGCCACGCCGATGTCGACAGGTGAGTCGATGGCCTACCTGGCGGCGCTGGTGTCGCAGGAACCTGCGATCGACGCCCCCGACGTCGAGACCTGATCAGAGCCGGCGGATCAGCTCGGCGAGGAGTTCGGCGCGCTGCACCATCGTGTCGACGAGCACGAACTCGTGATCGGCGTGTGCCCCGCCACCGACGGCGCCGAGACCGTCGAGCGTGGGGATGCCGAGCGCTGCGGTGAAGTTGCCGTCGCTGCCGCCGCCGACGCCGACGCCGCGGATGTCGGTGATCCCGACGGCCGCTGCCGCCGCCGCGGCCAACGGGAACAGCGTTGCCGAAGCCGACGAGTGCATCGGCGGACGGTTGATCCCGCCGAGGATCTCGACGGTCGCACCTGCCACCGACGTCGCGGTGGACGCGAGCTCGGACATCGCCCGATCGAGACGGGCCTCCTCGGCCGGCTCCTCGATCCGTACGTCGACACGCACGCGCGTCTCGGCAGGAACGACGTTCTCGGCGGTACCCGACGTCGCCATCGTCGGTGTCACCGTGGTGGCCAACGCCGGGTCGCCGAAGGTGGCGATCGCACCGATCAGTTCGGCCGCGGCAACGAGGGAGTTGATGCCCTTCTCGGGCTCGAGGCCGGCATGCGACGCCTTGCCGTGGACCACGACCTCGAACGTGCCGACGCCCTTGCGAGCGGTCTTCAGTGCCCCGCCATCGGCACTCGGCTCGAGGACGAGCACTCGTCCGCACGCTGCCGCGCGGGTCTCGAGCAAGGCTCGGGACGCATCGGAGCCGACCTCCTCGTCAGGGGTCATGAGGATCTCGATGCCCGAGCGATCGGCGAGCGAGGCGACGGCGTGAACGGCCTGCACGATGCCGGCCTTCATGTCGAACACGCCCGGCCCAGTGGCCCTGCCGTCGGCGACGGCGAACGGGCGGCCCGCCAACGTGCCCATCGGGAACACGGTGTCGTGGTGGCCGAGGACGAGCACCTTCGGCTCGCCGCCGGCGCGCCAGTGCACGATCGGACCGGCGCTCGTGGCAATCAGCTCGGGTGGCGACCCGAGCCGTCGTTCGACGATGCCTGACAGCACCTCGGCACAACGGTCGAGTGCCTGGAGATCAAGGGACGGCGACTCGACGCCCACGAGGTCGGCGAGGTCGGCGAGCAGCTGGTCGAGCTGGATCATGCCCCCATTCCTACCTGGTGTCGGACCCGCCTCGCACGACGAAGCCCACTCGATCCCATGGCGATCGTCGATCCGATGAGCACCACGATCAACGCGATCCGACCCTGTGTGGTGACCGGGTGGTCGACGAGCAGGCCGATCGCCGCTGCCCCCGACACGAGCCAGGTGACGAGCGCGACGCGAGCCGTGACGTCTTCCACCTGGGTGAGCTCGCGGTCGTTGCCGAGCGCGGTGTGTCGTGCACCCTCGGCCTTCAGCAGCCGCTCGAGCCAGCGCACCGGAGCACCGACCACCAACAGCACCACCGGTGCCCAGACGAGCAGCACGCCGGCGATCCAGCGCTCGTCCGCGGCAGCGATCGCCGCCTGTTCGTTCACCGCTGCAGCGCTGGCGAACGCCGCTAACGACGTGACCACGATGACGAGCAGTGCCTTCACGTAGCGCAGCACGATCACCTGCAGCCGGATCGCGTGGCGGACGATGCCGTACTCGACCTTGGCCACCTCCTCGGCGAGCGTGCGCCGCCTCGAGGCGGCGAGTTCGAACAGTGCGTCGGCGCGAGCACGATCGGGTTCGACGGCGTCGGGCTGGACGAGCCCGGGATACGCGTCGAGTTGGCGGTCGATGCGCTCACGAGCCGCCGAATTCTTGGCGACGAGCAACTCGACGTTGTCGGCCGAGCCGTGCATCGCCTCGAAGGCCTGGTCGGTACGCGGGTCGAGTTCGTCGTTCGGCAGGCGGAGACCGGTGAGTGTGAACCGCGGGGTGAAGAACTCGCCGTCGTCGTTGCGGATGTGGTTGGAATGGAAGTAGAAGCGGGTGAGTTCGAGCACCAGCAGCCAGAAGGCCGTCAGTGCCAACAGCACCGACACCGCCACTCCCACGGCGAGCAGCCCGCGCGTCCAGCTGATCGGGCCGACCAACAGGGTGCGCAGCACCTGCACCACCGAGTCGCGCTCGAGGGCCGGCAGCAGTACCAAAATGCCGGCGCCCGACAGCAGCGCCGTCGCCACGCGGTGCATGGTGCTGAGCCGCACCTCCGAGCGCTGCAGGAAGGCCCGCATCGCCGCCCGCTCGTCCGCCGTGTAGCGGACCTCGTCGCTCGTCTGGTCGCCACCGTCCATGGGCGGAGGGTACCTCTGCGCGCCCGACGCGATCCGGATCGGTTCCGGTGGGGCCGTCGATGACCGCGGCGAGCTGACGTCAGGCCGGTCTCAGCGCAGGTCGCGGGCGACCGCTTCGACCGGCTCGACCGGCTCGACGGCCTCGACCTCGAGGCGCCAGATCATCAGGTTCTGGCTGCGGGCGAACACCGCAGTCGCCAGCAGCGTGCCGAACATCGTCAACGCACCACCGCCGACCAGCGTCCAGCGGGCGCCGTACCGCTCGGCCACCCACCCGAGCAACGGAGCGCCGACGGGCGTACCGCCCATGAAGATCGCGAGGTACAGCGCCATCACACGACCCCGCACAACGGCGTCGGTCGACATCTGCACCAGTGCATTGGCGGTGGTGATCAGGGTGAGGGCGGTGAACCCGCACAGGGGCAGCACGAGTGCGAACGTCAGGTAGCTCGGCATCAACCCGGCGACGATCTCGACCGCACCGAATGCCACGGCGGCACCGATCACGAGCCGCTGGCGCGACACTCCCCGTCGAGCCGCCAGCAACGAACCCGACAACGACCCGACCGCCAGGATCGACCCGAGCAGCCCGTACTCCCCCGCTCCCTTGCCGTAGACCTCGGTCGCCATCAGTGCCGTCGTCATCTGGAAGTTCAGCCCGAACGTGCCGGCCGAGAACACGATCGCCATCACCAGCATGATGTCCGGGCGACCGCGCACGTAGCGGAGGCCATCACGGATCTGCCCCCTGCCGCGCACCAGCCGGTCGATCGGCGTGAGCTCGTCACTGCGCATCCTGCTCAGCGACACGATGACCGCGCCGTAGGTGCCTGCGTTCACGAGGATCACCCACCCGGTGGCGGCGACACCCGAGCCGAGGAGCGCAATGACGATCCCGGCCACCGCTGGACCGATCATGCGGGCGAGGTTGAACGACGCCGAGTTCAGGCCGACCGCGTTGGGGAGCTCGTTTCGGGGCACCATCTCGTTGACGAACGCCTGGCGTGCCGGGGTGTCGAACGCCGCTGCGGTACCGAACACGAACGCGATCACGTAGACGTGCCACGTGGTCACCCAGCCTGCGATCGCCAGGACCCCGAGCAGTGCTGCGGTCGCCCCCAGCACCACCTGGGCAACTGCGATCACCCTCCGCTTCGAGTAGCGGTCGGCGAACACGCCAGCGATCGGCGAGAACAGCACCATCGGCAGGAACTGCAACCCGGTGGTGATCCCGAGCGCCTGGCCGCTGCCCGTGAGTTCGAGCACGAGCCAGTCCTGGGCGACACGCTGCATCCACGTGCCGACGTTCGAGACGAGCGCGCCGATGGCGAACAAGCGGTAGTTGCGGATGCCCAGCGCGGAGAACGTCGACTTCCCCGGCGCCTGCTCGGGCTGGTCGGGCTGGTCGGGCGATGAAGCGGACGACTTCCAGGGCGATCTCACGGACGAACTCTCGGACGGTTCATGACGAGGCCAGCCGGTCGAGGAGCGGGGCGACACGCCGCAGCAGATCGCGATCGTCGTCGGTCAGTTCGGCGAGGCGTAGCGCCAACCACGCGTTCCGGCGCCGACGGTCCTCGGTGAGCAGCGCCCGCGCCCCATCGGTGAGATCGACGATGACCTGACGGCCGTCGGTCTGATGGGGCCGGCGCACCACCAGTTCGGCATCGACCAGGCTGTTGACGATGCGCGTCATCGATGGCGGCTTCACCCGTTCGAGGTGTGCCAGCTCGCCGACGGTCGACTCGCCATGGCGTTCGAGCGTCCCGAGTACCGCGAGCTGGCTGAGCGTGAGGTCGTCGGAACCGCGCTCGAGACGCAACCGACGTGCCAGTCGCATGCTGCCGAGTCGGAGATCGCTCGCCAGATCGGTCGTCGCGGGCAAGGACGGCAAGGACGGCAAGGACGGCAAGGACGGCAAGGCCATGGATGCACCCTAGATCGTTAGCAGTGCGAACGATCGTCGCATTCGAGCGAACTCAGATGTGTGCGCATTGCCGGCGCGCAGCATGCGCACCGGTGGTCGGGCAGTACGGTCAGGCGATGCCGGTCCTGCTCCGCCATGCGATCCGCCGCCCGACGATTGCGATCGACCTCGGCACGGCGTTCGTCCGCGTGGGCACTCCGTCGCAGCCGCTCGCCGTCGAGCGGACGATCCATCGTCGCAACGGATGGCCGGCCGCCATGGTGGGGGGTGTCGTGAACGACATCGACGCGGCCGCCGCCGTGCTCGCCGACGCGCTGAGCGAAGCTCGGCTCACCAGGTCACGGCGAGCCCATGTGCTCGTGTCGGTGCCGGCCACGGCCACGTCGGTGGAGCGGGCGGGCGTGCACTGGGCATTGCGCGGAGCGGGCGTCACGTCCGAGGCGGTGCTCATCGAAGAACCCCTCGCAGCGGCGGTGGGGCTGGGGCTCGACATCGCCGAAGCAACGCCTCTGCTGCTCGTCGATGTGGGGCACGGCATCAGCGAGGCCGCAGTGATCGCTCACGGGGCGATCCAGGCGATCGCCGGCACCCGCGTGGGTTGCGCTCAACTCGCCGAGGAAGCGCTCAGCGAGCGCGCCCTCGCGCTCATCTGCCGCACTGTGCTCCGTGCGATCGCCGACGTGCCTGCCGATGCCGCTGCAGCGATCGGCAGGTTGCACCTCGTCGGCGGGGGGTCGATGATCCCAGACGTCGCAGTACGGCTGTCGACCGCCACCGGGCTCACCGTGCACCTGGCGCCCGACCGCTTCCATGCGGTGGCGATGGGCGACGCGGCCTGTGCAGTTGAGACGTTCAGACAGCGAGATGCACACCGTCGCCATAGGACCAGCCGGGGATGAGCAGCACCGAGCGGTGACGTTCGGCGGCCGGTCTCGCGGACTCGGCCTGGATCCTGGCGCCGACGGGTGGTGCCACCACCCGGCTCGTGCGCAGTCGACGCCGAATTCGGGCACCCTCGAGGCGCGAGGTCCTGCTGGAATGGGCTGGTGCATCAACGCGACGAACTCGGGAGGTTTCTTCGCGCGCGGCGCGCAGCGCTCGCGCCCCGTGACGTCGGTCTGCCACCGGGTCGCGCCCGACGCACGCCCGGGTTGCGTCGCGAGGAGGTGTCGCTGCTCGCTGGCGTGTCGGTCACGTGGTACACGTGGCTCGAGCAGGGGCGGCGGATCAACGCCTCCGCCGACGTGCTCGAAGCGCTCGGCCGGGCGCTGCTGCTCGACGATGCCGGCCGTCGCCATCTGCACGCGCTCGCCGCCCCCGTTCAGGCGGCCGGAACCGACACGATCGAACAGGCACCCGACGCGCTGGTGAGGCTGATCACCTCGATGGACCCAGCACCGGCCTACGTCCTCGGACCGCGTTGGGAGTTCCTCGCGTGGAACCGCGCCCAATCGCGTCTGTACCCGATGATCGATCGGCTGGCCGACGAGGAACGGAACCTGCTGTGGGTGATCTTCGCCGAGCCCACCGCTCGCAACCTGCTGGCTGACTGGCCGCAGCAGGCACGACGCATCCTCGCCGAATTCCGGGCGGACACGGCCACGCGGAGCACCGATCCGCAGGTGACGATGCTCGTCGAACGGCTGCGAGCCGCGAGCGCTGAGTTCGCCGAGTGGTGGGCCCACGCCGACGTCGCGCGGTTCCAGACCCGGCTCAGGGCCTACTCACATCCCCGTGCCGGATCGCTGGTGTTCGAGTACCAGCAACTCACCGCGAGCGAATGGCCGAGCTTGAAGGTGGTGTGTCAGCTCTCGGTGCCCGGCGACGACAGTGCCACCCGTCTGGCGGCCTGGCGCGACATGGCCTGACGGCCTGACTCGGCGCGCGTACCGGTCGATCCGATCAGTGCTCGAGCGTCGACCGGGATCGCCCAGGTCCTGATGCGACCCCCAGCCCTTCGCCGTCCATCTCCACCATTCGCTCGAACACGAACTCGTGCTTCAAGAACGAGACATCACGCTCGTGGCCGGGGATGGGCGGGGTGAGCGTCGACAGTTGCAGCAGCCGCCAGCCGTCGACCAGCGCCGCGGTGCCGGTGCTGTACGGCGGATCGAGCTCGGGTTGCGGGCCCACGCCCGCCGTGCCGTCGTGAAACGACCAGCCGAGCACGCGTGCGTCGAGCGTGGGGCTCGCGAGCCACAGCATGAGCACCTGCTGCCTGGCACTCATGCGGATGCTCCGGGCGTCACCAGCGCAGCGCGTCGCTCGGTGCGGGTGAGGTACCAGTCGACATCGAACTCCGGGTCGCCGGTGAGGTGGCGCCACAGATGGGCCCGCTGCACGGTCTCGAGCCGATGAGCAGACGGCTCGTACCAGCCCTCGGATCCGCGCAGGGTGGCCGCCACCATGCCCGGGTCCATGCGGGCCCAGATGTGGTCGTCGTTGCGGTTCTTGTCAGCCAGGTCGCTCGTGTCCCACAGCCTCACCTGCGGCACCGTCGGGTTCAGTCGCAGCTTGCCC
>Ga0105046_10013919_pt1 | contig 12427 bp, 12 predicted proteins | sample MAT03_FD_78385 | JGI IMG/M metagenome (GOLD analysis project Ga0105046, IMG submission 78385) | Freshwater microbial communities from Lake Fryxell liftoff mats and glacier meltwater in Antarctica - MAT-03 (megahit assembly) | ecosystem: Environmental > Aquatic > Freshwater > Ice > Liftoff...
AAACCACCCTCACTGACACCCGGGTCCGGCGGGAAGTCCCTTCCGTGGAAGAGGTTCCAGGAAAGCAGCCGGCGGTTCAGTAGCTCTTCGCTTCCGACCAGACCAGCCAGATCGCCACCCCGGCCGAGCCGAGCAGCATGATCCAGGCGAGGGTCCCCAGACCGGTCGAGAACATCTGGGACGAACCGGCGATCAGCAGGACGATCAGCCCGACCGCGGCCAGAAGGACAGCCCGCCTGGACTCGGGAAGGGCGAGCATGGTCAAATGATTCGAGCGGTAAGCCTGGTACACGGCGTAACTCAGGGCGGCAAGAAATGCCATCGTGATCGCGGTGAGCACGGCTGCCGCGATATCGCCGCCGCGCGGCAGGAACGCCACCCCCAGGGCGAGCACCGCGACGATCGTGATGTTGCGCGCCAGTCGCATGAAGCGAGCTTACCCGGCCCCGATCAGCCGGCGACCATGAGATAGATACCGAGGACGATCAAAACTACGGTCGCCAGGACCGAGAGACCACCGATCGCGAGTGCTGCATAGGCGGCGGTGATGCGTCCTTCTTGGCCATAGTCGACGTACTTGGCCATCCCCCGGATACCCAGGGAAACGACGATAGTCAGCGTGATCGCGGCGACCGCACCGGCCACCACCGACCCCCCAACATCCGCCCAATTGACAATTTCGGCGATCAATGGCATCACCTCATCCGGCCTCCACCGGCGCGCCACGACGCGCCCGCTGTACGAACACTGCTGCGATGACCACGACCGACACGGCGCTGATCACCACAGGCCCGGCCACACCACCACCCATGAGGACGGTGACGCCGTACACGACGGCGCCGATTGTCGCTGCCGCAGGCAGGGTCAGCACCCAGGCGGTGACGATGTTGCCGGCCACGCCCCAGCGAACAGCGGAAAACCGCTTGGCGATGCGGGAACCCATGACACCCCCGTTGATCACATGGGTGGTCGAAAGCGGAAATCCGAAATACGACGAAGTCATGATTACGGCCGCACCCGCACCCTGAGCCGAGAAACCCTGGGCGGTGTCCATCTTGATGATCCTGGTGCCGGTCGTCTTGATGATCTTCCATCCCCCGCTGTAGGTGCCCAGGGCGATCGCGGTTGCAGCCGAGAAGATCACCCAGAAAGGCGGGTCGGAACCGGCGTCGAGCACGCCGTCGGCGATCAGGGCGAGAGTGATCACACCCATCGTCTTCTGGGCGTCGTTGATGCCGTGGGCCAGGGCCAGCATGCCCCCGGAAGCGATCTGCGCGACGCGGTAACCACGGTTGACAGGACCTGGCCGCAGGTTGTTGACGATCCGGTAACAGATGCTGATCGCGGCCCCGGCAACCAGGAAAGCGAGAATCGGGGCGATGATTCCCGGGACCAGTACCTTGCCGACCAGGCCTTCGACCTCGATCGCACCGGTGCCGACCGCCGCCAGGGCAGAACCGACGATGCCGCCGATCAGGGCGTAGGAACTGGATGAAGGAAGCCCGTAGTACCAGGTGATCAGGTTCCAGGCGATCGCCCCCATCAGTCCCGCAAAAACAATGTTCAGGGCATCAGGACCGGAGATCGCTTCAGCGCTGACGATCCCCGAAGCGATCGTCGCGGCGACTTCGATTGAGATGAACGCACCAACAAAGTTGAGGACCGCGGCGAACAGGATCGCGGCTTTCGGCGACGCGGCACCGGTCGAGATCGACGTCGCGACTATGTCGGCGGTGTCATGGAAACCATTGGTGAAATCGAACGCCAGAGCAGTGACGATGACGATCACGAGGATCAGATGGGGATCCACGAAAACCTCAGCTGTTCTTGATGACGATGCCCTCGAGGATGTGTGCGGCGGTCTCGGTGGCATCGATCGCCTTCTCGAGCACCGCGAAGATGTCCTTCCAGCGGATCACCACCATCGGGTCGATCCCGTTCGAGAAGAGCGAAGCCACAGCATCCCTCGAGACCCGGTCGCCCTCGTTCTCCAGCCGGTGGATCTCTATCCAGTACTTATCGAGGCCCTTGAAGGTCGGCAGGTTCTCGAGGCCGGCCGCCAGCTGCTCGCAGCAACCGACGAGGATCCTGGTCAGTTCCAGGGCCTGCGCCATCGGAGCTTCGATCTTGTACAGGCCGAGGAAGTCAGCTGCCTCTTCGATGTAATCGACGACGTCGTCGAGCCTGGTGGCGAGGCCGTAGATGTCCTCACGGTCGATCGGCGTGACGAAGGTCGAGTTGAGGCGCTTGATGATGTCGTGCGTGATCCGGTCACCCTCCTGCTCGGTCAGCAGGATCTCTCGGGTCAGACCGTTGTCGTCAGGCCATGACCCCATCATTTCGTCGAGCATCGTTGCTGCCCGCAGGGTGTTCTGTCCGGCCGCATTGAAGAGGTCGAAGAACGTGCTGTCCCGGGGTAAAAGTGAGAAGCGCATTACGGCAGCTACTCCACCGAATGGGAAAGCTGTGGAGCCGCAGTCGCTTCCAGGGTGAGGTGGCGCTCACGCAGTTCTTCCTGCACATTGCGCTTTTCACCGCCTTCGGGCGAGAGCCGGGACCAGTTCCCGGAGCTGTCGAGCACCCAGGAATTGGTGTTGTCGGCGAAGCAGCGCTCGAGCACGTCGAGCACCTGGCCACGCGCGGTTTCGTCGTCGATCGGGGTAACGAGTTCCACCCGGCTGTCGAGATTACGCGGCATCAGGTCGGCCGAACCGATCAGGACCTGCCACTCATCACCACGCTGGAACGCGTAAACGCGGGAGTGCTCGAGGAAACTGCCGACGATCGAGACCACCCGGATGTTCTCCGAGAGGCCGGGCACGCCAGGCCTCAGACAGCAGATTCCGCGAACGTTCAGTTCGATCTCGACCCCGGCCATCGACGCCTCATAGAGCGCTTCGATGCAGAGACGGTCAACCAGCGAGTTCATCTTCATCGAGATCTTCGCTTCGCGGCCCTCGCGGTGGGCTTCGACGGTGTCTTCGATCTCGGCCAGGATCTTGCTGCGCATCGTGTCCGGCGAGACCACGACCCTCCTGTACTCGGTCGGCTTTGCGTAGCCGGTGAGTAAGTTGAACATCTCGGCCACGTCGGCACCGATCTCGTCATCGGCGGTGAACAACCCGAAGTCGGTGTAGAGCCTGGCCGTCGTCGAGTGGTAGTTACCAGTTCCGATATGAACGTAGTTGCGCACCGTCTCACCTTCGCGCCGGACCACAAGCAGGGCTTTGATGTGGGTCTTGAGTCCGGGGATCCCGTAAACGACATGGACCCCGACTTCCTCGAGCCGTTTCGACCACTCGATGTTTGCCTCTTCATCGAACCGGGCTTTCAGTTCGAGCATGCAGACGACCTGCTTGCCCCGTTCGGAAGCCCGGATCAGGGCCTGGACCAGCGGTGAGTCATCACTGGTGCGGTAAACGGTCTGCTTGATCGCCAGCACATCCGGGTCCTTCACGGCCTGGGCGATGAACCGCTCGACCGATGTGGTGAAGGAGTCGTAAGGGTGATGGACTAGCACATCGCTGTGCCTGATCGCGGCGAAGATGTCGACCGGGTCACCGTCCTCGCCCTGGAGGCGCGGCTGAGTGACCGGGTGCCAGGGCTGGTCGCGCAGCTCTGGATATCCGGAAAGCTTGACTACGTCCCAGAGGTCGACCAGGTCAAGTATGCCGCCGATTTCGAAGACTTCGTTCTCCTGAAGTCTCAGCACTTCGACAAGGCTCTCCTTCAGGACCGGGTCCATGTGCCCGGAAACCTCGAGCCGGACCACTTCGCCGAAGCGGCGGCGACGGACCTCTTCCTGAACCGCTTCAAGCAGGTCGTCGGCTTCGTCGCTGACCTTGAAGTCCGCGTCGCGAGTCACCCTGAAGAAGCCGTAGTCGATCACATCGACCCCCGGGAAGAGCTGCTCCAGGTTGTCGGCGATCACTTCTTCGAGCGGGACCAGCACATGCTCGTCTTCGCTGCCTACCCGCACGAAACGCCCGAGAAGCTCCTTCGGCACCTTGATCCGGGCCAGGACCTGGGTGGAAGTCTCGGGATCACTCAGCAGTACGGCCAGGCTGAGCGAAAGGTTGGAGATGTACGGGAATGGCCTGCCAAGTCCGATCACCAGCGGGGTCAACGTCGGGAAAACCTGGTCCTCGAAGCGGCGCGAAACCTCCTGCCGCTCTTCCTTGCTCAGCGAGTCGAGCGACGCGATCCGGATCCCGTTGCCGGCGAGTTCAGGGCGAAGAACTCCGTCGAAGCAGTCGCGCAGGCGCCGGTCGAGTTCCAGCGACCGGCTGCGGATCGCCTGTATCTGTTCACGCGGGGAAAGTCCATCCGGGCCACGGGCATCGATGCCGGCATCGACCTGGTCCCAGAGACCTGCAACCCTGACCATGAAGAACTCATCGAGGTTCGAAGCGTAGATCGCACAGAACTTGACCCTCTCCAGGAGAGGCACCGATTCATCCTCGGCGAGTTCAAGGACACGTTGGTTAAAGTCGAGCCAGGACAGCTCGCGATTGAAATAGAGGGAAGGATCGTTGAGCTCGGTCAAGGCATCATCGTACCTACTCACCGACGATTGGTTGTGAACCCCGATAACAGTGATCGAAAGCGGTTACTTCAGGGAAGTTTCCAGCGCCACCCAGACACCCTGACGCGACTGTTCGAGCCAGAGCCGCTTGAAACGTTCGAACATAATTCGCCGCCTGGCCAGCAGGTGGACTGCCAGCAGCTCGAGACCGCGATAGGCAGCACGGTTAGGGGATGCCTGGACCAGGATCGGGTCGAGGTCACGATTGCCCCGGGCCCTCTCGAAGATCGTCGCTACGTCTTCCATTTCGAGAATGCGGACCTGTTCCCGCACCTCGGGCAAAACGACGTCACAATCCCTCATTTCGCCGAGTACCTCCTGCAGCCCACGGGCCGCCCGTCTGGCGGTGTGCGCCTGGGTGCCGAGTCCTTCCGCGGTCAGCTCGAGTGCGTATCGCAGCCGTTCGGCGGCAACCCGCATCCGGTGCTGATCCTTTACCGAATCCGGATCGAGCGCCCCGGGGGCCGAAGCGCGCAGCCTGGTCAGCCTTGCCTGAACCAGTTCGCGAGCACTTTCAGGGATGTCGACCAGTGGCTGATAGACCTCCCGGCCGTCATCGTCGGGGTTCCTCACGGCTGCATCGGTCAGGTCCTCGATCCTCAGCCGAAAAGCCTCCATCCTGCGTCCGTTGACAGACTGGGCCAGGACCCGGTTCGCATCAGACTGCTCGCGGCGCAGCCGGTCGATCAGCCGGTTGATGCCTTCCTGCTCGGCATGTCCCATCTCCGCCCCGACGCCGGCAACAGTGTCGATCGCCACATCCATGTCCCGGCGCCGACCGACTGACTGGGTCAGCGCACGGACTTCTTCCCGGACCCCGCGGTACTGAGACTTGGAGAAACAGGGCCGGAATAGCTCAATCGCGGCTCTCAGGCGACGGGCGGTGGGCCACATCGCATCGGCCGGTGCCGTGTCAGTCACATCGAGCAGCCCCTTGCTGAGGCTGTAAATCTGATCGACCCTGTCCTCGAGGACGAGTGATGCCGCAATTCGAAAACGCTCGTCCAGAGCAGATTCCGGGTCCGGATTGCCGTCGGGTGTCATTGAGCGGCAGCCTACATTCCGGCGGGCATTACGGCTCAGCCGGTGAGCGCTGCGGTGGAGATATCCATCTCACCGTTGAGCATGTCGAGCACTATTCCTTCGCGGATACCGCCCTTGCCGATCTGCAACGGCTGACCGAGCAGTTCCGAAAGCTTCTCCAGTATCAGGACCCCGGTCGGCAGGATCTTCACCCGCAGCGGATCGAGCTCGAACTGTCTGGCGACTTCAGCGGCCGGATCTCCGCAAAGGACCCTGATCCCTCGTTCGAGGGTCTCGTATTCGAGCACCACACCGACGATGCGTCGCAGTGAGGTGGCGCTGCCCCCGACCGCCACCACCTGGTCCGGCATGTTCTCAATCTTCACCCCATCGAATTCGTCCTCCACCCTGTCCCTGATTCTGCGGATCTCGGACGCGGACGGTGGGTCGCCTTCGATCAGTTCATCGGCGATGTTGCCCGATCCGATCGACCAGGACATGACGTCGTCGACCCCTCCGGCGACCGAGCCAAAGATGATCTCGGTCGAGCCTCCGCCGACATCAACCACGGCGACGCTGCCCTCGATCGGGTGGCTGAGCGCCTTGGTTGCACCGATGAAAGCCAGCCGGCCCTCTTCGTGACCGCTGATGATCTCGATCGGGATGTCAGCCCGTTCGCCGATTCGTCTGGCGGCCTCTTCACCATTGGTCGCGTCCCGGATCGCCGCCGTGGCGACCGCGCGGAAAGCCTCGGCCCCAACCTCGCGGGCAAGACGGACCTGGGTTTCGACGACTTCGGCGACCTCTTCGATCTTCTCGTCTGAGATCCGACCCTTTTCGTCCTTGGCTTTGCCGATCCGGGTGTAGGCCCGCTGCTCCATGACCTTGGCCAGCTGGCCTTCGCTCGCCTCGGCGACGAGGATGCGAGTGGTGTTCGAACCTATGTCTATTGCGGCGCAGAGCAAGGTGATTTCCACACCGATCTTCGCAGACCGCTCGGATTACAAGGGATGGGAAGCGTCTTCGAACTCTCGGAAAAGACCGGTGACCACGAATGCGACCTGCTCACCGACATCAACCGCGTTGTCACCCATCCGTTCGAGGGCCCGCGCTGCCAGCAGCATGGTCATCGCCCATTCGCGACGGTCGGTTTCGTCCCCGATCTCGATCGCGAGAGAGAACGTCTCCTTGTTGAGGCGGTCCACCTTGTCGTCCTGGTCGACCAGATCGCGGGCCTGCTTGACGTCGCGTTCGGCGAAGGCCCGTTTCGCCTGGAGCAGCTCAAGCCTTACCTGCTTGCCCATGGTCAGGATGTTCGAGACCATGGTTTCGTCGACCGGTGGCTCGTGGCCGACCAGAGGAATCAGCTTGCAGATGTTGACGCACTGGTCACCCATGCGTTCGATGTTCTTGATCACGTGCAGCAGCGCGGCGATCAGCCGAAGATCGGTGGCGACCGGCGACTGGGTGGCCAGCAGCGTGATCAGTCCCTGATGGACCTCCAGGTAACGGCCATCGACGGAATCGTCGTCGGAGATCACGATCTGGGCAAGTTCGATGTCCTGGTTACGTATGGCTTCCAGGGTCCGGTCCAGGGACTTGACAACCAGGTCGAAGCCGCCGAGGGCCTGTTCCTCGAGGTGGGCGAGTTCCTCCTGGTAATGAACCCGGATCTTGTTGCTCACCTGCATCTGGCCCATGATCAGCCGACCTTTCCGGTGACGTAATCCTCAGTGCGCTGGTCTGTGGGGTTGGTGAATATCTTCTCGGTTTCGTCGTACTCGACCAGCTGTCCCCAGCGGTTCTCTTCGGTGGCATCGAGTTCGACGATCAGGAACGCCGTCTTGTCGGAGACACGGGCCGCCTGCTGCATGTTGTGGGTGACGATCACGATCGAGAACTGCTCCTTGAGCTCGGCCATGAGGTCTTCGATCTTGCCGGTCGAGATCGGGTCGAGCGCCGAGCAGGGCTCGTCCATCAGGATCACCTCGGGATCGACCGCCATGGTGCGGGCGATGCAGAGACGCTGCTGCTGGCCGCCGGACATGCCGTAGGCGTTGTCCTTGAGCCGGTCCTTCACTTCGTCCCACAGAGCGGCACCTTTTAGCGCATTTTCCACCCGTTCTTCGATGTTTTCCATGCCGAGCACCCGGGGACCGAAAGCGACGTTGTCGTAGACCGACTTCGGGAACGGGTTGGGCTTCTGGAAGACCATGCCGATCATCTTGCGGACCTGGACCGGATCGACCTTGGGTCCGTACAGGTCGTGCCCGTGGTAGAGGATTTCACCGTCGACCCGGGCGCTGCTCACCAGGTCGTTCATCCGGTTGAGGCAGCGCAGCAGAGTGGTCTTGCCACAGCCGGACGGACCGATCAGGGCGGTCACTTCGTTCTGGTAGATGTCCATCGTCACACCCTTGACGGCAGCCTTGTCGGCGTAGGAGACGGTGACGTCGTTCACCTCGAAGACTTTGTCCTTGGCCCAGACATCGGTCCCGGCTTCGGCCTGGTCGGCTGAGACCGTTATCTGGCGGCTGAGTCCTTTTTCCTGGCTCGGTTCGGGAGGCGAGGTCATTTTTTCTTTCGGTTCGTTCTCGGTCATCTGTCCATTTACTTCTGAAGTCAATTTAGTCGCTCCTACCACTGTTGCTCGTATCGGTTGCGAAGCCAGACGGCAAATGAGTTCATTGTCAGCAGGACGATGAGCATCAGGATCACTCCCGCCGATGCCAGGACCCGGAACTCATCCTGGGGCCGGGCGGCGTAGTTGAAGATCAGAACCGGCAGGGCGGAATAGCCGTTGTCGCCGATGAAGGTCGGGTTGAAGGTGACGAAGGTAGCCGCTCCGACCAGCAGCAGCGGAGCCGTCTCGCCGATCGCCCGTGAGATCGCGAGGATGACGCCGGTTACGACCCCGGGGATTGCCGCGGGCAGGACCTGCCGGCGAATCGTCTGCCATTGCGTCGCCCCCAGGGCCAGTGAACCTTCGCGGATCGAGGGGGGCACCGCCCGTATGGCTTCGCGTGATGCGAGGATCACGGTCGGCAGGACGAGCAGGGCCAGGGTCAGTGAGCCGGCGACCAGGATGAAGCCGAGGTCGAGCGGCCCACGTACGATGAATGCGAGACCCAGGATGCCGTAGATGATCGACGGCACACCGGCCAGGTTCTGGACGTTCAACTCGATCATCCGGTTCCACCAGCGGGTGCCGTCGGCGTACTCTTCGAGGTAGAGGGCTGCGCCTATCCCGAGCGGCACGACCAGAAAGATCACGCCGAGGATCAGGTAGAGGGTGCCGACCAGGGCCGGCCGAAAACCGGCTTCATCCGGGTTCAGGGTCGAAGGACCGTTGGTGAGCAGGTTCCAGCCGAACGCGGGAGCACCTTTGACCGCAGCCTGGATGATGATTGCCGCCAGACCAACCAGAGCGATGGTCAGCCCGAACAGCAGGATGGCAAAGAAAACATTGCCCTTCCAGACGTCGCCGCGCGGCTGGTGTTTAAGTGAATCGACGGTCGCCGCGCGAGCCCCGGCAGTTGCCAGGCGGGTTCGTTCCGATCCGGGAATTCCAGCAGCCATTATTCGTATACCTCCCGGTACTTGCGAACCATCCGGATCGCGAACATGTTGAGGATGAGGGTGATCACGAAGAGCAGGGTGCCGACCGCGAAGATCGTGTCGTAGGTGATCGATCCGGTGGAGATATCACCGGTCGCCGTCTGGCCGATGAAAGCGGTCATCGTGAGCACCGATGAACCGGGGTCGAAGGTCAGGTTGGGGGATGCTCCGGCAACCAGCAGCACGACCATCGTTTCTCCGACAGCCCTGGAGCCGGCCAGGACGAGGGAAGCCACGATTCCGGAGATTGCCGCCGGGAAGACGACTCTGGTGGCCACTTTCATGCGGGTTGCACCGAGGCCATATGCGGCCTCACGCAGGCCGGCGGGAACTGCGCGCATCGAGTCATCCGAGATCGAGGCGATGATCGGCACGATCATCAACCCGATCGCCAGCCCGGCGACACCGGCACTGAAGGGCGGCACGTTGACCATGAAAGGCAGCACGTCTTCGATCATCGGACTGAGGAAAACCAGGCCGAAGATGCCGATTGCGACTGTGGGAATGCCGGCCAGGACTTCGAGCACCGGCTTGATGACCTTCCTCTGCCGGGGCGATGCGTACTCACTCAGCCAGATGGCCGACGCGAGTCCGATCGGCACCGCGAAAAGCATGCCCCAGAGAGCGGTACTGAAAGTTCCGACCACGATCGGCAGGACACCGAATGCGGCCGGCTGGAAAGTCGGCGCCCAGTTTGTCCCGAAGAGGAAGTCCCCGATCCCGACTTTACCGAAGAACTCGATGGTCGGGATCAGGAGCGATACGACGATCGCTGTAGTCGTTACGACCGACAGCAGCGCGCACATCGCAAGGATTGCCCTGATCAGCTTCTCGCCGTAGCGGGGAGAAGGAGCCTCCAGGGAGGGGACCGGCCGCGCCGGTCCCCTCTGCCCGAAGGCTCCAATCATGTCCCTTGCTTCCATGGTCTTGTTTCTCTCGGCCTGGCGTTTCTTAGGTGCTGGCCTAGTTGCCCGCTTCGCTGATGAGCTTCTTCAGCTTCGCGTCGTTGTCGGTCAGCTGCTTGTCGGTCAGGCCGATGAATCCGACCTGCTCGGCAACGTCGTTCACGTTGGCGAGGTAGTACTCCATGAAGGCGTCGAACTCAGGTCTCGCCAGAGCGTCAGCCGACGGGTAGATGAAGAGAGCCCGGGCCAGCGGCACATAGGTGCCGTCCTGGACGGTCTCAACCGACGGGGCTACACAGCCATCGCCGTTGTCGATCTCGAGTCCCTTGATCTTGCCTTCGTTCTCCTGGAGGAAGGAGAAGCCGAAGTAACCCATGCCACCCGGAGCACCGGTAACGCCGGTGACCGTCTGGTTGTCGTCTTCGCCGGCGTTGTTGTAGTCGGTGCGCTGGTTACCTTCTTCTCCGTTCACCGCTTCGGTGAAGTAAGAGAAAGTGCCGGAGTCGGTGCCGGGTCCAAAGAGAGTCAGTTCACTCTCGAACGCCGGGTCAAGGCCTTTGATCTGATCCCAGTTGCTGATCTTCGATCCGGTTTCCCAGATTGAGCTGAGCTGTTCGGTAGTGACGCACTGAACCGGGTTTTCCGGGTTGACCACGACTGAGAGTGCGTCGTTGGCGACCTGGATCTCTTCCCACTCGACGCCGTTCTCCTTGCACATTGCGGTCTGCTCTTCGTCGATCGCGTCGGAAGCATCGTTGGCATCGGTCTCGCCAACGCAGAACTTCTCGAAGCCGCCACCGGTACCGGAGGTTCCGACCGTCACCTTGACGTCGGGGTTCTCGGCCTGGAAGCCTTCGGCGATCGCTTCGGTGAGCGGTGCCACGGTGCTTGAACCATCAATGCGGATGTTGCCGGAGAAGCTTTCGCCTCCGGATGAACTGCCATCGCTACTGCTGTCGTCGCCTCCGCAGGCGGCGATGCCGAGCGCCATGACACCGGTAAGTGCCAGCGTGGCTAGAAATTTGGGCTTGGAACGGAACACTGATTCTCCTTTTGAGTGTCTGACTGAGCCGTTGCTTCTCTTGAGGCTCGGTGGCAGCCCGATTGGCTGCCGGTCATTTGACTGTCTGCAGGAGAGTCGCAGCGAGTGAAGGCCCACTTGTTACCCGGTTGTCACGAACTTGTGAAAGAAATGTGAACGAAGGAAGCAGAAAAGTGAACGCCCGGAGAGGTGGGCGTTCGAACTACAAAGAAAGCGCTCTAGACCGGTGCGGAGAGCAGGTCAGTGCTCGGTGAGGCAGCTCGGTCGGAGCTTTCTTCTGCGGCTGCTGGAGCAGCCGGCAACGACGATTCGGCCGCGAACCTGTAGCCGACGCCGAAGTGGGTGTGAATGTAGGCGAAGTTCGGTGAGCGCTTCTCCAGCTTGTGCCGGAGCTTGCGGATGAAGACGTCGACCGAACGGTCGCCGTGGGCCATGGCGTATCCCCAGACCCGCTGATAAATCGCTTCGCGCTCGAGCACGTTGCCTTCACTGTCGGCGAGTAGCTGGAGCAGCTCGAACTCGCGCCGAGTGAGGTCGAGGCTCTGGCCACCGACAAAAGCCTGGAACTGGTCGGCCCGGACTTCGATCTCACCGATGACGACCGGTCCGCTGTCGGCCGAAGGCTTGAGCCGCCGGCGTCGCCTGGCAACCGATTCGATCCGGGCGATCACTTCTTCCGGATGGCAGGGCTTGTTGATCCAGTCGTCGGCGCCGATGCGCAGGCCCCGCACCCTCTGGGAGACGGTGGCACCGCTCGCGCAGACGAGCACACCGAGGTCCGGCAGCAGGCCGGTTATGCGCTCCAGGTAGGCCCAGCCTTCATCGCCCATCACACCGAGATCGACGACGACGGCGTTGACTTTCATCGCAACCAGTTCCTGCGGAGGAACCGCGGACGCCAGAACCCGGTGTTGCCACCCGGCGGAGTCCATGCGATTGGTCAAAACCCTGATGAAGCCGGAGTCGTTGTCGATGACAGCAACCCGCAGAGATTCGCGTGCTTGGCTCATTTCACCTGCAGTGTAGAGGCCCCAGGGACGCACAGCCCCGATCCAAGGCAAAGTTTCACATATTGGTAACAGCCAAAATCCGGGGTTTTGGGCTCCGGAATCGGATTGAGGATCGGTCCACCGCGGGTGGTAGCCGGGGTGGGTGGACACCACGGTCTGCCGGTGAGGCTGCGGGTGGCTCGGGCTGGTGGACACATCTGTCTGCCGCTGAGGTTGGTGGTGGCTCGGGGTTGGTGGACACAAC
>Ga0105046_10013922_pt1 | contig 12425 bp, 8 predicted proteins | sample MAT03_FD_78385 | JGI IMG/M metagenome (GOLD analysis project Ga0105046, IMG submission 78385) | Freshwater microbial communities from Lake Fryxell liftoff mats and glacier meltwater in Antarctica - MAT-03 (megahit assembly) | ecosystem: Environmental > Aquatic > Freshwater > Ice > Liftoff...
ACCTCACCATCGATCGAGATGCCATTGTCATCGTAGAACGCGATCAGTTTTCCCAGCTTCAGCGTGCCGGCGAGCGAGCAGGCCTCGTGCGAGATGCCTTCCATCAGGCAGCCATCGCCCAGGAGCACGTAGGTGTGATGATCGACGACCGCATGCCCGGGCCGGTTGAACTCGGCGGCGAGCAGCGCCTCGGCCAGCGCCATGCCAACCGCGTTGGCCAACCCCTGGCCGAGCGGCCCGGTGGTGGTCTCCACGCCGGGGGTGACGCCGTACTCCGGATGCCCGGGCGTCTTCGAACCCAGTTGCCGGAATGCGGCCAGCTCGGCCATCGGCAGGTCGTAGCCTGTCAGATTGAGCAATGCATAAAGCAGCATCGAGCCGTGGCCGTTGGACAGCACGAACCGGTCGCGATCGGCCCAGTGCGGGTCAGCCGGATCATGTTTCAGGTACTGGCGCCAGAGCACCTCGGCGATATCGGCCATGCCCATTGGCATGCCCGGATGGCCGGAATTGGCTTTCTGCACCGCGTCCATGGACAGAGCGCGGATCGCGTTGGCAAGTTCGGTGCGAGTGGGCATGCGGGCGGCTCGAAGAGACGGTGGCGAAGAAGCAGGTACAGATCTGCGAGTATCCCGCATCGAGCGCCAGCGCGCGCTCAGCGTGGTCCGCGCGCGACGAGCAGCCTGCTGGCGCCTACTCCTCAGCCCGCCGGGTGCGAATACCCAGCTGCTTTATCTTGCGATAGAGGTGGGTGCGTTCCAGGCCGACCTTGTCGGCCACGCGGCTCATGTTGCCGCCTTCGAGCGCAATATGGTGTTCCAGATAGGACTTCTCGAACGCATCGCGCGCTTCGCGCAACGGCGCATCGAACCTGAGCGAGGCCGCCGGGTTGGGCGCAACCACGACGCTGACCTCGGGCTCCTGCTGGACCACCAGTCGTGCCACATCCTGTGCCGTGATCTCGCTGCCAAGCGAGGTGATGGCAAGCGAGCGCACCACCTGCTCCAGTTGCAGCAGATTGCCCGGCCAGTCGAAGTTGCGCAGCGCATTGAGCGCCGCGGTATCGAAGCTGCGCGCCGGACTTTCCTTGGCCTCGATGATGCGGGTCAGCAGCAGGTTGCTCAGCTCCGGCACATCTTCCCGGTGCTCACGCAATGGCGGCACCTGCAGTGTGATCGATGCAGCCTCCAGGAGCTTGGGCTCGGCAGCGCCACTGGCAACCAGATCGGACAATTCTCGGTGACTGGTGATCACCACCCGCGCGCGGTGGCGGTCAGCCCGACCGATCACCAGCGCAAGACCCTTCTGCTCGGCACGCGACAGCTGGGACAGTGAAGGCACGAACAGCACACCTTCATTCGCGCTCGCTGCGAGGTCGAGCGGCGCGCTGGTGAGCAGGCGCGAATCCTCGACCGTCACCCACGGCGTGTTCGGCACATGCAGGTACTGCGCGCACAGGTCGGCCCGGCAACCGGCCTCGGCCACCAGTACCAGCGAGCTGCGCGAGGCGCGAAGCTGGGCAAGCCGTTGCTTGAGCTCGGCCATCACCGGCGAGCGGCCCAGGCTGTCCAGCGACAGTTCCGGCAGCGGTGCTGCTTCCGCGCGGCGCAGCACACGCACCACCGTCGACAGCAGCTTTTGCAGCGCGATCGGCTTCTCGAGGAAATCCGAGGCGCCGAGCTTGGTCGACTCGACCGCCGTGTCGATGGTGGCGTGGCCGGACATCATCACCACCGGCATGGTCAACTGCCCGGCGCGCGCCCACTCCTTCAGCAGCGATATGCCATCGGTGTCCGGCATCCAGATGTCGAGCAACACCAGATCCGGTCGCGCCCGGGCGCGCTCGCGCCGGGCCTGGTCGCCATTCTCGGCGAGCCGGACGCTATAACCTTCGTCGCGCAAGATCTCCGAAAGCAGCTCACGGATGCCGACCTCGTCATCGACCACCAGAATGTCGCTCATGCCGCGACACTCAGCCCATTCGGGTCGCTGCGCACAGCGGCCACCGGCACAGTGAAACTCACCCGCGCCCCATGGGGTTGGGCGTTGCCCACCTCGATCGTTCCACGATGTTCCTCGATGATCTTCTTCACGATGGCCAGACCGAGTCCGGTCCCCTTGGGCTTGCTTGTGACATAGGGTTCGAACACACGCTCCAGCATCGATGGCTGAAACCCGCAACCGTTGTCGATGACCGACAGGCGCACGCAGGTCCGTTGCCCGCTGGCAGCAGGGGCCAGTTCAGTCCGGATGGTTATTCTAGGCGCTGCCGCCTCGCTCAGCGCATCCTGAGCATTCTGAACCAGATTGTGCAGTACTTGCCGCAACTGGGTCGGACTTCCCATGACCTTGGGCAGCCCGGGCGAGAGCTCGGCGTCGATCGTGGTCGATGCAGGTCCGGACTCGTACAGGCCGAGCACCTCGCGCGCGAGCTGGTTCAGGTCGATTTCGCTGGTTTCGGTCTCCGGCTTGCTGCGCGCGTACTCAGAGAACGCATCGACCATGCGCTTGAGCGCGGCCACCTGGTTGACGATGGTCTGGGTCGATCGCTCCAGCATCTGCGCGTCGTTGGGTTCAAGCTTGGAAGCAAGCTTGTGATGCAGCCGCTCGGCCGACAGCTGGATAGGCGTAAGCGGGTTCTTGATCTCGTGGGCCAGCCGCCGGGCGACCTCACCCCACGCCGCATCCCGCTGCGCCTGGATCAGGCCGGTGACGTCATCGAACACCACGACATAACCGGCATCGGCGTTACGCTCGCGATCGACCTTCAGTTCCGAGCCACGCAGCAGCAACATCCTGCGCGCGCCCTTGGCGGTGTACTCGACCTGTCCCTCCCAGGCACGGTCGCTGGCTTCCTGGTCGTGCTCGATGAACCGGGCATGCACCTCGGCACCCAGCTTGGCCAGCGGTGAGGTGCCGGGGTCATCGCTGGTCAGCGCCCGCCCGAGGAAATCGCCCAGAGAGACACCGAGAATGTCGCTTGCGCTTCGGTTCGCTGCGCGCAGGCAGAACTGCGCATCGAAGGACATCACGCCGGAGGACAAGTTACCCAGAACGCTCTCGAGGTAGGCCTTGGCGGTCTCGATCTCGGTCTGGGTGCGCTGATTGGCGGCGCGCGCGTCGCCCAGCTGCCGGGTCATTGCATTGAACGAACCGGTAAGTACCCCCAGTTCGTCCCCACTGCTTACCGTTGCGCGCTGGCTGAAGTCGCCGCGCGCCACGGCCGCCGTACCTTCTGCGAGGATAGACAGCGGCGAAGCGAGCTGCTCGGAAAGGAAGATGGCCAGCGCAAACGAGCCGAGCAACCCGAGCAGCAGGGTGAGCGTGAGGGTCAGCCCGTACAGCTGTTTCAAACCGACCCGGGACAGAAGCAGCTCCTGGTAGTCGCGATAGCCCGACTGCACCACCTCGGCGGCGGCTGCCATTTGGGGCGGCACCTGCTGCAGCACTTGCAACACCCTGATGTCTTCGGTCAGGGACAGCGTGTTCACCGGCACCACCACCCGCAGATAGAGGCCCTTGTCCGGCAGCGATTCGATCGAGGAATAGGCCTGCTGAGCACGCACCTGGCGCAGCAGGGCACTGACCGACAGCTCGGGCATCGCCGCGATCCCGCTGCCCGACACCGCAAGCACGCTGCCGCGCGGGCTGAACAGCGCCGCCTCCGCGACCTGGTTCCGGTCGCGCAGCGCGTTGAGCGCGCCCGGCTGCTGCGCGGGTGGGCGCTCCGCCAGGGCAACCGGCATCGCCTCGGCGCGGGACGACAGATCGCGCAGCGCGGTGTCGAGCGTCGAGCGGCCAAGCGCAACCCCACCTTCAAGCGCCTTGTCGATCTTCACATCGAACCACGACTCGATGCTGCGCGCCATGAACTGCACGCTCACCGCGTAGACGAGCGCGCCCGGCAGCACCGCTACCAGCGAGAAGAAAATGGCCAGCTTGAGCGCCAGCTTGGAACCGAACACGCCTGCCTTGAGCTTGCGGCGAAGTCCCCAAAGCTGGAAAGAGATCACCGCCACCATGGCGAGCACCAGTCCGGCATTCAGCGCCAGCAGCAGACGATAGTGACTGGCAAACAGCTGGCTGTTGGCAGTGGCAGTAGACAACAGGAACAGCATGACTGCCGCGAACCCGACCAGCAGCACCACTGCGTACTTGAAGCGGCGTGAAGCGAACCAGGCGGCGGACTGTGCTGTATCGCTGTTCACGGTCAGGGCGCTACCGTGAACCGGAACCAGTCGGAGGCGAGGTTCCAGTCGCGCGAGCCGAACGGCGCCGCCTGAAACGGTCGCGGCAGCTGCGACAGATCCAGGCGCAGGCGCACCGTCGCGCTGTAAGTGTTGCCACGGGTCAGCGCTAAGGCTGGCAGCACTGGCCGGCGTCTCACCCGCCCAAGAACGGACAGCGCCTCTTCCAGAGTAGCGAAGTTCTGGAACAGGGTACCTGCCGACAACCGGTATTGGCGGGTCAGGATGTTGTAGCCGAGTCGGTAGGTCTGGGTGACAACACCGCTGCGTTGATCGAACCAGTACCAGCGTGGTCGATTGACCTCGAGTTCCAGCACGAAGAAGAGCGTGATGCCCTTGGACAGGGCTTCTTCAACCGGCGAGGGCAGGGTGACATCGAAATCAGCCGATAGCAGCCAGCCTTCCTCGGACGCGTCCAGCGAAGCGGTGCGCGCGAGGATCGCGTCGGCGCGAGCCGGAGCCGTCGACAATGCAAAGCATGCCACCAGCGCGAGGGCAAAGACGCTGGCCAGCGGTCGCCCGAGCACGCCGAAGCGCCAGAGCACGCCGAAGCGCCAGAGCACGCAGCGGCGCCAGTCAATGCTTGGTGAGTAGCGCGTAGTAGAACCCATCATGATCGGCATCGGGCAGCAGGCGCAGGACGGAGTCGGAGTCGGGGTCGCCGACCGGGCCGGCACCCTGGTCGCCCGCGGACCGGTTTGCCTGCAGCGTGCAGGATACCCGACGCGCGCTCGGCTGGTCGGTCAGAAAACGCGCCAGTACCTGGTCGTTCTCCGCCGCAAACACCGAACATGTGCAATAGAGGAGCCGACCGCCCGGCGCAAGCAGCGGCCAGAGCGCATCGAGCAGCCTTCCCTGCTGTGCGGCGAAGCGCGCAAGGTCATCTTCCCGCCGCAACCACTTGATGTCCGGATGCCGGCGTACGACGCCGGAGCCTGAACAAGGCGCATCGAGCAGGATACGCTCGAAGGCGCGACCATCCCACCATGCCGCGACATGGGCAGCATCGACCGCTCGCAGCGTCGTGCGCCGCCCCGGTCCTGCGGCCGCTTCTGCTGAGCCCGGGCCGGCCTGCAGCAGAGTGTCCAGTCCCAGACGCGCCAGGTTCGATTCAACCCGGGCCAGACGAACCCGATCGCTATCCAGAGCAACCAGGTCGATGTCGGCCAACTCGAGCAGGTGGGTGGTCTTGCCTCCCGGCGCAGCACAGGCATCCAGTACATGGTCACCGTCGCGTGGCGCGAGCAGCGGTGCTGCCAGTTGCGCGCCCGCGTCCTGCACGCTGAACCAGCCCTCGGCGAACCCGGGCAAGGATTCGACCGGCTGTGCACGCGCAAGACGAACACAGTGGTCCAGCGCCTGCGCCGTGACCAGGGGCCCTGCCGGCTCGCCCGCGGCCGCAGTCGGCGGCCCGACTGCGATTGAGGTCAGCGGCCGGGCCTCGATTCCCCGCTCGGCGCAGGCCGCGATGAACGCCTGTACGGTCGTGCACCGTCGGTTGACGCGGACGGTAAAGGGCGGATGTGTGTTGCCGACCTCGAGCACCGACTGCCAGTGCTCGGGATAGTCTCGGCGCAGCCGATCGATCCACCAGGGCGGATACGAGTAGCGGGCGCCATCGCTGGATCGGGCGATGACATCCATCTCGGCCACGCGCCGAAGCGCACCGCGCAATACCGCATTGACCAGCCCCCGTGCACGGGGGCTGCCCAGTGCTGGACAGGTCTCGACCGCCCCGTCGACGACCGCGTAGGGGGCTGCGCGGGTATGGCGAAGCTGGTAGAGCGCGACCCAGACCAGGGCCTGTAACAGCGGCTCGGTGATCGGGCGATCGAGCAGCGCGCTAGCGATAGTGCGCAATTCGCCCAGGAATCGCAGCGTGCCGTAGCACAGGTCCTGCAGCTGACCGCGGTCAGCTGGCTCGAGCCGGGGGGCAGCCGCCAGAGCAACCACCAGTTCGGCCGTCAGGCTGCGTCCGGCGAGAACGCCTGCGATCGCCCGCGCGGCGCGCGCCTGGACGTCCTGCATCAACCAGTGGCTCCGTCCACGACGCCGGTACCCGGATCGAGTCGACTGCCGATCGCCAGGGCTGGATGCGCGCGGGCGAAGGCGAGCGCGTCCTGGCGCCGCCCACCAGCGCGCTGCAGTGAATGCAGCCAGAGGACGCCTTCTCCGCAGGCGACACCGATTCCGCGCTGATCATCGATTTCTATAATTTGGCCGGGAGAGTGAATGTGAGCACACGCTTCACTACGCACTCCACTACGCACTTCACTAAGCGCCTCACATCTGGCGGACCACACCTTGAGCAACTGCCCGCCGATCAGGCAGAACGCGCCAGGCACAGGATCGAATGCGCGAATCTGGCGTTCAATCTGCGAAGCGCTCTGGCTGAAGTCGATCGCGGCCTCTCGCTTGTTGATCTTGTGCGCGTAAGTCACCCCGCCAGCGGGCTGCGCCTCGGGCCCTCCAGGCTGATCCAGCGACGCCAGGGTGTCAGCGATCATCCTGGCGCCCAGCCGCGCGAGACGGTCGAGCAGGCTGCCGGCAGTATCGGTCGGGTCGATCAACAGTGCGCTGCGGCGCCAGACCGGGCCGGTATCCAACCCGGCATCCATCTGCATGATGCTGACACCGGTCTCGATATCGCCGGCGAGCAGCGCGCGCTGGACCGGCGCCGCGCCGCGCCAGCGAGGCAGGAGGGAAGCATGAATGTTCAGGCAGCCGCGCGACGGAATCGTCAGCACTTCGGGCGGCAGCAGAAGACCATAAGCGGCGACCACCATTGCCTCAGGGGCGAGCGCGGCCAGCATCGCCTGCGCCGCGGGATCGCGCAGCGTCTGCGGCTGCGCCACCTGCAGGCCTCGCAAATGCGCCAGCTGCTTGACCGCGCTGGCGGTCATGCGCAGGCCGCGCCCGGCCGGTCGATCCGGCTGGGTAAGCACGACGGCGATGTCATGCCCGGCATCTGTCAGGGTGGCCAGGGCAGCCGCAGCAAACGCCGGGGTCCCGGCAAAAATCAGGCGCATAGGGTCATCTGTGTGGGCTCCAAGGCAGGCTTTCCGGTGCTGCGGCGCTCAAGCGCAGGCCGGATCGCGCCGCTAGTGGACCCAGGCTAGAGCGTCTTCAGCTGCTGCTTGCGCATGCGGCTCGCGATCCGGTTGCGCTTCAACCGGGACAGATGCTCCACGAACACGATTCCCCTGAGATGATCCATTTCATGCTGAACGCAGACCGCGAGCAAACCCTCCGCCCTCAACCTGAACGGCGTGCCCTGCAGATCCAGGGCCTGAACGACTACCCAGGCCGGCCGCTCGACATCGTCGAAGATGCCGGGGACGGACAAACAGCCTTCTTCGTTGCCGACCTGCTCGGTGGCAACCTCGACGATCCGTGGATTGATCAGGACGAGCAACTGATCGCGGGTTTCAGACACGTCGATGACGATCAGCTGGCGGTGGACGTCGACCTGGGTGGCGGCCAAACCGACACCGGGTGCTTCGTACATCGTCTCAGCCATCTCGGCAGCCACACAGCGCACCTCGGCGTCGACTTCAGCGATCGGCGCAGCGATCTTGTTCAGGCGGGGATCGGGATAGTGGAGGATCGGGAGCAGGGCCATAAATGCTTGCCAATTTAATGGATTACCCGCACAATCTCATGCAAGGTTTTAACTTCCGGAAAGGTTCCGGGGCGTGTCTCCGGAGATGCTGCCGGGAACATTCAGCCGGAGCCCCCCGGGAAAATAGCAGCCTTCGGCAGGCAGCTCCCGCCGCAGGCCAGAGTCCAAACGCCACCGCGACGCGGTGCGGGAGACGACTGCCGTGAGCCAGCTTATGACCCAGCCCATGCCCTACCCGACACTGCGCAGCGCCATTATATCGGTCGCGCTGGCGTTCGCCCTGCCATCGATGCTCAACTCGGCAGTCGCGCAGCCTGTCCAGCAGGAGTCGAGGTGGCCGATGCCAGCCCCGCCGCAGTCTGAGGCGCCCCGCGCGCCCGGCACCACTAAGCCTGGGACTGCGATCGCGACCGCGAACCCTGCGCTTCGTGACGATGCACCAGACCGCTATGTGGTGGTGCCGGGCGATACCTTGTGGGCGATTTCCGGCCGTTTCCTGAAAGATCCGTGGCGCTGGGGCGAGCTGTGGAGCATGAACAAAGAGCAGATCCGCAATCCGCACAGGATCTTCCCGGGCGACGTGGTGGTGATCAACCGACGCGCCGCACCTGGCGAGCCGGTGGCGCAACTGATTCAGGCTGAACAGGTAGTGCGGCTGTCGCCCAACGTGCGCATCGAGCCGATCGGGCCCAAGGCGATCCCGGCCATTCCGCCGCAGAAGATCGAGCCATTCCTGGTCAGACCGTTCATCGTCACCGATGAGCAGATAACGAGTGCCGCCACGATCGTCGAAACCCAGGAGAACCGGGTCGTCATCGGCGCCGGCAATGTCGCCTATGTGCGCGGCCTGGACGAGAAACTGGGTCGTAACTTTCAGGTATTCCGCCCGGGCCCGTTGCTGATCGATCCGGACACCAAGCGGCCGCTGGGCCGGGAGGCGTTCTACCTGGGTGACGCGAAGGTGGTCCGCTTTGCAGACGTGTCAACCATCGAAATCGTACGGTCAACCCAGGAAATCGTGCTGGGCGACCGGTTGCTGCCGATACCCCCGTCCGGGTTTCCGGAATACATTCCGCGTCCGCCGGAGCGGCCGGTCTCGGGCCGGATCATCGGCGTCTATGGCCGCGCCAACGTGGTCGAGGTTGCGCAGTACGATGTGGTCACCCTGAACCGCGGGTCAAAGGACGGGCTCGAAGTCGGCAACGTGCTGGCGATGTACCGCAATCCGCTTGCCGAGCGACAGAGCAACCGCCCGACCACCCTGTGGGGGCGGGTCGGACCGACCGGTAGTGACGATCCGCTGCGCATACAGGCGATTCCGCGCGAGGATTTCAACATGAGTGACCCTCGCGGCAGCAATCTCTGGGGCCGGGTCGGACCCAGCGGCTCGGACCGGTCGAAGGGGTCGAGCGCGCCCACCCAGGTGGCCCAGCCGCGACGCACCGGGGAAGGGGTGCCCGAGGAACGTTATGGCGTCTTGATGGTGTTTCGCACGTTCGACAATGTGAGCTACGCGATCATCATGGACACCTCGCGCCCGGTTAACGTCGGCGATACGGTGCGCAACCCCTGATCGCTGCCTGGGTTGACCGTTGTTGCCGGTCATCCGGACGCTGATCCGCGCCGCCTTCGGGTGGCGCGTTTCCTTCACCGCCGGAGATACCCAGGATGCCTGCAGGCCGCGACGCCTCCGACTGGCTGAGCGTAATGTTTGCGCCGGCGCTGTCCGACCGCCAGCGCCGCGCGATGATTGGTTCGACTGGGCCAGGTGCCAGCTGGGCGCAACGCGCGCAGTCGGACCCGGCGCTCGCGCAGTGCGCTGATGTCCGCCATGCACTTGCCCGCGGCACGCAACAGCCTGGGGTAAGTGCCGCCCTCGACTGGCTGTGCGCTGACGACCAGCATCTGATGACGCTGGACGACGCCGACTACCCGGCGCTGCTGCGCGAACTCGCGGATCCGCCGCTGGCGCTCTACATCAAGGGCCGCCGCGCGTTGCTGGAGCAGCCGTCACTGGCGGTGATCGGCAGCCGCAACGCGTCTGCACTCGGCGAGCAGACCGCCCAGGCGTTCTCGCGTTCACTCTCCCGGGCAGGCCTGACCGTGATAAGCGGGCTTGCTCTGGGCATCGACGCCGCGGCGCACCGGGGCGCGCTGGCTGGCGCTGGCGGGACCATTGGGGTCGTCGGCACCGGGCTCGATATCGTGTACCCGGCGAGGAATCGATCTCTGGCACAGCAGATCGCGGCCGAAGGCGCGCTGGTGTCTGAATATCCGCTCGGCGCAGCCGCCCGAGCGGATCACTTCCCGCGCCGCAACCGGATCCTGAGCGGACTCGCGCTCGGCTGCCTGGTGGTCGAGGCCAATCTGCGCAGCGGGTCACTGATCACTGCCCGGCTCGCCGCCGAGCAGGGCAGGGAGGTGTTCGCCATTCCAGGATCGATCCATTCGCCGCTGTCCAAGGGCTGCCATTCTCTGATCAAGCAGGGGGCGAAATTGACAGAGAGTGCCGCCGACATCATCGAGGAACTGGGCTGGCACCACTCGTCGATGCCAGCTCAGGTTGAAGGCAAAGCCTCATCGCATCCCAAGGAACAGCCTCTGCTTGACCATGAATTCAGCCTCTTGCTGGAAGTGATCACTTACCATCCAACCTCTGTGGATACACTGGCCGAGCAACTGGGCTGGCCCTTCCAGCGTCTTGCCGCCGGCCTGCTGACCCTGGAGTTGGGCGGGCGTATCGCTCGCGCCGGGCACGGCATGTATCAGCGCTTGGCTGATCCCGGATACTCAGGCGGGTACGAATCTTGATCGGGTGACCCATAGAATCCTGCGTGGGCATTCTCAGTCCCTCACCAGTGAATCGCGGGTGGGTCGACTGGGGGTAAGGTTTCCGTGGTCAGCGGATTGCCCGTATGATCAGCCGCTCTTTTTTTCGCGATCCCGCTGCCGCTAATCGACCCCTTTGGCGAGCCCCCGCACAGGGACTCTGCAAATCCCCAGCTTCGAACGGACCCCCCGTGGCTACCAAGACCCTGAAACCGACGCTCGATTCGACCGCCGTACGTCCGGCTGCCAAACGGCCGGCTCGGAAGAAGGCGGGTGGCGCAGAAGCAACGGCGGCCAGTACGCCGGTCGCCAAGGCGTCAGCCAAGGCGGTGGCGGTCGTTGGCGGCGGCAAGACACTGATCATTGCCGAGAAGCCGTCGGTTGCCACCGACATCGCACGGGTGCTCGGGGGCTTCGTCAAGCAGGCCGACTATTTCGAGAGCGACCAGTTCGTGCTTTCGTCCGCGGTGGGCCATCTGCTCGAGTTGGTGGTGCCGGAAGAGTTCGAGGTCAAGCGCGGCAAATGGTCGTTCGCCCAGTTGCCGGTGATACCGCCGCATTTCGGCCTGCGCCCGATCGAGAAGAACGAGGAGCGACTCAAGCTTCTGGTGCGTCTGCTCAAGCGCAAGGATGTGATCGCGCTGGTCAACGCCTGTGACGCCGGACGCGAGGGCGAACTGATCTTCCGCTATATCGTGCAGCACGCGAATGTGGCCAAACCGATTCGCCGGCTCTGGCTGCAGTCGATGACCCCGGCGGCGATTCGCGAAGGCTTCGCGAACCTGCGGGAAGACCGCGAGTTGCTGCCGCTGGCCGACGCGGCGGTCTGCCGTTCGGAGGCCGATTGGCTGGTCGGCATCAACGGCACCCGCGCAATGACCGCGTTCAATTCGAAATCCGGCGGCTTCCACAAGACCACGGTCGGTCGCGTTCAGTCGCCGACGCTGGCGATCCTGGTCGACCGGGAAGAGAAGATCAAGCGCTTCGTCTCGCGCCAGTACTTCGAGATTCATGGCGAGTTCGAGGCCAAGGCGGGCGCCTATCCTGGCCGCTGGTTCGATGAAGGCTTCTCGAAAGCCAAGGATGCCGATCCGGAATTGCGCGCCGAGCGTCTATGGGACGGTGCGCACGCCGCAAGCGTCGCCGACAAGTGCCGCGGCAAGCCAGGCATCGTCACCGAGGAGAGCAAGCCGTCGACCCAGATGTCGCCGGCCCTGTACGACCTGACCAGCCTGCAGCGCGATGCCAATGGCCGGTTCGGATTCTCGGCCAAGACCACGCTGTCGATTGCGCAGTCGCTGTATGAGCGGCACAAAGTGCTGACTTATCCGCGAACCGATTCGAAGGCGCTGCCCGAGGATTACATCGGGACCGTGGTGGCGACCCTGGAGTCGATGGCCGACAGCCGATACAAGAAACCAGCCGGGCAGATTCTGAAAGCCGGCTGGGTAAAGCCGAACAAACGCATCTTCAACAACGCCAAGGTCAGCGACCACTTCGCGATCATCCCGACCCCGATTCCGCCCAAGGCACTGTCCGAGGCTGAAGAGAAGATCTATGACCTGGTCTCCAAGCGCTTCATGGCCGTGTTTTTCCCGCCTGCCGAGTATCTGCTGACCACCCGCATCACCCGGGTCGAAGGCGAGCCGTTCAAGACCGAGGGCAAAGTCCTGGTCGCCCCGGGCTGGTTGTCGGTCTACGGCAAGGAAGCCGCAGACGAGGACTCG
>Ga0105046_10013924_pt1 | contig 12425 bp, 11 predicted proteins | sample MAT03_FD_78385 | JGI IMG/M metagenome (GOLD analysis project Ga0105046, IMG submission 78385) | Freshwater microbial communities from Lake Fryxell liftoff mats and glacier meltwater in Antarctica - MAT-03 (megahit assembly) | ecosystem: Environmental > Aquatic > Freshwater > Ice > Liftoff...
ATGTAGCTTCTACCGGAATGGGATTGGCGAATATTGCTGCTAAATATAAATTACTAAACAAGCCTTCCATCAGAATTGAAGAAGGAATTCAAGAATTTTCTGTTACATTACCTATAATATAAACGAACATGAGAGTATTAATTATTGAAGATGAAAACCTCGCTGCAAAGCGTATCATGAAAATGGTGAAAGAGCAGGAACCCGATTTTATTATCGAGGGTATTACGGATAGTATTGAATCTTCCGTCTCCTGGCTGAAAGCAAATCCACACCCTGATTTGATTTTAATGGATATTGAATTGGCCGACGGACAAAGTTTTGAAATCTTTAATCAAATTGATGTCAAGAGCACAATCATATTTACAACAGCATATGATGAATTTGCTATTCGCGCTTTTAAGGTGAATAGTATTGATTATTTATTAAAGCCTATAGATGCGGCCGAACTAAAAAATAGTTTTGAAAAGTTTAAAGAATTGAAACAATCTAGTATCGTTGCACCAAAATTGGATATGGAAACCATAGTCTCTGCGCTCAAAGAGAAGCAACAAAGTTATAAGCATCGCTTTTTGGTAAAACAAGGTCAGCGTTTGATTCCGATAGATATTCAGGAAATTGCCTATTTCTATACAGAAGATAAGGTAAGTTTTATAAAGACGTATACGGAGCATCGTTATATTGTCGATCATTCATTGGATGAACTGGAATTGTTACTCGATCCTAACAATTTTTTCAGAGCGAATCGTCAGTTTATTGTTGGTCCGAAATGTTTAGATGGAATTCACAACCATTTTAATGGAAAATTAAAAATCAATTTGAAACCGAATACTGGTGAAGAGGTGTTTGTAAGTCGTGAGAAAGCTGCTGATTTTAAAAAATGGTTGGGAGAAAAGTAGAGTTCATCTTTCAAACAACTGTATGGATTCCTTTTTTAAAATGCTTTTGAATTTCAATTGATTCATCTGTAATTTTAAGTCGGCAGAACAGGAATCTTGCAAATCGGAGGGCTCTTGCCATAAGCTAATGTAATCGATTTTAATTCCTGTGAGTTCTTCAGACTGAATCATGTTTACGCATGGACGATTGCTAGAAACATGATTTCCCAAATGGATTTCCGGATCCATATTTTTTTTCCAGAGTAAAGGAAATACCTTTTGAGTTGCTTCGTAATTATCTAAAATAACACAACTTTTTATTGCTCCTAAATAGCAAGATAAATTTGAATGCATCCAGTTGGATGAGTAATTTATTGGCAAAACAACGCTACCAACTGCAATTCGATCAGAAGCTTCTAGATAATATTGAGCCGTTTCGTTGAGTTCCTTTTGTACTCTCCAATGAATTTTCATCATTCCGAGACTGAAGCTAAGTGCTAAAACTGCTGCGAAAATGTTTATTTTTTTTGGCAAGTTTAAAGTGGCCATCCAAATGCACCAGGCCATGTAAAACCATTGCACAAAACGCACAGATAATATTCCTCCCGAAGCCATGCTATCAGGTATGATGAAAATTAAGATTAAGGATAACAATGTAATCAGTCCGAAACTTATTTGGTTTTTTGTCCAGCTAATTTTTATGAATCCAATGAGCGTTAGAGCCAATACAATAATTCCGAAAATCAACGTAAAAACTTTTTCTGATGCGTAATCATAAACCACAAACATTCTTGAAAAGAGTAGATCATTGATTAATTGTGAGACTGGCAAATAAGCTACCTCTCCTCTATAACCTCCAGTTCCAAAGACGAAAACGAATAAGAAACTAAGAAATAATCCGGGCAAAGCCACAATAAATAAATACAACAATTGTTTGCCCAAATTTTTTCTTTCTGATTTGGGAGTATTAAATACACTGATAATTCCTGCGGATAATCCTGCTAAAAGAAAAACTACCAAATGAGAAAAGTAAAGTATCACGAAAAAAAGCATCGTAAAAAGACCATTTTTTAAATGCAGTCTGTCGTAATGTGATTTTAACCACCAACACATCCACCAAGGCAAAAGAGCAATGGCTAATGCAAAATTATAAAAGCCAAGAAGAAAAGTGAAGTTGAAAAGAAATGGAAAGACGAACCAACTCAGCCAAATAGCATTTTCATTTATCTGAAAAATTAATTTTCGAAAGCCATATACCGTCAAAATAAAAATTAAAATCATAATGAACTTTTCGGACCACAAAACGGGGACTATCAGTTGCACTAAGCTCAAAATAAAATGGCCGGTCCACTTGGGTTCAGGAAAGGCATTAAACTCAAAAAAAGAATGAAGATTAAGAGTGTTTTCGAGCAATAATTCTTTCATTAAATGAGCATTGTACAAATGTGCCGGACCATCTAATGTAACAAATGGAGTAAGCAATAAAATCGGTAAAATATGAATGATGAATGCCAGGAAAAAAAGACATGGCTCCCAATTAAATATTGATTTCTTGATCATTTGGTTCCGAAAAGTATCTCAAATTTTTGTATTCACGTCTTTCACCTCATTATTTTTTCAAATGCATTGTAAATGAGAGTTTTCGCAGTAACTAATAATTGAAATTTACGGGAGAATTAATTACATTTGTAACGTATGAATGCCTTCGTAGTCTCCGCCCGTAAATACCGTCCCGCCACCTTTGATACAGTGGTAGGTCAAAGTCATATTACCGATACCTTAAAAAATGCGATCCGAACTCAACATTTGGCGCAAGCCTTTTTGTTTTGCGGACCTCGTGGAGTTGGCAAGACAACTTGCGCAAGGATTTTGGCCAAAACAATGAACTGTAATTCGTTGACTTCTGATATTGAAGCATGTAATGAGTGCGATTCCTGTAAGTCTTTTAATTCAGGCCAAAGTCTCAATATTTACGAGTTGGATGCTGCATCGAATAATTCGGTTGAAGATATTCGTAATCTGGTAGAGCAAGTACGATACGCACCACATTCCGGAGAATATAAAATCTATATTATTGATGAGGTACACATGCTTACTTCCAATGCCTTTAATGCATTTTTAAAAACGTTAGAGGAACCTCCCTCCTATGCAGTTTTCATTTTGGCAACTACGGAGAAACATAAAATTATTCCTACCATTTTATCACGCTGTCAGATCTTCGATTTTAATCGCATTCAGGTAGATGATATTTCGAAGCATTTGCAGTATGTTGCTACGCAAGAAAAAGTACAGGCAGAAGAGGAAGCTTTGCATATCATTGCTCAAAAGGCAGATGGTGCATTGCGAGATGCTTTGTCCATCTTCGATCAAGTGGTAAGTTTTGCCGGTACAAATCTGACCTATAAAGATGTAATTAATAATCTGAGTATTCTTGACTATGATTATTATTTCGAGATAACCAATGAAGTCAGGGAAGGTAATATTCCAGGCGCTTTACTTACCTATAATGAATTAATTTCGGATGGTTTTGATGGGCACCATTTCATTACCGGATTAGCGGGACATTTTCGTGATTTGCTAGTCTCCAAAACTGAATCAACACTTTCTTTATTGGAAGTCAGCAAAGGCACTCGCGAACGTTATAAGTTGCAAGCCAGCCAAATTGTGCAAAAACATATTTTACAATATTTGGCCATTTGCAGCAAATGCGATATCGAGTATCGTACTGCTAAAAATCAACGATTGCATGTGGAGTTGGCTTTAATTCGACTGTGTTTGGTAGCTGGTGGACAAGAAGAAGAAATGCCACTCACTACTTTCGAAAAAAAAACTGAAGTAAGGAAAATAGTAGCGAAGAAGGCTGAGGTAAGTGATAGTTATGGAAGTTCAAATTCTACACCATCAAAGCCACTTGAACAAGCAGTCAATAAAATCAAAGAGGAATCGTCAGAGCAGCCAATGGTGAATGAAAGTTCTGCCGAGGAATTGGCAAAACCTATTGCTCCTTTTGCAAAGGCACAGATTTTATCTCAGGAAGTTACGAAAGACGCTGCTCCGGCCCCATCTCTATTCAAAAATACATCTTTAGCTTCCTTGAAAAAGAAAGTAGAAGAAGTGGTGAATGAAGAGCAAAAGGAAAATCTTCCGGATTTAAAAAATTCATTTGATCACGAGACATTAATAAAATTCTGGAGTTTGTTTTCTGATAAAGCAAAGTCAGAAGGTAAAATTCAATTGAGTACTACTTTAACAATGTACGTTCCGGTGATCAAGGAAAATTATCAGATTGAGATCTCCGTACATAATCCGACTCAGTTGGAATTACTTGTTGAAGAAAAAGAAGATTTAGTTAATTACCTGAGAGAAAAGCTAAGCAACTATGCTTTGAACGTTCATGCGGTTATTGATGAAAACCGTGAGCAAGGCGAAGAGATTTTTACAAATAAAGAAAAGTATAAGAAAATGGCAGAGAAAAATCCCGGGCTCGATGATTTCAGAAAGCAATTGGGGTTGGAATTAGAACTTTAAATTAACCTTTAAAATTAAGAGCTAAAGCGTATGCCAATACTGGCCGCCATCATTAAACGAAGTTTAGAATTGCGTCATCGCTTACGATTGACGAGTGATACTCCTATCAATTATCAAAAAAGGGAGTTGAAGAAACTAATGCGTAAGGCACAGTTTACCATGTTTGGTCAGACCTATAATTTTACCGGAATTGTAAATAGTCGTAATTTTTTAAATAAGTTCAGAGCAACCGTTCCTGTGCATGATTACAAGACGATTTATGCGCGTTGGTGGAACAAAACTTTACATAATGAGGAAGATGTTACCTGGCCGGGAAAAGTAAATTATTACGCATTGAGTAGCGGCACATCTGAAAGTTCAAGTAAGCACATTCCGGTTACCAGTGATATGGTAAAAGCCATTCGCCGTACCAGTGTTCGTCAAATGATAAGTTTGGGTGGATATACCGGATTGCATGGAGATGTGTTCTCAAAAGGAATATTAATGTTGGGAGGTAGTACTCATTTGCATCAACAAGGATCGTATTTCGAAGGGGATTTAAGTGGAATTACAACCAGTAAAATTCCATTTTGGTTTCAACATTTTTATAAGCCAGGACGAAAAATTTCGAGAGCAAAAGATTGGAATACCAAATTAGATGAAATTGTAGAAAATGCACCTAATTGGGACATTGGAATTTTGGTAGGTGTTCCTGCTTGGTGTCAATTGCTCATTGAAAAAATAATTGATCATTATAAACTTAAAACGATTCATGATATGTGGCCGAACCTGGCTATATATGTTCATGGCGGAGTAAGTTTTGAGCCCTATCGTAAGAGTTTTGAAAAACTGGTAGATCATCCGCTCACCTATATCGAAACTTATTTGGCATCCGAAGGATTTATTGCCTATCAACATGAGCAAAATAATCGCTCCATGCGCATGGTATTGAATAATGGATTGTTTTTTGAATTCGTTCCATTTACAAAAGACAATTTCAACGCAGACGGAGAATTGGTGCGCAAGCCTAAAACATTATTGATTGACGAAGTAGAGTTGGGTGAAGAATATGCTTTGCTGCTTTCTACTGTGGCGGGTGCTTGGCGTTATTTAATTGGAGATGTGATTAAATTCACTGATGTTGAAAAGGCAGAAATTGTTATTACGGGTCGAACCAAACATTTTTTGAGTCTTTGCGGTGAGCATTTATCGGTGGATAATATGAATAAAGCGATTGAGATGGTTTCTGACGAGTTCAACATTAGCATTAATGAGTTTTCTGTATCAGGCATCAAACATGGAACGCTCTTCGCGCATAAATGGTACATCGGCACTGATGATAAAGTAGATCCGGAAGCTTTACGTTGGAGCTTGGATGAGAAATTGAAAATTCTAAATGACGATTATCGCGTTGAACGTTCATCTGCTTTAAAAGAAATTTTTGTTGAAGTGGTTCCACTTAGAATTTTTATGAATTGGATGGAAAAAAACGGGAGGGTCGGTTCGCAGAATAAATTCCCTCGCGTGTTGAAAAATCATCAGTTTGAAGATTGGGAGAAATTTGTAAGCGAGGAATTGGTATAAATGGATAACATGTTTGTTTCCGGTTTCACTTTTGTTCGAAATGCGGTTAAGTTCGATTATCCTGTAAAAGAATCCATACTTTCTCTCCTACCTCTAGTAGATGAGTTAATTATTTGTTTGGGTAATTCAGAGGATGCAACTGCTGCATTAATTGATAGTATCGCATCTCCAAAAATTAAGATTATCCATTCCTTATGGAATGAAACATTGCGAGAAGGTGGTCGCGTCTTGGCTGTAGAAACGAATAAAGCATTTCAAGCAGTTTCTCCTCAATCCGATTGGTGTATTTATTTGCAAGCCGATGAAGTGATTCATGAAGATGATTATGCTGCCATTCGCGAAGCCATGCTAAAGTTTAAGCAAGATGAGCGTGTTGAAGGATTATTATTTAACTATGTTCACTTTTATGGGAGCTATCATTATGTGGGTAATTCCAGAAGATGGTATCGTCATGAAATTCGAATTGTGAGAAACAAGAAGAACATATTTTCTTATAAAGATGCACAGGGTTTCAGAATCGATGATCGTCCTTTGCAAGTAAAGAAAATCAATGCACGCATTTTTCATTATGGTTGGGTAAAAAGTCCATTGTTTCAAACCGCAAAACAACAGAGCTTTCATCGACTCTGGCATTCGGATGAAAAGGTAAAAGCAAGAGTAAAAGAAGGAGAGTTTGATTACTCTGGCATCGATTCATTGAAAGAATTTTCTTTAACGCATCCAAATCCCATGGTGGAAAAAGTTCAACGTATGGATTGGGAATTTCAATTTGATACCACTAAAAACAAGCTGAATTTCAAGAATCGAATATTGCATCTTATTGAGAAAACTACAGGCAAACGATTGTTTGAGTATAGAAATTATAAAGTGATTTAAGAAGTAAGAGTTCGCATTTTTTGGGTCTTTGTTTTTTGTGTCTTTGCCTCTTTGCGCTCAATAGCTATCGGGCTTTGCGAGAAAAAAAATATAACAAATGAAAAAATTATTTTAATTTTCTCTAAAAATTCTTCTGCTCAACGGCACAATTAAAAAGGGAATACTGAAGAACAAAACTCCTGCCATCAACCAAAATACAATGGGTCCCTGATCTGCAATAATCACATCATTATTCACTAAAAAACTAATGAAGGGATCCACCCCGAATAATAAAATAAATAGAAATACCAAGAAGCCAAAAATCATGGTAAAATAATACGCTTTACGGTCTTTGATTTTTTGATAGGGCTTCTTCATTCGTTTCCTTCTTAAAGCGACTTTCACGATGATAGCCCAACTAAAGAAGAATAGAACCCAGGAAAGCCATTCTAAAACCAAAGAAAATGTATTGGTGGTATCTTCCATTTTTAGTAAGGTAATCCCATCTTTTTATAAAGCTTCACCATTAACCAAGCCGGACCAATCAATAAAAATTGTAAATCTTTTAAAAAAGATGGCTTCTTCCCTTCTATTTTATGTCCGATAAATTGACCCACCCATGCTAAGAGAAATGTCAAGAAGAATATTTTTATAGCATGGTCATACCAATGGAAATGCACATAGAAATCGATGGCTAAACAAGCCATTCCGAAGAATAACATGCCTATCCATAAAGTTTTGGATAGGTTGAAATAGTATACACTAATTATCAAAAGAGTAACATTGGCGAGATTGCCTAGTAGCGGCAAGGATACCAAAAACAATATACCGCTGAGACTCCAGAAAATTAATGGAACACACATCCAATGAATGAAGTTGTTGGTGGGGTTAGTATGACTTTCGCCATACTCTTCCAGTAGTAGTTCGAGTTTAGTTTTCAATTTTTTTAATCTTTTCAAAAATAAAGCAATTATGAATGCTTCCATGTACTATTTTTGGTAAATGCGATTGATTCACTTGCTTATTCTACTAAGCTACATTTCTTGTCAGGAGAAAAAATCTGATCGGAGTGAAAATTCAGGGACCAAGGTCTCTGTAAATCAGCAAGTCGAAAAGGCTGGACATCTTTTTAGTAATCAATCGTGCGAGCGTGATCCTGCATTATTATATTCAGTTTATTATCCCCTCGACTATAACAATTCACAAAAACTGCCTGTATTTATTCTTTTCGATCCACATGGTGATCCGGATTTGCCCTTACAAAAATACCAGCGTTTGGCCGATGCTTATAACTATATTTTAATCTCATCTAAAGATTCAAAGAATGGAAATGGTCCTGAGCAAACTGGAAGTATATTGCAAGCGATCGTTTATCAAACACTATTTATTGAAAAGGCAGATACCAATCGCATCTTTACCGGTGGATTTAGCGGTGGAGCTAGAGTAGCTTCCATGTTGGCATTATCACCGGCCGGAATAAAAGGACTGATGCTTTGTGGAGCAGGATTACCTGCAGGATCATGGACAGGATTGCCTCCACATGTGATTGTCGCTTTGGCCGGAAACAGCGATATGAATTTGTCGGAAGTCATTAATTTTAAAACGGCAGATCCTCGTTTGATGAGTAGGTATCAAATAATCCGATTTGAAGGAAAACATGAATGGCCTCCTGTAGACCAAGTGGAAGATGCATTTATCGCATTTGATGCCATAGCACAGCGCGATCGTTTTGTAGAAAAAGATTCGGCAAAACTTGAAAAAGAAAGAGCAACTTTGAATCTGCATGTCGATTCATTGAAGAATGACATCGAAAAAGCAGAAGCACTTAAAAATATCATTAAAAATTTCAATGGCATGTTAGTGCTTCATCAGGAAGAAAAAGAGTTGGAAAATCTTTTGAAATCTTCCTCCTATCAACAAGCAATTGCTTTGGAGAAACAATTGAATGTGCAGGAAGAAAGGTACCGAAACTATTTTTTAAAAGCGCTAGGCGCAAGTGATATTTCTTGGTGGGAAAAAGAATTTCCTGCATGGGAAAAATCTGCCGAAAAGAACAAGTCGCGCGAGTTTGCAGCTATGAAGAATAGAATAAAAGGAATGCTTAGTTTGGCCACCTATATGTCTTTAACGCGTTCTATTTCCGCATTGCATGCAGATCAAAGTTTGTATTTATCTCATGTATATCGTCTCGTTGATTCTGAAAATTCCGAGGCTTGGTATTTATCATCGGTAACTGCTGCACAGAGTGGAAATTTAGGACAATGTTTGGATTTTTTGGATCTTGCTATACAAAAGGGATTCAAAGATCAAACACGTTGTAAAACAGAGCCGGCCTTTGCTGCACTTCAGAATGACAATCGATTTCAACAAATGATTTATAAAATAGTAAATTAATATGATCCCACACCTTCGCGAAGAGTTCAACCATTTATTTAGTCCCGAAAAGTACAAAGCTTTACTTGACGAAATGAACAGTACGTTTAATTATGAAATTGGATTTCGTGTTTCAGAAACGCCGTTGTTCATGGATAAAGCATTGCGTCAGGTTGTTGAAAAGGCAGGTGAAGACATTATTGATGTCATTGTACAACCTGATTTTATAGCGCATTCTGAAATGGCAATACCAACTGTTTTAAAAGTTCCCAATGAAGACAGTAATACTAAATTGTTGGCAATCGATTTTGCAATCTGTGAAGATGGAAAAGGTGGCTTAATTCCTCAGCTAATCGAGTTGCAAGGCTTTGCTTCACTCTATTGTTATCAGGAATGGACATCCTTGATGTATCGAAAGCATTATAAGATTCCTGAAAATTTCGACAATAAATTCAACGGCTATACACACGACTCGTTCATTAAAAGATTAAAAAGTATAGTGATCGCCAATCAGGACCCGATGGAAACTGTTTTATTGGAGATTGAACCTTGGAAACAAAAAACTCAAATTGATTTTCATTGTGCGAATTTGTACTTGGGAATTCCTGTTGTTTGTTTAACAGATGTGATTCGAGAAGGAAGACATTTATTTTACAAGAACAATGGAAAAAAAACAAGAATTCGTAGAATTTACAACCGGGTTATTTTTGATGAACTTCTGCAAAGAAGAGATTTAGATTTGCAATTTAATTTGACGGAAGATGTAGAGGTAGAATGGGTCGCTCATCCGAATTGGTTTTTCAGAATTTCAAAATACACCATGCCTTTTTTAAAAGGTCCTAGCATTCCTGAGTGTCATTTTGTAAGTCAACTCCCTTCTATCCCTGATGATCTCGAGAATTGGGTATTAAAACCATTGTTCAGCTTTAGTGGGCAAGGAGTCATTTTTGACGTTGAGAAATCCAATATCACTTCCTTGGAGAATCCAGGGAATTACATCTTACAGAGAAAAGTGAAATACGCGAATGCTTTGATTTCACCTACCGGACCCGTTAAATGTGAAATCCGACTCTTGTACCTTTGGGCAGAAGGTGAAGCTCGTCCTACACTTACGATCAATTTAGGCCGTATGAGTAAAGGGAAGATGATTGGTGTGCGCTACAACGAAAATTTCGATTGGGTAGGCGGCACTTCCTTCTTCATGGAAAAAGACTGATCCTTTAAGGTTTCGGTGCGGGAGGTGCTAAAGCAAATGCCTTCACATCGCACTCAAAATTACCTCTGTGACTACCGTCGCAAAAGGGCTTATTTTTTGAATGACCACATCGGCACAAGGACACCACTGTTCTTCCTGCTAAATCAAAGGCATTTCCTTCTGCATCTACAATTTCGAACTCGCCTTCTAAACGGATAGAACCGTTGGCATTTATTTTAATTTTAGTCATCATCTTTTTAGTTTTTTCTTTCCGGCAAATAGGTGTATGAAAGCATGAGTCCACACAAGCAACTGCACGACATCATAATGTATAACACCACCATGATCGATTTGTTATAGGCATCGAAATTCATTTCATGCTGAATGATCCCTATAAGTGAGAGGAAATTGGCAATAGTCCTTTGAATAAAGACGACCATTCCTCCAAATGAAAGTCCGAATCCTACCCAAATTGCTTTTTGATTCTTGGTACAATACCAAGCCGTAACCCACAAGGCTATACCCAAAATTACACCTGCCAACATCATATTAAAAGCTTTCGAACCTACAATCATATAAGCGGCTAGACCATTGATAATAAGTAGGGTTCCTTGTACAACTAAGGCGCGAATATGAGGTAGAGAATGCATTTTTTGAGAGTGAATGGTGTTTGAAAATAAGAATCAATCAGAACATACAAAGATAAATATAATCTCATCAAAATATTGAGTTAAAAATGTTCGAGAATTAAGCTGAATTTTATAAGTCTTTAGTATAGAATGGTTATTTTTGTAGAAATCACTATCTCTATTCATGACCATTCCTCCTGTCCTTGATGAAATTCCTACCAAAGCTGAATTGCCTAAAATTCTGATGTTGGGATGGGAATTCCCTCCCGTTATTAATGGTGGATTGGGGGTGGCATGTCATGATTTGTGTATCGCGCTTTCAAAATACGCACAGGTGACCATGATCATTCCGAAATCGAACCCTGATTTCGTAGTGAAAAATTTGAATTTAATTGGTTTGAATACCATCGATGCCAAAACACTGCGAAACATCGGACATACCGAGTCCTATAAAAAAGTAAAGCAGGTTCATTTTATCGACACACATTTAAATCCGTACTATAACGGTGACGCCACTCCGCACCATGATCTTCAAAATTTAAGTAGTCAATATCTCAAAACGGTAAAAATTGGAGAGGAGACGGCTGAAGTTTTTCAGATTGATGATTTGTATGGTGGAGATGTGATCGAGAAAGTTACCATTTTCGGGAAGTTAGCTGCTAAGTTGGCCCTCTCGCTCGACTTTGATGTGATTCATGCACACGACTGGATGACCATGATTGCCGGAATGGAGATCAAGGAAAAAACAGGAAAGCCTTTGGTGGTGCACGTACATTCACTCGAAGTGGATCGTGGCGGACCACAAAGCAAGGGTTGGGTGTATCAGGTAGAAAAGCATGGAATGGAATATGCGGATGTATTGATGCCAGTAAGCAATTTTACTGGACATGTCATTCACGATTATTATCAAATTCCCTGGAGTAAAATACATCCTGTACACAATGGAATTCGTCCGGTAGAGCCATTCAAGAGTGAGCCCATGTTCAAAGAAAAAATGGTGCTCTTTGTTGGCCGCTTGACCAGGCAAAAAGGACCGGAGTTTTTTGTAGACATAGCAGAAAAAGTTTTACAGAAAGATCAAAATGTACGCTTCGTGATGGCAGGAACTGGTGAATATTTCAACCCTTTACTCGAGCGTGCTGCTCAACGCGGTATTGCCCATCGTTTTCATCTAACCGGATTCTTAAACCTCGACAAAGTAAGGAAATTACTCAGCTTAGCGGACGTGTACATTATGCCTTCTGTTTCAGAGCCATTCGGTCTTTCTGCAGTTGAAGCCGTTCAATTTGGAATTCCTACTGTTATTAGTAAGCAGTCCGGCGTAGCAGAAGTACTACATGGTTCTCTTAAATTTGATTATTGGGATATTAATCGTGCTGCATCTTATATTCTAAACTTGTTGCATGA
>Ga0105046_10013926_pt1 | contig 12424 bp, 9 predicted proteins | sample MAT03_FD_78385 | JGI IMG/M metagenome (GOLD analysis project Ga0105046, IMG submission 78385) | Freshwater microbial communities from Lake Fryxell liftoff mats and glacier meltwater in Antarctica - MAT-03 (megahit assembly) | ecosystem: Environmental > Aquatic > Freshwater > Ice > Liftoff...
ACAAAATGTTCGTTGCCCCCACCACATCCCGATGAACAATCGCGCCGCAATCTTTATTTGCGCATCGATAGATGCGTCCCTGCGGTTTGTGTCGATTGCCACACGATGGGCAAGTTTGCGAACGGTACCGTCCACTGTACAAAGTATAGTTACTACTATCTGAGTTGGCAAGACATTTGTGCTGAACCCCAGGGCTGTTGCAAAGTCTTGTGTGAAACAATTTCAGTGGATCACAAAGCACATCCCCACCCCATCCGACCGAAGGTCGGCATCCCCTCCCCATTTCGTAGCTATACATTACCCACAATACTCACCAGTTTCTCCGATTTTTCATGCGTAAGCCCCTCTTGATTTAGGGGGTCTTTGCAGCGGGTTTTAGGGGCTAGACGGAAACGCTATGCTCACCCATGTGGTCAAGTCGTCGGTGAACCAAAATAGCTGATGGCGCGCGTCTGCCAGCCACAAGCGTGCCCGTCGATGCAGCGCCATCGTCGTAAAGTAAGCGTCGGCGGGCGCATCCGGTGGGGCGACAGCACGCCATGCGCCATTGCTCAACACCCACACCCGTCCATCGACCAGCGCGAACAGATCGGTCAAAAAGGGCAAGAGCGTATCGAGGCGGTCGCCGGGCGGAGATGGGGCGATCCGCTGCCACACCCGTTCGATGGTGCGCCAGCGATACACATCATCGGCGGTGACGGCGAGCAAGTTGGCGTTGCCATCAATGGCGAGCCGCCGCACCGTCGCGGGCGGATTCAGCGTGCGCCATGTGAGTCCCATGTCGTCGGTCAGCGCGGGCACGCCGTTCAAGATGGCGTGGCTGTGATCCGCCAGCATGACGAAATCGCGGGCGGGCAGATCGGGCTTCGGTATGTCCAAGAGCCGCCATGTCGCCAGTTCATCCGCGCCTTGCTGTGCCCGTGCCACGCCTTGATCGCCCATGGCGAACACGAAGCCGTGCATCGCCTCCACTTCTTGAACCGGCGGCGTGTCGGGTACCCGCTCCCATAGCCCCAAGCCATTCCGCAAGACGCCCGCCGTCGTCGCCGCATAAACGACACCCCCAAAGTCGATGTAGAGATCGGCAATCGGCGCTTCCAGCGGGACGGTCGCCCAAGCGTTGCCGTCCGGTTCAAAGAGCGCGCCCCCACGGGTGACGATATAGGGACGATCATTATTGGGGGCAAACGCCAGTTGCAGCGGATCGCTAGGCGAAACAGCATAGGTGACGACAGGGGCGCGCGGGATGAGGATCATCGCGGCGATGACGATGATGAGTAAGCCACAGGTCAAGATCAAGCGGATGCGCAATTGTTTTTTCATGGGCATGAGTATATCGCCATTCCCGCCGCACAAAAAGACGAATCTTAAGCTTAAAAATATCGTGCCTACTCAGGCATAGAAACAGAATAAAATAAATAGGGAGGCATGAAAACGTGAAGAAAAAAAGGAAAATACTCCTCGAAACGTGGATGTAGGGGTGGATTAGGCGCTTGTCAATCGTTCGTTAACATGAAGGTTCGCGCGCCGAAATTCCACCCATTTGCCGCCAACGGTCATTTCTCCCTTTATTATCGACCGTTTTTCAGCCTGAGCAGTTACAAAATATCTACACTCAAAATTGAAATTCGGGTTTATGATCATCAAAATTGAAAGTTAGTTTGAGGAATAGCCTTATTGTGGCGTTCGCCCATAGCCTTGCTCGTTTCAGCGGGCGCTTTAGCGCGCTCCTCCTCCTATGCGTTTTTGGCGTAGGGGCACAGGTCGCCGCCCAAGATATCGACCTCGCCCCTTACATCAGCCAAAATGACCCCACGCTTGCCCTAAAACTGTTTGCCCAACTGAACGATTGGCGCATCCAAGAAGGGTACGCCCCGTTTCAGTCAAACCCCATCCTCACAGAAATGGCAATCGAACAAGCGGCATTTGTGCGCTATCAGGATGTGATCGGTGATATCGAAACTTATCACATCGATCAATTTGGGACGTCGCCGCGTGTGCGCGCTTTTCAACGCTTTGGGTGGCAGCCTTTTGGCAACCCCGACCAAATCGAGATCGGCGAAAACGCGGGCATCGGTACGATCAACTTTGCGCTCGACTATTGGCGAAATTCAGAGATTCACCGCCGCGCCGCCCTCAGCGACATCTACCGCGAGGCGGGGGTGGCGGCGATCCCGAACGGCAAAACCGATGCGATTTTTATCGCTGTCTTTGGGGCACGTCCCAATGTACTGCCGATCACGTTTGACCCGCGCGACCAACTGCTGTTCATGCCGCGCGAAAACAGCCGCTACAGCACAATCGGGAATACAACAGCGGAGATCCGTGTGTTTAGCGAGGATGGCACCGCGTTGACCGATACCTTGTCATGGCGTTATGCCATGCGCATCAGCAATTATCCGTCTAATCGCGTGTCCGTCTTGTATACGTCGGGGTTGCAACAAGTCATCATTGCTGTGGATTTGATATCTAATCGCGTTATCCTGCCCTATAGCCTCAGCGAATCGAGCGAACAGAGCGACGCCTATGCCGCGACCAGTACCCCGACCTTCACGCCGACTCTCACCTTCACACCGACTCTCACCTTAACCCCCATGCCGACCTCATTATTCACGCCAACCCCTTCGTGGACGCCCACCATCACCCCTACGCCTAGCCCGACGTGGACGCCCACCATCACCTATACGCCCAGCCCCACATTCACCCCGACCGCCACCCAGACGCCAACGCTTGCGCCAACGGAGATCGCCAACCCCGATGTGCTGATATCCTACACTGACACCACCTTAGTGCTACGCAACGTCTCGGCACGCCGTCTCAACTTGACCGATCTACGCCTCGTTGGGGCAGCGGGCAGAGCCACCATTGCGGGGTGGTTGTCGGTGGTGTCCTTCCCAGCGGATGCCTTCCCGCCCAATCACTGCCTCGTCGTCACCATCGGGTCGGCACGCGCCGACACCAGCGGATGCAGTTTTGTGCGTAGCCAAATACAGATCGCGGCGGAGCGCGCTTTCTGGAGGTTGGGGACATTCACCATCGAACGGGGCGGCACAGTGGTGACGACGTGCCAACCCGTGCCTAGCGGACGCTGTTTGCTGTTGTTGGTGCCCTAAAATCAACGTTAGGGGGGCGCGAACGTCATCGCTTCGATCTGGACTGCACGGCAAGCGTATACGCCCCCCGGCGGCAGCGCGCAGCTCGGATCGAGCGCCAACAGCAAGGTGTGATAGCCCGCGCCATATTGCACCCACAATTGCGCCTCTGCCGACCCGCTGATCGTCCAGCGGGCAAGCGCAGTTGGGTCGGCGTCTAGGGTCACGATCACATCGCGGGCATCGGTTGACGCCAGCGTCACAGTCAACAAGGCACCGCCCGCCGTCGGCGCATAAAAATCCAGTGCCACTGGATCGCGGATCGCGTCAGCGGTGGGCGATGGGGCATAAAATCCCACGGGTGTCGTGTCGGGCGGCGGCACGCGATACACCCCTAATGCGGCGTCTTCATAGACCGGCACACCCATGATCGACCGCACACGGGTCTCAACCGTCGCGCGCGCATCGTCCCATGCCCGATGAACGATGATCACATCCACGCCGGCATCATCCAACAAATGCAGATCAAGCGACTGTTCGAGGAGGCGTGCCTTCGCGGGTTGGATGGGCGTAGTACGGGTAATTTGCCCCGTTAAAATCGGCAACCCGTGCCCCGTTTGCAAAAGCATTGCCGCTTTGGTGACGAGCGGATTACCGAACGGCAGATCGAACACCGCGCGCAGATCGTTCTGCGCACCCAGTGTGCGGATCGGGTCGGGCAAAAGCGCGGGCGTGGTCGGCATCGGGAACCACACTTGCACCTCCAATACCATGATCCCGGTGAGCAGGATCACCCCGATCCACGCGCCCCAACGCCATGGACGCACGCGCCCCCATAGCCACGCGACTCCATAGGCAGCGCATAACGACAGGGCAAAAGCGACGGTGAAGTTGAAGCGGGCGGGTGTCCGTGTGAGCGCCACGAACGGCAAATTTTGCAGCACCAGCCACGGCAAGGTGATGAAGGTCGCATAGCCATCGTTGACAATGGGCAGGGCATCCGCTGTGATTTTGAGCAATGCGCCTAAGGACAACACCCACGCCCCCAATGCCAGCACCAGCCATGCCCGCGCCCGCTTATCGGCGATCACCCCGATGAGTGCCAGCGCCGCCGTCACCATGCCGATATAACTGGTCAGTTCAAACGGGTCCGCGCCCAACGCCTCGCGGTTATAGCCCAAATTGCTGAACAGCGGGTGATAAAATGAGGGCGCGATCACCCCGACGAGGGGGGCGCTATAGCGGACATCCTGTGCGACTACATCCTGTGCGAACACGCTGCTGCGCGTCCCGACCACGTCGAGAGCAGTTGGCAGGGCGAAGGGCAACCATGCGATCCCGCCTAGGATCAACGCCACGACGAGGCGCGCCCACCAGCGGCGGTCGGTCAAAATGGCGCGCACCAACAGCAACAGACACACGGGCGCGACGAGGTATACTATGACCGTTAGCCCCCCCCAAACGCTGAGCGGCAAGAGCGCCGCTGCCCGCGCATAGCCGACCCAACGGGCACGGCGGGTCTCGGCAGTCCGCAAGGTGAGCAACGTCAAAATCAACAGAGGGAACGCCCCCAACGACAAGAGTCCGGTGTGCGCCGCCCCTAAGTGTCCCTGAAATATCGGGAATGCCAGCCAGATCGCCCCGACAAGAAAAGCGGGCGCTATACTGCCGCCCACGACATAGCGCGCCAGCGCGAACATCGCCGTGCCGTTGAGCGCCAACACCAGCAATGCCGTCACATTGAAGCTGGTCGTCAGCGGCAACACGAAGCTGAGGAGCGTGATCGGCGCGAATTGCAGGAGGTTGCTCCACAAATACGACGCGCCGAGTCCGTCGGGGTACAAAAAGAGGCGGTGATAAAATGGGTCTTGTCCGATGACGAGCGCCGTCTTAAGCCACCACGCCAGCGCGACAATTTCGGGCGCATCACTGGTGACATGCCCCAGCAGGTGGGTGTCCATCTGCGTGATCAACGGGAAGGTGATCACGCACGCAATCAGCAGATAGGCACCAAAGGCAATCCCAAGCGCAGCACGGCGGGATGGGATCATGGTTTGCCGCGTGCGATCACCGCCGACCGACATAGTTGGTGAAACTCGCAATACGAGGCGCATTTGCCTTCTTCCACCTTGTTGACCTGTACCCGAAAATCGCCCGCCTTCATCTTTTCGTGATGGGCGCGCAGATGTGCCGTGCCCGCCACGATGACTTCCGCATCGGCGGCAGGGTTGAGCGCCCCACTGCCTTTATTGTTGGAGATGTGCCAAAACACACCGGTGCGCGCTGTGCCATCTTTCCCAAAGTCTAAATGAGGGACCGCCAACAAATAAATCAACATCTGAAAATTGCGCCCGCGCATGATTTCTTTGCTGTCAATCGGCGTGCTACCACTCTTATAATCGATCAAGATCACGCTGTCGGCGGTGCGGTCAACCCGATCAATCACGCCGCGCATGGGGAGGCGAATGCCCGCGCCGATATCGATAGACAAGGGCGTCGGGTCTCCAAAAGACACTTCTTGCAGGTAGGGTGTGCGCAGTGCTGAGCTGACTTTGCTGGCTGGATTTTTGGGGCTGAAATCGGCAGTCACCAACGTGTGGGCGCGCCGCCGCAGCGTGACTTGTTCGCCCGCCCACACCGCCGATGCCCGAAAACTAAGTCGTTCCGGGGCCGTCGGCAACAAGCGGTCGAGGTGCGTTTCCAAGATAGCGAGCGCCCGTTCCGCTTGATCGGGGCTGATGGTCATGCCCTCATGGGTGATCTGGCGGTAGGTCGCCTCTAAAATTTCGTGATAGAGTGTCCCTTGCTGGCGGACATCCATGCCTTCGTCTAACGGCTCCAGCGGCTCAATGCGCAGCAGGCGTTTGGCGAAATAGCCATAAGGACAACGCCCATACTCCCCCAGTGCCGAAGGACTCCACACCCGCGTATTGATAAACTCCGCGATCCCGGCGATCCCCGCGGGCGACTGCAAGCGCCCGCTATACTGATCGTGCGGGCTGGTGTGGGCGCGGCGTCGGTATTCGATCGCGGCTTTCGTGACGATCGGCTGCCAATAATCGGCGGCGCGGGTGCTAAGCCACGCGCCAATTGCGGGGTCGGGCGGCACGCCCCGCCGCACTTGATCGGCGATTGCCAGCGCCACCTCATCTTGAACAGCCGCCTCCGCCGGAGCCGGCACCCCATCCATGCCGATGGTGGTCGTCTGGGTGGCAAAGTCGGCAAAGGGCACCCCCGACGCCTTCCAGAGATGGCTGGCAGACCACAACTCGCCATTCTTGATCGTGGGGCGTGACAGGGTGAGTGAGCGCCCCGCCAGCCCGATTAACCCGTAAAACAAGCCATCGTCGGCGGCGCGTTCGGCGCTTTCCGCCAGCGCGATCCCGACTTCTGCCAGCCGCCCCCGTTCGCTATCCAACAACAGTGGATCGGGCGACACGGGCGCGGGAAAGACCCCTTCTGCCAAGCCGATGATGAAGACATGGTCATGGGGCAAGCTACGGGCATTGGCGGCGGTCGTCGCCAACACCCGCCCATCGCGCCCGCCCCCGTGTTCGACCGTCGCACTGGTGATCATCCCCAAGAGATCGCGCAAGAATGTCGCCCGCTCCATCTTCTTCCCCTGACCCAAGCCGATCTTGTCCGCCAGCGCTACCCCCGTCAGCAAATCGCGCAACAGTCCTTTGAGCCGTTTCAGAGCGTGCAAGTCGCGCGTGATCAGTTCATCTTGACTAACGGCATCGTCTTGTTGACGGCGAATACAGGCGGGCATGGCGAGGCTATAGCCCTCCGAAAGGGGCGACTCGCCCTCATCGGGGTCGCCGTCATCCGCGCCGATCAGTGCCTCCACCCATGCTACGTAAGTATGGGTGGCACCGGTTTCGGGCGGGGTGACGGCATCAAAGAAAGCATCAAGCGCTGTGCGGATCGCCTCTGCTTGCGCCTCGCTGAGGAGCGCGGCGCGTCCTTCATATCCCTGTTCTTCATCGGGTGGGATTGGGCGAGTCGCCCGCTGAATCGCCTCCTGCCAGGACGCGCGCCCGGCGGCGAAGCGGGCAACGCTGGTGATCCGATCCAGCAGATCAATCGCCTGAGCATCCAAGCCCGGCACCGCCATATACGGGGCACGCAACGCATCCAAGACCGCGCGCCGTTGAAACTCGTTGGGGTGTAGCTTGAGCATATCCAGCAAGGTCGCGATCACGGGGTTGAGGTGCAGCATATCGCCATAATGAAGCGCCAAGGGCACCTGATAACGGGCAGCATGGGTGGCGAGATGCGCACCATACCCCGCCCAATCGCGCACGGCGATCAAAATACCCTCGGGGGTGGTACCGTCGATGAGCAAGCGTTTGATGCGCCGCAACACCGCCGCCGTCTCCGCCGCCGGACTGGGGGCTTCCAGCCACGCGACCTGCCCTGCTGCATGGACGGCATCCGCGTTGGCGATCACGCTATTCACGCCGGGCAGCAACAAGGTATCGAGCAAATATTGGACGGCGGGCGGGCGATCCACGATATCGATGGCATCGATCCGCACTTCCTGTAAACGCTCAGCAAAAGCCTTCTGCAAGCGTAGCCGCGCCCCTTCAAACCGTCGCCCGATGGTTTGTTCACGTTCGGGGACGGTCGTCAGGGTGATCTGCATCGTCTCGACTTCGAGGTCAAGGAGCGACAACAATGTCGCTTGGAGCGGATTGAATTGATCATAGCCATCAACGATCATCAGTTGCACGCGATCTGCCGCGTGCAACGGCAAGGCTTTCGCTTGCAACGCCTCGACCGCCAACCAGCCTTCGCCTTCGCGGTCGATCAAGTCGTGGGTGATCAGCAAATTTTGATAGGCTTTATAGATTTGGGCAAGCTCGCGCTCGCGGTCACTTTGGGCATGCTCCAAAAACAAGTCGGGTGGGATGCGTTGCTGCTTCAACTCATCGATCAAGCGGGCGACTGCCAACGCAAAGCCGGGGGTATGCGCCACCGCGCCAAACACATAGCCGTCCCCGCTAAATTCGGCTTGCAGCAAATTGCGAATAAGGGCGGCGCGGGCGTCTTGGCGCAACCAGCGACCGGGGGTGCGCGCAGTCGCCAAAATGCGCCGATAGAGCGTGTAAAAATTAAAAAATTCAATGTTGAACAAGACCGTCGGTTGGGTGGTCAACCGACGGCGAAAATCTAAAATTTGGCGCTCGGTGCTAAACAGCATCCACGCTTTGCCCAAGGGGTGACTTTGTTTAAGCGCCAGCAGCGCCGCCTGTGCCCGTTCGGTTTTGCCCGCGCCGGTGCGCATCAACAGTAGTTCTGCCATCGGCTACTGCCCGTGCAACAATTTGACGATCTTCGTGACATCCCGCATATCCAGCGTTTCGCTCGCCGGATAGATCGTCCGCAAATTGACCAGCAACAAATTCAAATGCGTGATCGGCACGACCGGTTCCAGCGCGCTCAGCTTGATGCGGCGATCATCTTTGGTGAACACCACAACGCCCAAGACGGGCGAATTCTTCAGCCCCTCTTGGACCAAGAACAGTTTCATCTTGTCCATATCAACCAGCGTTTCGCGCGTCGGGTTAAAAGGCGCAGGGACGAGGGTATCGCCTTTGCGCACCAACCAGTTATCGCGCTCGTTCGCCCAATCCCCTTCTTTGTCGAGGACACGGAAGATGAGGACGCCGGGGGGACCGACCAAGACGGCATCGACATAACCGATTTTGGCATTGCTGACATTACGGATCATGGTGAAGCGGTCATCGAGGTGAGGGGCAATAGTGTCGGCAGTGATCTTGGCGAGATCGTTGTCCGTGCGCCATGTGAAGGCGCGCACGAAGATGGCGATTGCCGCCAAGATCATCGCGCCGCCGATGAAGATCAACAGCCCCCGCACAAAGTTGTAGAAACCAAAGGAGGGATTGCCCGACACAACCAAATCGATAGCATAGAGCAAGATGCCGACCGCCAAGACAAAGGCACCGAAAGCGGCGACTAAAACGCCTATCGTTTTCCATTGGTTCGCACGCCGGACGAGCGAGCGAGAAGGGGCTATATTGCGCATAAGGTTTCGCTTTCCTATGAAGGATGGTTTAGGGATCGGGAATGAGGGTTTAGCATTTCCCCCATCCAACGTATTGTAAGGAATAATGGGCGTTTCGCCAAAACGAGAAATAGTGCCCACGGATTCTGAGGCAACGGGCGAGGAATTACCCAACAGCGCAGATTGTCGGTCGCTGTGTATAACATCATGTTCGTTCGCTTCGTCATACCAGAAATGAAGATATCGCTATGTCACTATGGGCACAGCTTAAAAAACATGTTTCAATGACATTGCTCGCGCTTGGTTGGCTGTACGGTGGGCTGCTGATCACTTATGGCTTGGGGCGACTGCTGATCGGGGAACAATGGTAATTATCCTTATGCGAAAAAGTGACTACACACCCCTCACCCAAAGCGAAGCGGCAATCCCTCTCCATAAGCGAAGCAGCGGGATGAGGGACTTTCTACCGCGTTTCTCCCCTTCTCCAAAAGCGAAGCGACTGGGAGAAGGGGTCGGGGGATGAGGGGTAGCTGTGTAGTTATGCGAAAAATAACGACTCAGACCGCCTAATCGATTGGGTTTGCGCAACGTGCAAACAGGGACACACCACGCTACGCAACCGATCCGTTAAGGGATCGATGATGGTGAATTCGGATCGGGAGGCGTGGGCAGTGTATTGTTGGCGGCGAGGGCACGGGCTTTGCGGCGCTTGCGAATCGTGGCTTCCAGTTGCACACGCAGTTCGCGCAGATCGGGCAAGGGCTTATACAACAACAGATCCGCCCCCGCCTTTTGGCGAATTTCTTGCTCTTCGCCCGGCGATAACCGGTAGGCGGTGATCAAAACAATCGCCATATCATTCAGCTTATCCGTGTGCCGCAAGCGTTCCCCCACATGCACCCCGCTAATCTCGCCGGGCAAACGGATATCGAGCAATGCCAGTTCTGGCGCTTCGCGCAAGGGAATGCCCGCCTCGACATCCTTGATCCAGCGCATTGCCTCGTCTCCGTCCACGAAGGCGATCCCTTCGATGCCCCAAACATCGAACATCGCCAACAGCAAGGAGTAGATATCCGGCTCATCTTCGACAATCATCCATGTGGACATACACCCCTCCAAGCTTTCCGAACAAACCAAATCCCTACCTGATAATGATAAGTTTCTTACGTCTATGGCGCAATAAGGAGCAACGAGTTCTTAAAAGGTCGGTTATAATAGCTAAAAGATTAGGATTTAGGCATAGGCGGACGCAAAAGGCGGTGTGCCTACTGCCTGTCCACCATGCCACGACAGCATCACTATACACATCACTGCGGTTTTAAGGGAGGATACGTTGATCTGGTTGGTTGCCGAAGACGAAGCTGATATTCGTAACCTCGTTACGACGATGATACATGTCTGGGGGCATGAGACCATCGCGTTCGAAAACGGGCAAAAGGTCTGGGATTGGCTAGATGTCCTCGAAAATGGGGACCAAGTTGCTGCCGCGCCGGATTTGATCTTGATGGATATTCGGATGCCGGGCAAGAAGGGGAACGAAATTGCTAAACGAATGCGTACCCTGCCCCAGTTGGAGAATACCCCCATCGCCTTGATGACTGCTTTCTCGCTAAGCGATCACGAATTGCAAGAGATGATCACCACTGCCGGGGTCGATACCGTGATCGGCAAGCCTTTGCCGGATTTCGATCACCTGCGCAAGACCTTGTATAAACTTATAGAGAACAAAAAACGAGAATGACCCCAATACCCCCCCCCGATGAGCAGCAGTTGAGTGATGCCTTATACCGCGTAAATCGGCTCGGTTCGGCATCGGAGAAATTGTTCAGCCGCTTGTATCGGGGGTTGAACAAAAAAGTTTTGGATGGCTTGGAAAATGAAAATCAAGCCATTCGCGATGCCTTGCGCCACCGTGACGCCGAACTGCGCCGCCTAAACAGCATCCTCGCCACGCTCGATCAAGGCGTGATCATGCAGGACAACAGCGGGCGCTTGGTGTTGGTGAACGAAGCCGCGCGCAAGGTTTTGGGGAGCATCAAAGCCTTCTGGGGAAGCGAACTAGGCACCCTCTTCAACCAGTACACCACCGTTAAAAGCACCGATAACGAATTGGTGCCCTTGGGCGAACCCGCCACCGTGACGATCAACGGGCGCGAGATCGGCGCGCAAATCGCGATGGTGGCGGATGAACAAGGCGAGCGCATGGGCACGATCATGATCTTGCGGGATATCACCCGTGAGGCGCTGACCGACCGCCTCAAAGAACATTTCATCACCGCCATCAGCCATGAATTGCGCACGCCGATGGCGGTCATCAAAGGCATGAGCGAGGTGATCGCCGCGACCGATGGTGCCCCTAACCGCCGCTTGCTCGAAACGCTGGTGCGCAATGTCGAAATCCTAGACCGGATGATCGTCGAATTACTCGATATCTCAGAACTGGGCGGCGAGAACTTCAGCATCCGGCGCGAACACTTAGAAGTGGAAGAATTGTTGTGGCAGATCGTCGGCGGACACAGCCCCGAAATCAAGCGTTCCGGCTTGGATGTGTCGATCTTGGTGCGCGGTGCCTCTAACCTGTGGCTGATCGGGGACGATCAACGCTTGCGATGGGCACTCGGACACCTGCTCCAAAATGCCATCCACTACACCCAGCAGGGCGGACACATTTTGGTGACAGCGACATTGGCGGACGAGGAAAGCCTCGCGATTCAATTCTCGGACACAGGGGTCGGCATCCGCGAACAGGATATGCCGCACATCTTCGAGCAGTTTTATCGGGGCGAGGCACGCACGGCGGGCGGCAAGTTGATCGATCCGCGCGGCTTGGGGCAGGGGTTGTATATCGCCCGCCGCGTGATAGAGGCGCACAATGGACGCTTAGAAGCTGCCAGCATGAAGGGACAAGGGAGCGTGTTTACGGCATTATTGCCGCGTGCAGGGGCAGAGTAGCGCATTGAAGATGATTGGGGGCGGTAGGGTGCCGCCCCAGCGCATTCACGCTTATTTGCGATCCGGTTCATAAATGAGCGCCGTCACGCCAGAACTCATCGCTTGGGCTTCTAACAGTTTGAGCGTGGCAATGCTGTTCTCTTGAAATAGCCGGATGCCTTTGCCCAACACCACCGGGTACACCAGCAGTCGATAACGATCCACCAAATACATGCTGAATCGTAATTGCTCAGGCTGAAAAACGGTCGGTAATAAAGGGAGAAATGACCGTTGGCGGCAAATGGGTGGATATTCGGCGCGCGAACCTTCATGTTAACGAACGATTGACAAGCGCCTAATCCACCCCTAC
>Ga0105046_10013927_pt1 | contig 12424 bp, 13 predicted proteins | sample MAT03_FD_78385 | JGI IMG/M metagenome (GOLD analysis project Ga0105046, IMG submission 78385) | Freshwater microbial communities from Lake Fryxell liftoff mats and glacier meltwater in Antarctica - MAT-03 (megahit assembly) | ecosystem: Environmental > Aquatic > Freshwater > Ice > Liftoff...
GTTTTCTTCGGCCACTGCATCCATCAGTCGAGTGTCGGTCAGGTGGACTTCCTTGGTACCGGACACCGCAGTGGGCGACGGACTCGCCAGGGAACTCAACCGCCGCGGGCTGACCTGAGTTGCCGAACGGGTACTTGAGCATGCGAAATTTATGCACCCAGGTCCCGTCCGAAGTCTCGCCGGCGTCGTGCGAGTGAGCAGTTTTCGAAGGCGGCAGCGGCCCGGAGCGTCGGGGTCACGGAGCGCCGGGGTCAGGTCTTGATTTTTGCGTCAATGACCGCGATGGCGTGGCGGTTCGAGGAGGTTTGATCTCGATCTCGCGGGCCGGCGAGCGACCCGGTGCGACCGGGTCCGTCCGGGTGCGGCAGCGTGTCGGGAAACTCAGACCCGTGCGCTGCCGCGGCCGCTGCGGCGGGTGCCGTGGCCGCTGGTGGTGTACAGGCCGCCGGAGCGGCTTTCGGCCACACCCGGGATCAGCACGTCAATGGCGCGGTCCAGTGATGCAGTGGCGCGCGACAAGGCTTCGCGTTGTGCGGCCATCTGGCCGGTGGCCAGTGCCAGGCGCTGGCGCAGCGCGGCAGGCACGCCCCCACTCTGGGCGGCGCGGGCAAAGTAAGAAACAGCCATCACCAAGGCGCTGTGCAGACCAGCAGCTTCGCGCTCGACGGCTTGCGGGTCTTGCTGGTGCAGGGCCAGGCCCAGTGCCGTCAGCCGCTCTTCAACGGCGGCCACCGGTAACTCGAGCTCGGCTGCGGCGAATGGCGGTTGGCTTTTGAGCGCGGCCAGGCGCGACGCAGGAATCGACAACGGGGCGCGTGGAGGGTGCAAGGCCATGGGGATGCGAGGGTCCGGCTGAATTGTTGAATGGCGCTGCAGCAGCGCTTCAGCTCGGTTTGGAGCCCAGCAATTCTTTGGCGTTGATGATCAGCTTGTCAGCAATGACTTCGGCGTTGATCTTGAACTCGCCGTCACGAATCGCCGTGGCGATGCGTTCAACCTTGGCGGAGTCGAAGGTCGGGTCAGCCTGCCCGGCCGCGCGCAGGCTGGCCGCGGTCGACAACGCCACTTGGGCGCTGGCTTCCGGCGGCGTGCTGGCCTTGCGAGCGGCGCTTGTCCGCTCTCCACTCACGGCGGCGCCGGCAAGGGGATTGGGTTTTGAATCTGAGGGACCGATCTTCATGGTGAACTCCTGTCCGGGGCACGGGGACCGTGAATACCCAACGACGTGAGTGGAGTATCGGAACCGCGCGGGCTGAACTTAAGGGTCTGACTGTAAATTTTTTCGCATTTCACCACCGAAAGGGTTGCGGCAGCCCAGAAAACCGGCGGCAGCCTGTTCACAGTGTCATTTCCACCCGGCGTGTGCCGGTGGCCCGGCCACTGACGATGGCCCCGCGCTCGCTGCGGCCATCAGCCCCCCGCAGCCACAACTGCACACGCACGCGCTGGCCTTCCACGCCGTCAGCCAGGGCCTCGCCTTCGCTGCTGATGCTGAACCCCGGCCCGCTCGACACCACCGTCACCTGTTCGCCACTCGCAAACCATTGGCGCCGCCGCAGGTCTGTGGCCAGCACGGCCTGGCCAGCGCCCAGGGGCCGGGCCAGCGTGCGCCCCAGCAGCTCGCTGCCTTCTGCCAATGGCGGGGTGGGGCCGGCGGCCCAGTCAGTCGGGCCACGCAGCCAATCGCCGTCGGCCAACACCGCGCCAGCCGGCATCGCTGTGCGCAACAACAGTGCCGGTGCCCACACCTGTACCTGCACCGGCATGAACACGTGCCAGGCCACAGCGCCGCTGGTGCAGCGCAGGCCCACCCGGCTGCGCCCCCACGCTGACACGCCCGCCGGGAGCGACGCCTGCACCTGCGCGCACGGTGCCAGCTTCAAGCGGCCATCCGCCAAGCCCCATTGCACTTGTACCTGCGCCCCTTTGGGCGCAACGGCTGTGGCCGCCTGCTGCACCATGTTCAAGGCCCGCGCGAGGTCGGCCGCTGGCAGGCCTGCCAGGGCGGCGGGGAGTGATGCAGAAGGCGCAGCAGGCGCAGCAGGCGCAGCAGGCGCAGCGGGCGTGGCCTGAGCCGGCGCGGCCGTCACTGCGCCGCCATTCAGCGTGCATAAAAAGACAAACACAAAGGACAACGCACGCGACATCACACGCGGCATCACAAACAAAAAAGGAGCTGGGGCAGGGCGCTGTTTCACGCGAAGGAATGTAGCCAGCGTACTGCGTCCTGCGGTGCAGAGATACCGGGTCTTCAGGCCGTTGATCGGGCTCATGTTGTCGGGCTGGCTGCGCAGAATTGAGCACTGTGACCAACGACTGTTTTTACCCGCTCGCCGCCGTGCAGCCATGGCCCGCGGCCCACCAGCCAACCCTGCTGCAGGAGTGCTTTGCATGTTGGACCGTCTGACCCAGTCACTGAACTTTCACAGCCAGGCTTTGATGCTCCGCGCCGAGCGCCAGCGCGTGATCGCCAGCAACATTGCCAACGCCGACACCCCCGGCTACCAGGCGCGTGACTTCGACTTTGCGCAGGCCCTGCGCGACGCCACCAGTCGCGCAGCGCCAGGCACCTTGAGCTCGAGCGCTGCACCGGTGCTGCGTTACGCCGTGCCCAGCCAAACCAGTGCCGACAGCAACACCGTGGACATGGACCGAGAACGCAGCGCTTTTGTTGAAAACAGCGTGAAGTACGAATCGACGCTGCGTTTCATCAACGGCAGTGTGCGCACGATGCTGGACGCCATGAAGGGCCACAACCAGGGTTGATGCCTGTTCAGATACCTGATACCCGATACCTGACACCCGATGACTGACCCGGCATCCGATCCTTGCAGCACGGGCCGTCACGCCCTGCCCAACGGTCACCGATCAACCCACCGCAGCCTTGAAGGAATCTCGCCATGAGCCTGCTCAGAATCTTTGATGTCGCCGGCAGCGCCGTCAGCGCACAAAGCCAGCGCTTGAACGTGGTGGCCTCCAACCTGGCCAACGCCGACACCGTGGCCGGGCCCGATGGCACCCCCTACAAGGCGCGCCAGGTGGTGTTCTCAACCGTCCTGATGGGTGCCGGCAGCACCTTGTCCAGCCGCGATGCCAGCGCCGGCGTGCGTGTCGAGACCGTGACCGAAAACCAGGCGCCAGGTCGGCGTGTGCGCGACCCCGCCCACCCCAGCGCTGACGCTGAGGGTTACGTCACCTACAGCAACGTCAGCCCCGTCGAAGAGATGGTCAACATGATGTCGGCCAGTCGTTCTTACCAAAACAACATTGAGGTCATGAACACCGCGCGCAGCCTGCTGCTCAAGACCCTGCAGATCGGCCAGTGATGACAACCACCATCGACACCTTCAGTGCCCTCAACGCCAGCGCCAATGCCAGCAGCAGCCGGGCCGCAACCAGCAACGAGGCCGGCAGTGCCGACCGTTTCCTCAGGCTGCTGGTCACGCAGATGCAAAACCAGGACCCGTTGAACCCGATGGACAACGCCGAGCTGACCAGCCAGTTGGCGCAGATCAACACGGTCAACGGCATTGAAAAGCTCAACACCACGATGACTGGCATGAACACCCAGTTCGCCCAGTTGCAAACCCTGCAGGGGGTTTCCTTGGTCGGCCGTGACGTCACCGTGGCCGGCAACCGCATGGCCTTTGACCAGACGGTGGGCGTGGGTGGTTTCGAGCTCGTCGGCGCAGCCACCAACGTCAAGGTGGAAGTGCTCAACGGCGTCGGCCAGGTGGTTGACACCGTGCAACTGGGCGCCCAGGGCCCCGGCATGCGCTCGTTCAACTGGCAGGCTGCCGACAAAGCCCTGCCCGCAGGCTCTGACGCCTACCGCTTCCGGGTGGTGGCCAGCAGCGGCAGCCAGGCCGTCGCGGTCGCACCCCTGATGCGCGACCGTGTCGAGGCCGTGTCCATGTCCGGCACCGAATTGCGTCTGCAGACGCAGTGGTCCGGTCAGCTGGCGTACGCCGCCGTCAAAGCTTTCAACTGATCTGTTTCCTGCCCGCCACTCGTCCTTTTTCAGCACCCACAAAGGTCCACCATGAGCTTTCAACAAGGTCTTTCTGGCCTCAACGCCAGCAGCAAGAACCTCAGTGTCATCGGCAACAACATTGCCAACGCCAACACTTTCGGGGCCAAATCTGCACGCGCTGAGTTTGCCGACATGTACGCTGCTGCTGTCAGTGGTTCCGGAGCCACCAGCATTGGCATCGGGACGAACATGGCCGCGGTGGCGCAACAGTTCACACAGGGCAACCTGACGACCACCGACAACCCGATGGACCTGGCCATCAACGGCTCGGGCTTCTTTCAGATGTCCGACGGTGCCAACCCGGTGCAATACACGCGCAACGGCCAGTTCAAGATTGACCGCGACGGCTTCCTCGTCAACAACACCCAGAAGCGCTTGATGGGCTACAAGGCCGACGCCACTGGAGTCATTCAGCCCGGACAGGCCGTGGCGTTGCAGTTGCCCACGGCCGGGGTGGAGCCCAAGGTCACCGACAGGATCAAGATCAGCATGAATCTGGATTCGCGCTTGCCGGTCACGGGCAGGGTCGCGACGCCAGGCATCGATTTCAGCGACGCCGCAACCTATAACAACGCGACCTCGTTGACCGCGTATGACGTGCGCGGCCAGGACGTGGCGATCAACCTGTACTTTCAAAAGACCGACATCGTTGACGCCAGTGGTCCGGACAGCATCACCTGGAACGTGTTTGCCACGGCCAACGGTCTGCCCATCGGGGGTGACCCGCCGGTGCCGATCGCCACCTTGGTCTACCCGGCCAACGGCACGGCGCCCATTTCGCCGCTGACCGCCATCACTTTGCCGACCATCGTGTCTGGCCCGAACCCGCAAGGTGCCACCATCGTGCCCTTGGACAACGTGACGCTGGACTTGATGTCGACGACGCAATTCGGCGCGCCGTTTGGGGTCAGCGACATCCAGCAAACCGGCTATGCGGCAGGGCAGCTGACGTCGATCAACATCCAGTCCGATGGCATCGTGTTGGCGCGTTATTCCAACGGCCGCTCGCGGCCGGCCGGGCAGATCGAACTGGCCACCTTCCGCAACCCGCAAGGCCTGCAACCAATCGGCGACAACGCCTGGCTGGCCACGGTGGCCAGCAACAGCGCCATCCGCGGTGTCTCAGGCGACGGCAAGATGGGGGTGCTGCAATCGGGGGCGCTGGAAGACTCCAACGTTGACCTGACGGGCGAGCTCGTCGGCATGATCACCGCCCAGCGCATCTACCAGGCCAACGCCCAGACCATCAAGGCGCAGGACCAGATTTTGCAAACCCTCGTCAACCTGCGTTGATGTGGACGCAGCAGTGACGTTGGCGGGGGGCTGATGCATGGACCGCCTGATCTACACCGCCATGTCCGGCGCCAAGGCCACCTTGGCCCGTCAGGATGTGTTGGCCAACAACCTGGCCAACGTCTCGACCAACGGTTTTCGGGCCGAGATGCAGGCCTTTCGGGCCGTGCCGGTCAACGGCGACGGGGCCAGCACGCGCGTCATGGCTGCAGAAACGACGATCGGCATCGACACCCGGCCGGGTCCGGTACAAAGCACCGGGCGCAGCCTGGATGTGGCCGCGACCGGCAACGCCTGGTTTGCCGTGCAAGCACTGGACGGCACCGAGGCCTACACCCGTGCCGGCGCGTTCCAGCTCACGCCCGAGGGCCAACTCGTCACGCCCAGCGGCTTGCCGGTGATGGGTGACGGTGGCCCGCTGACCCTGCCGCGCAACGCCCAGATCGACGTCGCGGTGGACGGCAGCATCACTGCCACGGTCGGCAACGGCCGGCCGCAACAAGCCGGCAAGCTCAAGCTGGTGACGCCCGAGGCCAAGCTCGACCGCGGTGCCGACGGCTTGTTCCGCTCCGCTGGCGGTGACCTTGGGGCGGACCCGGCTGCGCGGGTGCAGGGTGGGGCGCTGGAAGGCTCCAACGTCAACCCCATTGAAACCATGGTGGCCATGATCGCCGCCGCGCGCCAGTTCGAGCAGCAGATGAAAGCGCTCAAGGGCGCTGAAGAGCGCGAACAGGGCGCCACCAAGTTGTTGGCTGCGCAGTAAGCAGTCGCCGGTAGACAGCGGGCTTGTCGCCGATGCCGATGCCGAGCCGGCTCGAGCTGGACATTGGCGGGCCCGAGCATGCGAGTCAGGCCGTGGAAGGCACTGTTGGGTGGACGAACTGCCAGCTTGAATCGCTGCGCCCGTTGTCGCGCTTCGAGAAACACCTCCTCCCACAGTGACAACAACAGCCGTTTTCACCCCGCTTATCGCCGCATCAAGACCCTCAAGCTCGCCGGAAGATCACCCGTGATTTCTGGAGTTCATGACCATGATCCGTTCCCTGTGGATTGCCAAGACCGGCATGGAAGGCCAGCAGACCAAGCTCGACGCGATTGCCAACAATCTGGCCAACGTCGGCACCCATGGCTACAAGCGCGCCGGGGTGGTGTTCGAAGACCTGATGTACCAAACCCTGCGTCAGCCCGGGGCCGCCAGTTCTGAGCAAAGCACCCTGCCCACCGGCTTGCAGGTGGGCCTGGGGGTGCGGGCGGCAGCGAGCACACGCAACTTCAGCCAAGGGGCGATGCAGCAGACCAGCAGCCCCCTGGATGTGGCCATCAGCGGGCCCGGTTTCTTTCAGATCCAGATGCCCGATGGCACCACCGCCTACACCCGAGACGGCGCGTTCCAGCTCGACGCCAATGGCCAACTCGTCACCAACAATGGCCACCCTGTGCAACCCGGGCTGACCGTGCCACAAGGCGCCAAGGCCGTGACCATCGCCCCAGACGGCACCGTCACCGCTGCCATTGCAGGCCAGGCCGCTCCGCAGAACCTGGGGCAGCTGCAACTGGCGTCGTTCATCAACCCCGCCGGCCTGGAGTCGCGTGGGCAAAACCTGTATGCCGAGACATCGGCCTCGGGCACGCCCAGTGCCGGCGCACCCACGACCAGCGGCCTGGGGGCATTGCAAAGCGGTTTTGTCGAGGGCAGCAACGTCAATGTGGTTGAAGAGTTGGTGAGCATGATCGCCACGCAGCGGGCTTACGAATTGAATTCCAAAGCCATTCAAACCTCGGACCAGATGCTGCAACGCCTGGCGCAAATGTGATGAACCTTCACCCGTCCGCCACCTGCGCTGACGCCGCTGCGCTGTTGCCGCGCCGCGCAGGGGTGTGGCCGCTCGTCTGCTCGCGGTTGAGCCCGCTCTCGGTGCTTGCCCTGGCCTCGCTGACCCTGCTGTCGGGCTGCAGCGTGCTCAATTTCCTGGCGCCACCCCGGGTGCAGATGCCACCCAGCGGCGAAGTCAGCCTGCCGCAGCGCCAGGTGCTCACAACCACCAATGGCGCCATCTTCCAGGCCGGGGCCTACCGTCCATTGTTCGAAGACCACCGCGCCCGTCTGGTGGGTGACACCCTGGTCGTGCAGATCGTCGAAAAAGTCGCAGCCAGCCAGAAGAGCACCAGTTCCATCGACAAGAGCGGCCGGCTGCAGGGTTCCATCAGCGCCTTGCCAGGCGTGCGCGCGGCGGCTTTCGACGGCGCCTCTGCCGCGGGCACCTCGAGCAACACCTTCGCCGGCAAAGGAGCCACCGAGAACAGCAACGACTTCAGCGGCACGATCACGGTGGTGGTGCGCGAAGTGCTGTCCAACGGCCACCTGCTGATTGCCGGCGAGAAGCAGATCGGCGTCAACAGCAATGTCGACGTGTTGAAGTTTTCCGGCCAGATCGACCCGCGCGCCATCCAGCCCGGCAACAGTGTGCCCAGCGCCCAGATCGCCAACGTGCGGCTGGAACACCGTGGCCGCGGAGCCCAGGCCGACGCCCAGGCCGTCGGCTGGTTGTCGCGGGTGTTTTTCTCCGTCATGCCGATATGAAACCCTTCAGCCCTGAGCGCCTGATGCGCTGGACCATCGCCGTGGCCTTTGTGGCCGCCAGCTCGGCGGTGTGGTGGCCGCTGCCCGCTGCGGCCAATGTGCGCATCAAGGAACTCGCCGCCGTGCAAGGCGTGCGCAGCAACCCGCTGGTGGGCTATGGCCTGGTGGTGGGGCTGGACGGCACGGGTGACCAGACCACCCAGACACCCTTCACCACCCAAAGCCTGAACGCCATGCTGCAGCAGCTGGGCGTGACCATCCCACCGGGCACCAGCATGCAGTTGCGCAACGTCGCGGCGGTCATGGTCACCGCCCAGTTGCCGGCGTTTGCCCAGCCCGGGCAGAACATCGACGTCACCGTCTCGTCGTTGGGTAACGCCAAAAGTCTGCGCGGCGGCATGTTGATCGCCACGCCGCTGCGCGGCACCGACCAGCAGATTTATGCGCTGGCCCAGGGCAATTTGATCGTCGGCGGCGCGGGCGCGTCGGCCAACGGCTCGAAAGTCCAGATCAACCATCTGTCGGCCGGGCGCATCCCCGACGGTGCCTCGGTTGAACGCGCCGTGCCGAACGGTCTGCAAACCGGCGACAGCGTGCAACTGGGCCTGAACGCCAGCGACTACAACACCGCGCGTGTCGTGGCTGATGCCATCAACGCGGCCAAGGGCGCGGGCACGGCCGATGCTTTGGACGGGCGCTCGGTGCGGGTCCGTGTGCCCGCTGCTGGCGGTCAGCGCATCGCGTTCCTGGCCGACGTCGAGAACCTCACGGTCAAGCTGGCCAAACCGGCCGCCCGGGTGGTGCTGAATGCCCGAACCGGCTCAGTGGTCATCAACGACGCGGTCACGGTGGGCGCTTGCGCCGTCGCCCACGGCAACCTGACGGTGACCATCAACAACACGCCACTGGTCAGCCAGCCCAACCCGCTGGCGCAGGGCAGCACGGTTCAGGCCGAGAAGAGTGACATCGCCATCAACCAGCAAGGCGGTGTGTTGATCCAGATGCCCGCCGGCGTGAAGCTGGCCGACGTGGTCAAGGCCCTGAACGCGCTGGGCGCCACGCCCATGGACCTGCTGGCCATTCTTCAGGCCATGAAGAGCGCCGGTGCGCTCAATGCCGAGATTGAAGTCATCTAGTCCTGATTTGGTATTCACAAGAGACACACGCTGTTTCCCGCTCTTCTTCCACGACCCGACGTTTCCAGATCTGCCATGCCCGCCATCAACGCCTCATCCGTCATGTCCAGCCCGCCCGCCAGGGCCGTCAACACCGCCGCCAATGGCGCGAACCTGGACATCCGAGCGCTCGGCAGCCTGCGCTCGCGGGCTGCCACCGACCCCAAGGCCGCCGCCACCGAAGCGGCCAAACAGTTCGAGGCCTTGTTCATGAACGAGATGGTCAAGAGCATGCGCGCGGCCACGCCGACGACCGAGCCTGACAGTGCGGGTGCCAACCTGGCCACCGAGCTGCTGGACAAGGAGTACGCCAGCAAGCTCACCGGCATGAAGGGCGGTCTGTCCGAGGCCATCCTGAAGCAGCTCGAACGCCAGATGGCGCTGTCGCCCGGCCCGGTGCCGATCACCACCTCGGCCAACAACACACCCGAGCTGTTGTCGGCGCAACCCGCACCGACCAGGATTCCGCACACTGGCGCAGCCGGCTTTGTGCAGCAGCACAACGACGCGGCCAAACTGGCTGAAGCCAAGACTGGTATCCCGGCGACGTTCATGGTCTCGCAGGCCGCCCTGGAAACGGGCTGGGGCCGCAAGGAGATTCGTCACGCCGATGGCGCACCGTCGTTCAATCTGTTCGGCATCAAGGCCAGTGGCAGCTGGAAGGGGCCCGTGGCCGAGATTGCCACCACCGAGTTCATCAACGGCAAGGCCACCAAGGTCATGGCCAAGTTCAGGGCGTATGGCAGTTATGCCGAATCCTTTGCCGACTACGCCAGGTTGATGAAAGACAACCCGCGCTATGCCGGGGTGGTCGCCAACGCCAGCAGTGCCAGCGGTTTTGCCCAAGGCCTGCAGAAAGCCGGCTACGCCACCGACCCGCAGTACGCGGACAAGCTGACCCGCGTCATCAACACCACGCTGCGCCTGCAGCGAATGGTGGCTTGAGCATCACAACCAAGGCGACCGACCGGCCATGAGCGCATCACCGTTGATGAATCTCGGCGTCAAGGCCATGTCGGCCAGTTACGCCGCTTTGCAGGCGACTGGCCACAACATTGCCAACGCCAGCGTGGTCGGTTATTCGCGCCAGCAGGTGATCCTGGCGACGTCGACGGGGCAGTTCACCAACGCTGGTTTTTACGGCCAGGGAGTGGACGTTCAAAGCGTTACCCGCGCCCACAACCAGTTTCTGACCGGCGAGGCTGCACGGGCGGCTTCGCTGGCGGCCATGGACAGTGCGCGGTTGGGGCAGTTGCGCGGCCTGGAGAACGTTTTCAAGACAGGTGAGTTGGGCCTGGGACAGGCCGTGGGCAGCTTCCTGAATGCGTTCGGCGACCTGGCAAGCCAACCCGGCGACCCCGCCACACGCCAGGTCGTGCTGGCGCGCGCGGCGGACATGGCCGGGCGTTTCAGAGAGGCTGCGGGTGCGCTCGAAACCTTGCAATACGACGTCACCGCCACGCTCAATGCCAGCGTCACCCTGGTCAACGCGCTGGCCCGTTCGGTTGCACAGGTCAACCAGAAGATCACGGCTTTCCAGAGTTCGGGCCAACCACCGAATGATTTGTTGGACGAGCGCGACCGGCTGATCAAGCAGATTGGTGAACAGGTGCAGGTCACGCGCATTGACGCGGCTGACGGCACCACCGGTTTGTTCATTGCCAGCGGCCAGCGGCTGGTGTTGGGCGCCGATGCAGCTACTTTGGTGGTGCAGAAAGACCGCAACGACCCCCAGCGCTCGGCCGTGGGCGTGCAGTCGCAGCCCGGCGTCATGGTGCTGGATGCCAACAGCATGGCCGGTGGCACCATCGCCGGCTTGCTGCGTTTTCAGAACACCGAGCTGGTCGACGCCCGGGCCATGGTCGGCCGCCTGGCGGCCAGTGTCGGCAACGCCGTGAATCAACAGCAGCAGCGTGGCTTGAACCTGCTGGGCAGCGACCCCGCACCGGCGCTGTTCAGCCTGACGGCGCCGAAGGCGGTGGCCAGCGCGACGAATGCGAAGGACGTCAATGGCTTGCCGCTGGGCCAGGTCAGCCTGGTCTACACCAGCGATCCCAGCGCCTTGCGCGCCAGCGACTACGACTTGCGCGAAGACCCGGCCATCCCCGGGCAATGGAAGCTGACGCGCATGGTCGGTGGCCAGCTGAGCCAGGACCCGGCCGACAGCCTGAGTTTCAGCGGCAGCAGCGCCACTTTCCAGGGCGTGCAGCTCAGCTTCGGCACCACGCCGCCACAGCCCGGTGACCGCTATTTGTTGAAGACCGTCAGCGATGCCGCCAACGACATGCGCGTGCTCCTGACCGACCCGCGCGACCTGGCGGCGGCGTCGCCGCTGACGGCCTCGTCAGGCACGGCCAACACCGGCTCCGCCGCAGTGACCGACACGCTCGTGCTGGCCAACCCGCTGCCCTACCCGGGGGCGACCGCGCGCATCACCTTCGTTGACAACAGTGCCGCCGACCCGGCCAACCCGGTGGCCTACACCTTCGAGCTGGTGGATGCCACCGGCACGGTGTTGTTGTCTGACGCAACACCCCGCACCTGGCGAGCTGGGCAGTCGATCCCCGACAGCACGGTGGACATCAACGGCTTCAGCCTCACGCTCAGCGGCGTACCCAAACCCGGTGACACGCTCAGCGTAGCGCCCACACCGGCCTCGGCTTTGAACAGCAACAACGGCAACGCGCGGTCGCTGCTGGCATTGCGCGACGCCGCACTGGTGGACGGCAAGACGCCGGGCGAAGGCTATGCCCAGGCCATGGCCGACATTGGCTCGCGGGTGCAGACCGCGCGCTCGGCCTCAACCATCTCAGGCGCCGTCTCAGCCCAGGCCGACGCCGCCCGGGGTGCCGACGCGGGCGTGAATCTGGACGAAGAGGCCGCCCGCTTGATTCAGTACCAGCAGAGCTACCAAGCCGCCGCCAAGATGCTGCAGGTGGCGCAGGCCATCTTCGACACCTTGTTGCAGACCACCGGCCGCTGACGCCTGGCATCAGCCCCTCAGCCTCTCGTTTCGAAAGTCTCCCACCATGCGCATCAGCACCGCCAACGCATTCTCGACCTCGGTCGACCAATTGCAGCGCCGCCAACAAGATCTGGTCCAGGCCCAGGAAAAGCTCACCAGCGGCAAACGCGTGCTCAAACCCAGCGACGACCCGGCCGCCGCTGCCCGCGCCGAACGCGCCATGGCTGCGATCGACCGCAGCGTGGCGAGCCAGCGCGCGCTGGACGCCAGCCGCAACGCCATGCAGTTGTCCGAGTCAGCCCTGGGCCAGGCCGGCGAGCTGATTCAACAAGCGCGCGAGTTGGTGATCAACGCGGGCAACGGCTCGCTCAGCGACA
>Ga0105046_10013929_pt1 | contig 12424 bp, 12 predicted proteins | sample MAT03_FD_78385 | JGI IMG/M metagenome (GOLD analysis project Ga0105046, IMG submission 78385) | Freshwater microbial communities from Lake Fryxell liftoff mats and glacier meltwater in Antarctica - MAT-03 (megahit assembly) | ecosystem: Environmental > Aquatic > Freshwater > Ice > Liftoff...
CCGTTACGCCTCACATCAACGAAGACGACCACTTGCAGTTAGAGTTTGATGTTGAGTTCAGCACTTTTTCTGGGACCGGGACCGGGGGCTTGCCGCCGCCGCGACAGATCGATCGCGTTGGAAGTTCCGTTACGATTCCCGATGGCAAGACGGTGGTGGTCGGCGGGCTCAAACGCGTCGGTGACAACTACTCGTTTCAAGGCTTGCCGTGGGCAGAGAAGATTCCTGTGATTCGAGCGTTAACCAGTCGCACCGACACGAAGAAAACGACGATGTCGTTCTTCCTATTCATTCGCCCCATTGTACTGCGAGATTCAAGGTTTGCAGACCTTCGGTATTTGTCTGACAAGGACGCCGTCGACGCGTGTATCCCAGGAGACTTTCCAACGAGCCAACCCGAGCTAATTCGCTAGGCTGATTTCAAAACAAGCCTAATCAACATGCAGCGATTGCAACAACTCGCCAATCGACTTTCGCTTCCCGTCGAGACCGATCTTTCTGGGTACGTCCCTTCGTCGGCATTTATCCGCCAATTTCCGATCGGCTACGTCAGAGAACATCAGATCATTGCTTTCCAGACTGCCGAAGATGCCTTTCTTCGACTGGCGATCAGTGACGAAAAGGCTTGGCCACAACTCGACGTTGTCTCGCGTCGACTTCGACACAACGTTCGCCCGCTCCTAGCCGATCCGGAGCAGATTCGACTTGCCATCAACGCGGCTTATTCGGTCCGAGACGGCGAAGCCGAACAAGTATTGGAGTCGATTGGAGCCAACGCGAATGCAGATCAATTGGCTCTGCTTGCTTCTCGCGAGGACCTGCTTGACGTCGACGGCCGAGCGCCGATCATTCGACTTGTCAATCAATTGATCTTCGACGCCGTCGTCGCCGGTGCGTCGGATATTCATGTTCAGCCCTACGAAGGATGCGTCAAAGTCCGGCAGCGCATCGATGGCGTTCTATTCGATAGTTTCGAGATCCCGAAGTCGCTTCAAGAAGAAGTGCTGACGCGAATCAAAGTGCTTGGCAAGATGAATATCGCTGAAAAGCGACTTCCACAGGACGGTCGAGCGACCGTGCAACTCGGCGACCGTGTGATCGACTTGCGAATTGCATCGTTGCCAACCAGCCATAACGAGCGGATCGTGATTCGTTTGCTGGACAAGAGCGCGCGGCTATATACGCTCGACGAGCTTGGCATGCCGCCGGCAACCTTGAAACGATGGCAATCGCTGATTCGCGTCGATCACGGACTGATTCTCGTTACCGGTCCGACCGGAAGTGGCAAAAGCACCACTCTTTATGGGGCCCTGCAGGAAATCAATTCCAAAGAAGCTAATATTCTTACGCTCGAAGATCCGATCGAATACCAACTGGATGGCATTAGCCAAACTCAGATCAACGAAAAGAAGGGGATGACGTTTGCGTCGGGCATGCGGAGTGTTCTTCGCCAAGACCCAGACATCATCATGGTCGGTGAGATTCGCGATCGAGAAACCGCGAACATGGCGATTCAAGCATCGCTAACCGGACACCTTGTCTTTAGCACGTTACATACCAACGATGCCGCCAGTGCGATTACTAGGCTGTTGGATCTAGGCGTTGAACCCTACTTGGTTGCAAGCTCACTTGTCGCATCCCTTGCCCAACGGCTTGTTCGCCAACTTTGCAAGTCTTGCAAGATTGTCAACGAAGATGGCACCGCGAACCCGGTTGGCTGCGACAAATGCCGACATTCCGGTTTCCGCGGTCGAATCGGGTTATTCGAGTTGCTGGTGACAAACGACAAGCTTCGCGAACTGATTCAATCCCGCGAAAATGCGACTCAAATTCGGCAATGCGCCGTCGAGTCTGGCATGACGCTTCTGTCGCAGGACGGAAACGATAAGGTTAAACAAGGACGCACGACGATTGAAGAAGTATTGCGAGTCACCAGCCTTCAAGCGGTCGTTGGATAATGCCTGTTTATTCCTATCGAGGCGTGAATGCGGCCAAGTCGCCGATCAAAGGCACGATCGCAGCGGACTCTCCACGACAAGCTCGAGATACGCTTCGGGGCCAAAACATCATTGTCCAATCTATTGCCGAGTTCGATCGTCGGTCGGGAGCCGCTTGGATTCCATCTTTCGCGTCGCGTCGAGCGAGATCGCAGTGGACGACCGGCTCCCATGAGTTGTCGATGCTGCTCCGCGCAGGAATACCGCTGCTAGAATCTCTCGATACGCTTGCGGCTCAACATCGTGGCTCTTTTCGCAACGCGATCGTGGGTGTTCGTGATCGAGTCGCCGCAGGCTCATCGCTCGCCGTCGCGATGGCGGAACGGCCTGATGTTTTTGACGTCGCATCGATTCGGTTGATCGAAGTTGGCGAAAATGCAGGCACTTTGGAAACGGTGCTGGAACAGTTGGCTGATTACAAGCAACGGATGTCGCAGCTCGGCGACAAAGTGATCACGGCGCTACTCTATCCGGCGTTCTTGATCGTGTTCGGCATCGCAGCGACGATCTTTCTAATGACTTGGGTCCTCCCGCCGTTGCTGGACAATCTTGAAGAGACCGTCGATGTTCTGCCGTGGCCAACACGCGTTGCGAAGGGAATGAGCGAGTTGCTGGTTGGGTATGGCTTCTGGTTGCTGCTTGGGTTTCTCGCTTTCGTCACAATGACGGCAACGTTTCTGCGAGGAAAAGCTGGAAAGTCGTGGCTTGATCAGACGATGCTGCGTCTCCCGTTGCTCGGACCGATGATCGTCAAGCAGAACGTTTCGCGGATCGCAACGATCATTGGTCTCTTGTCCAAAAGCGGCTTACCGCTTCCGAGCGCCGTACAACTTGCGGCAAGTTCCACCGGAAACGGCGTGCTCCGTAAAGCGTTGGAGGTCGCCTGCGATGACATGGCATCGGGCAAGGAGATTGCAGAATCTCTCGATCGCTCAGGTGTTTTCCCACCCCTCGCCGTTCGAGTTTTTTCGGTAGGCCGTGATACGGGTAAGTTAGATGATATGCTCACGAGGCTCGGAGATGATTACAATCAACAGTTAGCGGTATCAACGGCGAGATTGACGGCGTTGATTGAACCGATCCTTATCCTAGTGCTCGCTGTGTTCGTCGGATTCTTGCTTGTGGCAACGATCCTCCCCATCCTACAAGCGGGTAACCTTCAATCGTAATTCACCATCAAACAGGGTTCGATGCAATGTTGATGAATCACCGCCGAGCCGCTTTTTCGCTCGTTGAACTGATGGTCGTGATGGTCATCATTGGACTGCTCAGCAGCCTGGTTGCCGTACAAACTCGCAGCTACTTGATCGCCAGCAAACAAAATGCAGCTCGCGCCGAAATCGCCACCATGATCAGCGCGCTGGAATCGTTTTATGCAGATCAATCTCGATACCCAAGCAACGAAGAGGGCATCGCGGTGTTGACGGAAGGCACATCCAGTTTTCCCGATGGCTTCTTGAAAAAAGTGCCGCTTGATCCGTGGGACCGTCCTTACGAATACGTCAGCCCCGCCTCTGAAACGCCTTTCGAGATCATTTGCCTGGGTGCCGATGGGCGCGAGGGCGGTGAGGGCGGCGATGCCGACATCAGCAGCGAGGCGTTGGATGCAGTCAAAAAATAATGCCCTTCGCCGCGCATTTTCGATGCTCGAATTGATCGCGGTCGTGGTCATGATCGGATTGATCTCCGCAATGGCTATGTTGTCCGTTGGCGGACAATTGGATCAAGTCAGGTTGAATCGAGCGTCGCAGTCGATTGCAAACGCGGATCGCAAAGAACGAGAAGCATCGCGGCAAAGCCCAACACCCGGCGGCTTATCGATCGACAGAGTTAAACAGCGGCTACGCTTCTCGAATTCAAAACATACATTGTCGCTCGATGCCAGATTGAAACTTGGCGAGATCATCGTCTCGCCCGTGTCGATGGATCGCGGTTCGATCACGTTTGCCCAATCGGGACAGAGTCCAACGTATGCCATTGAAATGAAAAGTCGACGGGGTGCGTCTCAATGGATCGTCATCGTTGGCATGACGGGGCAGACGTGGTTGACGGATGATACTGCGGAAGTGCGGTCCCTGATGGCGATGGGACGATGAAACCAAAAACAAATTCCGGCGCCTTTACGCTGATCGAAGTTGTCGCGGGACTGATTCTGATGGGATCGCTCGCTGCATCGACTCTCGTGGCCCTTGCGGCTCAACAGCGTTCGATTCTTTTGGCAAAGCAGAAACAGAAAGCAACTCAAGTTGCCGAAGGCTTGCTGACCCGTTGGTACGATCTTGTGGGTGAAGTGCCAACGCGAAATCAAGGGATCGTCGCTGCCGAAGAGACATGGCTTTGGCGAACCCAGCCCGTCGGTTTTCGTAATCTCTGCGGTTTGCCGGTGAACATTATTCGCCTGGACATCATCGGGACGTTAGGAACGAACGCCGAACCGCGCGTATTGGCGTCGGTTGAGTTGGTCCAAAAACAGACCGAGAGCGTCATGCCATGAGACGAGATCCGAAGCCTCCCGTAACCACTGCATTTACTCTTATCGAGCTAGTCGTTGCGCTGCTACTGGGCACACTTCTCTTGATCACCTTGATGGGCGTGCTGCGACATAGCTTCTCTGTCGTGGGGACGTCGCTCTCCGATGAACCACTCACGATGCGGCGTGACGTTTTGATTGAACAACTTCGCCGTGACCTGACCAATGCGAGGCGAATGCAGGTGGGTATCAATCGATTCGAGTTGGCTGGGTTCATTCATCGTGACCCAGCGACGCTAATCGCGACTCACCGACCGGCACGAGTACTGTACGAAGTTCGCAAGAATGGACGCTTGTCAATTCTGTTTCGAACTCAGACCGACGAAGCATTGGCGCTTACGTCCCAGTCTGGGCAATTGGTTGAACCGGTGTTTCTTGGCGCCGGCGATCTGGTGGTATCAACCAATCGAATCGGCGCGTTCTCTGATGCCGATCAGATTGGGCTGGGAATCCAAGGTAAATCCAACGCTTCTGCCGCGCGTCGATTGGAAGTCCCAGGCTCGGTACAAATTGTTTTGACCGACCAACGGGGCAGAACGGTTATCAATCAAACATTCACTCGACTGCGAGAAGGGTGACATTGATGAGAAGGCAGCGTGGACGACTGCGAAATGGTTTCGTTTTGGTCATGGTACTGACCGCAATCATTGTGGTTGGTGTCGCGATGACGACGACAGCGAGGAAGAGCTTGCTGGCGTCGGTCGCAGCGATCGAATCACAACAAGCAATGCAGCGAGATTGGGGCATGCGAAGTTGCCAACAAGTCTTGTTGAATGCAGGAGCGCAGATTTTCGAAATCAGCGATCGAAACGTAAAAAGCCAGCGTGGAAAACGGGTCACGCTGCCTTCGATCATTGAGGACCGAGTCATTCTGAGCGGTCAGACGTTTGATCTTATCCTGGCAGATGAAGACGCCAAGGCCGAATTGAACGCCTTGTACGACGCCGGCGGAAAGCGCGCGGTAGAACGTGCTATCAGCCAAGTCAGTGGTGCTTTCGATGCTCGCACGATGCGTTTGATGCCCGTTCGCCCAAGCACCCAGTCGATTAAGCGTGATGAGGATGAAGATTCGTCAACTGAGACCGAAACAGGTTCGGGCATCGAAACGCCAGTCGTCGAAGTAACGCCGGCATTTCGAAGTTGGGGAGAAGTGTTTGATCTGGTACAAGTTCATCAGCTCGCTGGCGACGATCGCCAACTTGCCAAGATGACAAGGGCGTTATCGTTGCAAAGTTCTGGGCGTTTGAACGTTTTTCGGGCTTCCGATGATGCCGTCCTTGCCGTCTGCAAAGCCGCAGTCGAGGACGCGTTGGCGAAAAGGCTCCTTTCGAAGATTCGTGAAACCTCCTGGAACGATATCCGCTTGATTTTGGAACAAACCATCACCAACGTTAAAGATCGCAATGTGCTGCAAAGTTTGCTCGGAAACAGCTCAAATAGTTTTTCCCTGTGGATCGAAACGACCGGAAAAAACGTTCGCCAGCAACGTTTTGCGGTTCAGGCTCCCAGTTCAATGGGCGTCATCAAAACCAGTGAATTTTCATTTGAATAGTCCAGGCTCGGTCCAAGCTATCATCCATGTCAACAATCCGCATCCGCCGTTCGATGAACTTAGCTGCTCTGGGATTTGTCTCCGCAGCCGTTGGCGTCGTTGCATGGGCTTGGCTCTCGATTCCTCAACTCGCGCCGACCTACGACCCGACCACGAGCGAAACCAAAGCGACTGGCAAAGAATCGATGAATGACGACAACAATGCCGATTCAATGACGAAACGGCAGGCGTTGATTGCATCGGATCTTTGGTCGCGTCCTCTTCGTAGCGGATTCCAGTTGCAGACGGTTCAAACCACACCCTCGTACGTCGCGCCCAAACCGGCTTCGCCACCGTTACCGAGTTCTCCGTTTGCCGCGACAACCGATCTTGGACTGCGGTTGGTTGGCACCGTGCTTGAAAAGGGTGAGTCAATGGCGATTGCGGTTGATCGTCAGGGCAAGCTCGATTTTCGCAAGGAAGGCGAGTCTTTCCAGTTGATGCCGGAAGGTGTGCGAGTGGAAAACGTATCGGTTGATTCGATTCGAGTTTCCTACCAGGGACAAGATTCAACGTGGAAGTTAGGTGAATCGCTGGCGATCCGGTCGGAGAATGCGGTCAATCCAGAACCGTCTCAAAGCATGGTTGTCCCACCCGCAAGTACACCAACTGTAAACACACCGCCTAATGTGATAGCGGTGCCGCCGATGTCGATCGACGAAGAACTCGATTCACTGAACGGCAATTAAAACAATGAGCAGCACCGGAATTTTGATTCAGGAACAACGAGATGGCTGGAAGGTAAGTGGTGCCTCGCCGGACTCAGTATCGACATCGCTACCATCGGCTGATCCTGATGAAGTTGCGCAATCGGTGCTCGCGTTTGCCGGACTCCATTCGCTGGATCAAGGGCGACTGATCATCGCCGTCGACAGCAATGCGGTTCTGTTTGCGACGATACCAGCGAGCGACGATCGAATGGCAAATTCGAGTCAATCGCTTCGTTACGCTCTCGAATCCGCGCTTCCGATCGACGCCGAAAGTATCGTTGCCGATTCGTTTGCGAAAAATAACAAATCGATCGGTATGGAATTGACTGCGGTTGCGATGGAGGTTTCTCATGTGCAACGACTTGTTAACTCACTTGAGCAATTGCAGTTGAAGGTACAATTCATCGTCCCTTACTCGATGCTGGTGTTCGAGCAAGCGCTCGATGACAACTCATTGACCGCCCCGTCGGTATCGCTCTGGCTGCCGAGTGGAGACGAACCATTTTTGCAGGCCGAAATTCTGGTACTCCACGCGGATCAAACGGTTCGCAGTTGGCGAATGATGGAGATGGAGCCGAGCACGATCGAACGCAATTTGTCGTTCGTCACCACGGATTTTTCTTCTTATCCCATATTCGTCTTCGGTGATGCGGGTGAACTGACCCAGCGTGTCGCAGCGAGTCACGCAAACGCGCAGTGGCTTTCGATCGATCGCGAACGGTCATCGAAGTCACGCGCCGCGATGCTGCTTTCAGGTCGAGGTGAACCATGGATTGATCTCCGCCGCGATGAATTGGCGACTCACGATCGCTGGCGGCGGCATCGAGGCGTTATGACGCGGCTCGCTCTTGCAATGAGTCTTTTTGTTGTTGCGGTTTGTGGAACACTGATTTGGCGTGCGAATCAGTACGTCAAGCTTGCCGGCCAAATCGATCAACAACAGCAGGATTTGTTTCGGCGTACCTTTCCCGGACAACGCATTCCGGCCGCGATTTTAGGTCGTTTGCGCAGCGAGCATGCCAAGGCGATGGGCGTGCGCAAGAGCGATGATTCGAGCTCGACTCCACAATCAATACTGGGCATCCTGCCGCAAATCATCGAGAGCCTTGCCGTCGATTTTCCGTTCGAAGTGAAGGAACTGCGTATCGAGAACGGCACGATCGCGATCGAGCTGGAACTCGCGTCGCAGAAAGATGCCGGCTATGTCGCTGCGGAGCTTTTCAAACACGGGTTTACCGTCGAGCCGCCGGCGACGACGTTGGTAAACGGCGACAGAGTACTTGCCAGCTACATCGCTTCAATTGGCACATCCAGCGGTTTCATCAAGTCAACTCCAGAGGGAATGCGATGAGCAGGCATCTCGGACGCGTTTCGCTTTATGCTGCAATTTTTGCTGTCTTTACGGTGATTTTATTCTCTTGGAATCATTTCCAATCTGCGAAAGACCAGGTTGACAATGCCATGGAGAATCTTTCAGAGTGCCGACGGCTAACTAGCGAACTGGATCGATTTCGCGACGCTCCACGGGTCGCATCCCTTGAGATCGAACCGCCAGATCGAATTGCGGCGAGAGTGACGTCGGCTGCGGCGAACGCGATGTTGTCGCCAACGGCAATTTATTCCGTCGATCCACAGTCGCCTGCAAGAGTGGCAAGATCGGCTTACCAAATTCGCGCGACTCAGATTGTTTTGCAGGATGCGTCGCTGAGCCAGATCGCAAACTTTGTGAGCGGTTTGGAGGATTCAGAATCCGGCATGATCGTTCGCGATATCGCATTAACTGCCAGCTCGCCAACGTCAGAGAGTAACCGCGAACCGTGGAATGCGCGGCTGACCTTGACTCAGATGATTTTTTCTCCGCAGAGCAATGGCGAGAAATAAGTGTCCGGTACCATTTGTGCGAAGCACCCGAAGGGCCAGTTCCTGGCAAATGGTACCGGACACTTATTTCCCGCGTTAGCAATCCGGTTATGTTATTTCGCTTTCTGTGATTCGAGATAATCGCTGACGACGGAAGTCATTGTGAGCACTCCGATTTTCAAGCATCCCTCATCGACATCGAATTCGGCGGTATGGACGCCCGCGACGATTTTGCGATCGATGTTTGCGACTCCCAGTCGATAGTAAAAACCGGGAATGACCTCTGCGAAGTAAGAAAAATCTTCACCGCCCATTCCTGGAATCGTCTCGATCATGGAGCCGCTACCCAGGACACGATTGATCGTAGTCATTGCATTCACCGCCAACGTCTCATCGTTATCAATCGAGGGATAGCCTTTTCGATAAATCAGCTCATACGTTGCTCCATGTGCAGCGGTGGTTCCGCCGATGGTTCGATGCATCATTTCGATAATTTGGTCCCGCAATTCTGAATCATAGGTGCGAACGGTGCCTGACATTTCAACACGCTCCGCAATAATATTTTCTCGCGAGCCACCGTTGATCATTCCGATCGAAAGGACAACCGGATCGAGCGTATTGGTTTCGCGACTGCGAATCATCTGCAAGCCTGCGATAACCTGGCCAGCAACTGCGATCGCGTCGACACCTTTGTGTGGGGCGGACCCATGCGCGCCCTTTCCTTTGATAATGATTTGGAATCGATCGCTATTGGCGCTCGCTGGTCCGATCGCGTACCCGATTTTGCCGACTTCCATCGGTAACTCAATCCCCGCGTTGGGACCTGTTTTGGCCGCATACAGAGGCGAGCAGTGAAGACCAAATATGGCAGAGGGCCTTGGATTGTCGAGAGCACCTTCGGCGAGCATTAGCTTTGCACCCCAATCACCTTCAAACGTCGAGGGCATTGCTTCTTCGGCGGGCTGGAAGATGAACTTCACCGAACCGCGAAGTTGATCGCGATACTTGGAAAGCAATTCGGCGACTCCCAACGCACAGGTGACGTGAACGTCGTGACCGCAGGCATGCATGACACCTGGATTCTCAGAACGGTAAGGGTTGTTACCGGCCTCCATGATCGGCAGGGCATCCATGTCGGCGCGAATGGCGACACATGTACTTTCTGGTTCAATGCCACCGCGTAGCATTGCGACGACGCCGTGCTTGGCAATTCCCGTTTGAACTTCGAGTCCCAAATCTCGTAGTCGCAAGGCAACGAAACGGGCCGTCCGTTCTTCCTCATTGGACAACTCGGGATGCCGATGCAGTTGTCGTCGAGTCTCGACAAGGCGCGGAAACATGGCATCGACATCTGCTTTGAGAATTCGATCCCGTTCAATCGGCTGGTCTGCATCGACGAACGAGCTTTCCCATCCGAGAAACGCAAAAACCAGGAGTGACAAAAATAGACGGAACAAGAACAATGGCATGGAGTACTTTCCTTTGATTTTCAGAGTCGGCTGTAGTTTATATCAGCAAATCGCCCGTGTGTCGGTTGCGGCAAACATTCAACTTTATCAGACTACTCCCCTTCCGTTCGAATCGTTGGTACTCAATCAGTGATTCGACTAAAAGAATCCCTGCAAACGTCCTTCCGCTTGAGTTTTTGAAATGTCCGAATCGAAGCCCGCACTGAACAAATACAGCAGTCGAATCACACAACCGAAAAGCCAAGGTGCTTCGCAGGCAATGCTTTATGGCACGGGCATGTCTGCCGAAGACATGGATAAACCTCAGATCGGGATTGGCAGTGTTTGGTACGAGGGCAATACGTGCAACATGCACCTGCTGGACCTTGCTTCTCACGTCAAGGAAGGGGTCAATAAGGCTGGCATGATCGGAATGAGGTTCAACACGATCGGTGTGTCCGACGGAATTTCGATGGGCACTGAGGGAATGAGTTTTAGCCTGCCGAGTCGCGACGTGATTGCAGACTCGATCGAAACCATCATGGGAGCCCAGTGGTATGACGGCTTGATCGCATTACCTGGATGCGACAAAAACATGCCGGGATGCCTCATTGCAATGGGACGACTCAATCGACCGGCGATCATGGTTTATGGGGGCACGATCAAACCGGGGCATATTGGCGACCAAATGCTTGACATCGTTAGCGCATTTCAGTGTTACGGCCAATACCTTTCGGGCGCAATCACAGAAGAAGAGCGTGCCAAGATCATTCGCCATAGCTGCCCGGGAGCGGGAGCCTGCGGAGGCATGTATACGGCAAACACGATGGCCTCAGCGATCGAGGCGCTCGGAATGTCGCTGCCTTACTCGGCAAGTATTCCCGCAGAGTATCCTGACAAAAAAGACGAGTGCCATCGTGCAGGTGCTGCGATGGCTGAGTTACTGCGACTTGATTTGAAGCCACGAGACATCATGACTCGCACCGCGTTTGAAAATGCGATGGTCATTGTCATGGCCCTGGGCGGAAGCACGAACGCCGTGTTGCACCTGATCGCGATGGCTCGCAGTGTCGATGTCCCGTTGGCGCTCGCTGACTTCCAATCGGTAAGTGACCGAGTACCGTTCCTGGCCGACCTGAAGCCCAGCGGAAAATTTGTGCAAGAAGATCTGCATGGAATCGGTGGAACGCCTGCCGTGATCAAGTACCTGCTCGAAAATGGCATGATGGATGGGTCGTGTATGACGGTGACGGGCAAAACGCTTGCCGAGAACGTCGCGTCGCTTCCTGGCCTAAAGGCTGGGCAAAAGATCGTAAAGCCGCTCTCGGACCCGATTAAGGCGACCGGACATATTTGTATCCTCCACGGTTCACTTGCCCCTGACGGATCCGTCGCCAAGATCACAGGCAAAGAAGGACTTCATTTCAATGGACCGGCTCGAGTTTATGACAGTGAAGAACTGATGCTGAAGGCACTCGAAGACAAGAAGATTGCGAAAGGCGATGTCGTCATCATTCGTTACGAAGGCCCCAAAGGTGGACCGGGTATGCCTGAGATGTTAACGCCGACCAGCGCCATCATGGGTGCAGGACTGGGGGCCGATGTCGCACTGTTGACGGACGGTCGATTCAGCGGCGGGTCGCACGGTTTTATTGTCGGTCACATTACGCCGGAAGCGCAGGTGGGTGGTCCAATTGCTCTGGTTAAGGACGGTGACATGATAACGATTAACGCGGAAAAAAATTCGCTTGACGTTGAAGTCGCCTCGTCGGAAATGGAAAGGCGATTAGCGGCCTGGGTGGCGCCGCCGCTCAAGGCGACTCGTGGAGTGCTCTTTAAGTACATCAAGAACGTAAAAAGCGCCAGCGAAGGTTGCGTAACGGACGAGTGATGGAGACATCGATTGAACACCACCGTTGAAGGACTGATCGCGGACCTTGCGGACGGATCCGTAATCGGAGACGGGATCGATTCGGAAAAAAGCCCCCCAATACCCCTATTTTGAGATTTAGCCGCTCCGGGAACGACGCCTTAGCTAACCTTTAACGACAATGATGGCGTTTAAAACTGCATAGTGAAAAAAAAATTGGCAATCGCTAGGAATTAACACAGCGAGTGAATAAATAAGTGTGTCAATCGTTAGCAATTACCGTTGATTCGGGGATCGATCGCAGTCGTTGCGAACTAGTGCTTTAAGAAAACTGGGTAATTGTGAAGGTTTGGTCCTTATGCAGATGACTGTCTGCATTGAAGAGTTTGGCATCATCTGATTTTTTGTTCTGGATTAG
>Ga0105046_10013930_pt1 | contig 12424 bp, 13 predicted proteins | sample MAT03_FD_78385 | JGI IMG/M metagenome (GOLD analysis project Ga0105046, IMG submission 78385) | Freshwater microbial communities from Lake Fryxell liftoff mats and glacier meltwater in Antarctica - MAT-03 (megahit assembly) | ecosystem: Environmental > Aquatic > Freshwater > Ice > Liftoff...
CATTGTACCTTTTGAGGCAGGGTTGAGAACCATTTTCGCGGAAGATTGTCCGATTGTGGTTTGGCTGGCGATACCTAGTTTGATGAGCATCTAGTTTGATGAGCGCGGATCACACGGAACGTTCATCGCTACGAGCGCGTATTCAAGTGGTTAACGGAGGCTGTCTGTAAAACAGGCGGCATTTGCCTTCGCAGGTTCGACTCCTGCCGCGCTCACTTGTGCTCTGCTGAGGGAATCGAGTATGTTTTTCATCACTACTGTGTTTGAACGGCTACGAATTTTCAGAAGGAACAATCGATGGGATCTGTGATTGCACATTGGCCGGTTCGAGCCGTGATCGCGGATTGCGAAGCGAGTTGGCCGCCTATCTGCTGGAACTTGCCAAAGCAAGCGACGTCAAGTTACAGGACCGCCCGATTCAGAGGCCAGCGTTCCTTGAAGTAATCACCAGCGCGCGAGAATCCAACGTCGTACGGCTGGAGAACATTCGACTTTTTGATCAATTCATTTATGGCAAAATCATGGTCTCCAGCGCGTTGCAGCCATTAGAAAATTTGCCTGAAGCATTCCGCGACCGAAGCGTGCCAATTAACAAGGCAGACGATTGGGATACCTTGCCAGGGACTACTTTGGCAGGGACTACTTTGGGCGCGTTCCGTTCAGAGAAGGACGAACAGTATTACCTGACAACGCTTCCGCAGATCCATCTGCACGGCATAGTCTTTAGGCTTTACGATCCTCGCGGTTTATATCCTGGCGAGGACGAATTAAGTTTTGTTTTTGTCGACGCGCCGGATATTCCGGAACTCGACGGTCAAATTGTTCAAGCGTTTAATCACGAAGAATGCCAAGCCTTCGAATCCGACTGGGTTCGTGCAGCCGACTGGAAGTTGACCTCGCCATCGATTCATCTGCGCTACTACCTTGAGGACTGGTACGATCTCCTAATGACTTGGATCACTGGTGAAAAATTACTCGACTGGCACTTTTGTGAAAATGAACGTCGAAGGCTCGCCGACGCACATCGCGATAGAACGCAATTACGCGATATTATTCAGCTCTGACGGTTTTCGTAGTCGCCAAGCGATCCAAGTAATGGTAGCGATTGGTCCAGCGTCTGTACCATGGCTCCAACGAGCGCTCGCCGATGAAAAACTGGTATCGCGACGGGCCGACATTCTCCACGAAATTCAAGCCAACATTTCAAAACTAGGCGAGCCTCCACAGTCGTTCATCGAAGCCCTTGTTGGCTGTGTCGTCGATCAAATTACGATCCCGGCGTGCGATGCTCGCAATCGCGAAGTCCAATCAGCCGCGGTCACCGTACTTGGTCGAATGGTTGTCGACCCATAATATGTTGGTGAACTCGGCCAGATTGCCAATACGGAAACCCTTCAGATGGTCGCAAAGAAACTGGCGCATCCAGACTCCTGGGTTCGGGTGTCGGCAGCGATCTCAATGCGGAACATCGCAACAATAATGGCCGAAGCGCAACTACAATCTGATTTGTTATGGCAGGGGCTAGACGATTGTGAAGATCCGTATCGCATGGAGTATTTGGAATCGATTCACTGCCGTTACGACCTAATGAACCATTCAGAATTTCGCGTGCTGATTCCACGCATTCTCGCTTGTACAGGTGGCGATCTGTCTCTACAGATTTCGGCTTTGAGAGCGTTGAACGCAATGAGAGCAGGAACGGAGGAAGTCATCACCCGAGTCCTCGTACTGTTGAAATCCAAGCATAAAGATGTGCGTCGGGCGGCTGTGGAAACATTGGGAAACGTCGGTTCTGGCAATAGCGAAGTCGCCTACGCATTATCTCGTCTACTTCTCGACACGGATAACGTCTTTGCAGCCGCGGTCTGTAGTGCGCTCGGGAAACAGGGGAGCGCCGCCGACGTATTTGTTCCTAACATCGTGGACGTCGCGCATCGATTTGAATCGACGGCAGTGGAGGCCTTAGAGAAGATTAACACGGCGGAGGCTCGCGTCGCCATCGCCGAAATCGCTCGATGTTCGGTGGAATCCTCGGACGAGAATTCGGATGACGATTGATTTACAAAGCGTGCGCGCCGAGCCGGGGGATGACGCTAATCCTAGGCGACAGATGCCTACTCCAAAGGTTTGTACTCGTGGTCGAATGTTTGGTACACGAGTTCGCCCAGAGCGGCGTCCTCGTCTTCATTTGGCGCGTCGCTGATAACATCAAGATGATGCGGCAATGGCGGGCAAAAGGCCATCGATGTTTTCTGCCGACGAGTGCGAGCGAGAATTAGTAGTTCATGAATTTGCGCCGTCATGATTGAAATTACTCCTTCCAAAGTTTAGGGGCGATGAGCAAGGAAGCGACGCCTAAGAGCAACCATTTCTGAATGGGATTCTCGTAGAGACAGATGGGTCCACCGTATTCGGCCATGGTGGCCAATCGAAGCCGATCCTGGGACGTCGGGTTCCAAATATGCCGACCTAAATTTGTTAACGAAAGCATACCGAGTCCGAAGACAAGGCACGCGAATGAGTTTCTGATTACTTTATTGATCTTCATTAAAGGCTCCAAAGCTTGCGAAGGGTTCTTGATCTCTTGCGTTTAAGACGACTAAAAGTCGGTCGTCGTTCCTAGTACTATCGCTGTCCATTGGAGGATCGGACAAACTTTTTGTCTTTTCTAGATAGTCTATGCCTCAGGAGCGAAACGAGGATCGGCTTTCAATTGGTCTCGCAGCTCCATCCATAGAACCCCTAACCAGTTTTCTCCATGCCAATCATTCTCTCGCATGGCGGCGCCCCAAAAAAGCCCAATACCGTGCGGTCTTTTTGAGTAATCTTCCACGATCCATACGTCGATTGTTTCGAGCAACTCATTGAAACAAAGCTTCGCTGGTCCGGTATTCAACGCCACTATGAGTGACTGAGATGGGGGCCCTATTTCCCATCCAGCCGTATGCATCAGCGACTTTTCGAATCATGATCATGCTTGGGCCTCTCAGAAATAGAAGTGCCTAGAAAGGCAAAACTTGAACGCCATAAGAGAGATCGCGAAGGAGATCACGGACGGACAGATTCGCTAGCCAAATCAAAATTTCTTAAACGTTCTTGTCCGGTTTTCAATCCGATAGCGATTGGTTTGATAGTTGTGTTCTGCCGAAACTAATCCTAAACATCGGAGAGAATCATGTTGGTAAGAATGTTTGTATTTTTGACATTGTTGTCTGTTGGTATCGCGTTACCCGTTACAGCTCAAGAGGCCCAGGAGAAACAACCGACCACGAAGCGAATCAAGTGGCATAACTCGGCAGTGGATGGCTTTACCCAGGCCATAGAATCAAAAAAACCGTTCGTAATCGTATTCCTTTCGAATCCAGCTTCGACTGGTGGAAGACTTGGAGTCGGAACCGTTTTGGGGGATTGGTTTCGACGGAAACGGCTTGAATTGGGCGGGAAACGTTTTGATGGATGTCCGCTCGGCGATTTCGATTGCCGAGACTTAACTTGTAAATTTAGGAGCCATAGGATGATCGACTTGAAAAACAATCGTGCGTATACCATCGATTCGACAAGTTCGGACGAACGTATCGCGAACTTAGAGCAGATCGTGCTCGATTTGATGATGGAGATAGAAGCCTTGCGAGCGTGCATGATTGGGGTCTCGTCCAATTCCGCTCGAGCAGAAGCGAGTGTCGATGTGCTCACGCCGGCTCCTGGCGGTGTCGATGGTGAGCACACTCCGTACGGTGAGGCATACTTGAAAACGTCTTGGTTAACCCACTGGGCGGCCGGGCCGACGAACGGTTTCGACAAACTGCTCGACCTGTTTTACCTACCGTCTCGGCATCGTGAGCAATTGATGCTCGAACGACTTGGGTATAGCCAGGAGCAAATCCAACAGTTCATCGAGAGTGCATTTGCAGCCGGAACGTGTACCTAATGGTAATCCAGAATCATGTCTGAAATTCATCCGCTCAACATCTGGGCAGCGTTCCTGACCACCCGGGTACAGATGCCGCTAGAAGGCCGACGTACTGGAGGGGCGCTGAGGGGTGCGAGTGCCGTCCAAGTCGAATATCACAAGGCCCATGTGCAACTCCCTATCTCCACAACCGAACGCCTGTGGTCATCAATGTCGCCGGAGACCACGTACCAAAAGTTAGCCTCGCACGGGCGGCGACCTCGGTGCCTCTATGTCATGATACCACTTTTCATCTGCGAACGACCGCCGGAGTCGCTCGCACGCACCAAGTCAACAACTCTCCGAGCAAAGAGGAGCCTCAAATGAAGCGTGCAGTATTTATGATCGTTGTAGTGGTCTTGCTCACCATCCTGACGCCGGTATCCAAAAAAAAGCGATTCGGGAGCAAACGGAAAGTTGCGCAGTGTTCCCAGTGGTCTTCTAAAGATCATGAACCGTGATTTAGAAGTGGCTGGGATCGCCAAGGTCGACGATCGCGGACGGAGCCTTGATTGCCCCTACTACAGTCCATCCGGGGGACTACCTGTCATCCAGTGTCGCAAAAACCATCCTTAGCCACTTAAGGGAATCGTGGCGAAAAAACGAAAAAGCCCTGGAATCCTTGAAGAAAACCAGGGCTTTCGTAAGCGAGGTCGACGGGGGTCGAACCCGCAACCTCCGGATCGACAGTCCGGTGCTCTAACCAATTGAGCTACAACCCCATCGCTTGGCTGGATTATATACCTCGCCTCAGACCCTGCAAGCGTACTTGGTGTCGACATCCCAGATTTCCTTTGAATCAATGTCTTAATACATCAACCCGCCTGGATTCTTCGGAAAAATCGGCACATTCGGGCCCTTACTTTCCCAAAGGACGCTCCTCAGTATGGTCTTATTTGCTTTAGCCATCTCAAAACCTAAATTTCGTTGCGGGAGATCAGGCCTTCCGAACCACTTTTCTTTTGGTCTTGAAATGTCACTTAGGCCGGAATTCGAAATCGAATCATGCAGATAATTACAAAGTTTTTCTCCGAACTGCTCCGTGGCATCCTTTACAGCGTCGAGCATATGAACGTGACCCAATGGGCAATCCTCGGGACTACATCCGTGGTTCTTGGGTTTATGTGCCTGAAAACGAGAAGGTTCTAGATGAAAACAAAGCTGGCCGATGGCAGAACCACCGGCCAGCACTTGTTTTTTCCTCCGACCGTCAGGCGGCACGACACGGAGCCGCTGCGAGACTGGCGTAGATCAAGCGTGCTACTGCACTGCCCTTTGCGATCTAGGCCAACGCATAATGATGGTCCCTCAGCCGGAAAAACGACCGGAGGCAATGGATGCAAACAGTTTCCGGTTTGCACTGTTGAACTATAGGCAACCCAATCCAAGATGGAAAGATTGATTAACGGGAAAATCATCGACCGGTCGCCAAGCATTCCCATCCCGTTTTTCTCCGGTTGTGACACCTACAACACGTTTTGCGGGTAGTGCGGGCGGTTAGAAAACACCTCTACCCAATGAATTCGCAAGCTTCTAGCGAACGCGACTTTGATGAAATGACTCTGTAAGTAGAATAATAGGCAATTGTCTATTACGGAACGAAGGTTAGGGAATCGAATGACGACTCGGGCACAATCGGATACAGAAGCACTTTTGCGGGAACTCATGGAGCAACGCGTACTGCTGCTCGACGGGTCAATGGGCGCTCTCATTTTCCAAAAGAAACTGCCGGAAGCCGCTATTCGAGGTGACCGTTTCAAGGATCATCCAGCCGACTTGTCCAAAGCGACCGACGTCTTGGTGTTGACGCAACCCGACGTCATTCGCAGTATTCATGCTGAATACCTCGCTGCCGGTTCGGACATCATTGAAACCAACACGTTTAACGCCAGCTTGATCGGTTTGGCAGAGAACAAGTTATCGGATTTCGCGTATGAAATTTCAAAGAAGGGTGCTGAGGTAGCACGCTCAGCCGTCGAAGCCCACTTGAAAAGCGATCCCTCCAAACCTCGCTTTGTTGCAGGTAGCATTGGCCCAACTGCGGTTCAGTTGTCCATGAATGCCAAGGGCGATCCTGCGACTCGACCCTATAGTTTTGAGCAAATGGTTGAAAGCTACGAGGTCAATGTTCGGGGCCTGTTGGATGGTGGCGTCGATATCTTGCTACCTGAGACATCCTTTGACACACTCAATTTCAAAGCTTGCCTAGTTGCTATCGAAAACGTCTTCGCTCAACGAGGTCGACGTTGGCCGACGATGCTGTCTGCTACGGTATTCCCTGGAGGAGCTACGCTTACTGGACAACAAATTGAGGCTTTTTGGGTTTCGGTTTCGCACTTCCCTATGTTGAGTATCGGACTCAATTGCGGATTAGGTGGGGACAAGATGCGTCCTTACTTAGAACGATTGGCGAATGTTTCTGACTCCGCAATCAGTTGCTATCCCAACGCTGGCTTGCCAAATGCAATGGGAGAGTTTGACGAGTTACCATCAAGGACCGCCAGCCTCATTCGAGATTTTGCGACTCAAGGTTGGGTCAATATCGTCGGAGGATGCTGCGGGACAACGCCTGCCCATATAAAGGCTGTTGGCGAGGCGGTTGCGGGGGTTGCACCGCGAAAAGCTCAGGATCGAAATCGACTTACTCAATACGCTGGCAACGAGCCGTTTGTGTTTCGAAAGGATAATCCGTTCGTCATGGTAGGCGAACGCACCAACGTTACCGGCTCCAAGAAGTTCGCTCGGCTCATCAAAGAAGGTAAGTTCGAAGACGCAATTCGCGTCGCAAAAACGCAAGTCGATGGTGGTGCCAACGTCATTGACGTCAACATGGACGAGGGGATGCTCGATGGCGCAGCCGCAATGAGCACTTTCCTAAACCTCATCGCGCACGAATCCGAAATCGCCAAAGTCCCACTGATGATCGATAGCTCCAAGTGGGAGATTCTCGAAGTTGGCATCCGGCACTCTCCTGGCAAGTCTATCGTCAACTCCATTAGTCTCAAGGAAGGCGAAGAAGAGTTCCTGCGCAAGGCCAAGTTTATTCGCCAACACGGTGCTGCGGCCGTTGTTATGGCCTTCGATGAGAAAGGGCAAGCGGCTGACTACGAAAATAAAGTTCGCATTTGCAAACGAGCTTACAAGCTGCTCACGGAGAATGGTTTCCCAGCCGAAGACATTGTTTTCGATCCGAACATTTTAACTGTCGGAACCGGATTGCCCGAACATGCAAACTACGCTGTCGACTTCATCGAAGCGGTCCGAACTATCAAAAAGGAATGCCCTGGAGCACGAACGAGTGGTGGCGTCAGCAACGTCTCCTTCTCATTCCGCGGAAACAATACGGTTCGCGAATCGATGAATGCAGTCTTCCTTTACCACGCCATCCAGGCTGGCCTCGACATGGGCATCGTGAACCCAGAAATGCTCGAAGTCTACGATGAAATCGAGCCTGAGCTGCGCGATCGGGTTGAAGACGTCTTGCTCAATCGCCGCCCCGATGCGACAGAACGCCTCATCGATTTCGCGGAAACGGTCAAAGAAAAGGACAAGGCTCCCGTCAAAGTCGACGCATGGCGGGAATTGCCTGTGGAGGATCGACTCAAGCACGCGTTGCTGAAGGGGGTCTCGGACCACATCGCTGCCGACACCGAAGAAGCACGCGTTAAATACGGTCGGCCATTGAAGGTAATCGAGGGACCTCTGATGGACGCGATGAATCTTATCGGCGACTTGTTCGGTCAAGGCAAGATGTTTCTGCCACAAGTGGTCAAGTCCGCCGCAGTCATGAAGAAGAGCGTTGCTTATTTGACGCCATTCATGGAAGAGGAAAAGAAGTTAGCGGGCGACACCGGCGGTCATACGAGCCGTGGCAAGGTATTGCTTGCAACCGTCAAAGGAGACGTTCACGATATCGGCAAGAACATCGTTGGCACCGTTCTGGCCTGCAATGATTTCGAAGTGATCGATTTGGGAGTCTTGGTTCCTTGCGAAAAGATTCTTTCCGAAGCTAGGAAGCACGGGGCTCAAGTCATCGGGCTCTCGGGGCTGATTACGCCATCGCTCGATGAGATGGTACATGTAGCAAAAGAAATGCAGCGAGAGGGGTTCACAATTCCTCTATTGATTGGTGGAGCGACAACCAGTTCCAAGCATACCGCAGTCAAGATTGCGCAACACTATCATCAAGAAGTGATTCATGTGTTGGACGCGTCACGAAGTGTTCCTGTGGTTGAAAAGCTGGTCAATCCAAACTCTCGCAAAGCATTTGGAGTTGAGATCAAAGCCAAGCAAGATGAGGAGCGGGCCAGTTTCGCTATGCGACGCGATCGCAAGTTTGTTGACTTTGCCGACGCGCAGAAGCGAAACTTTTCGATCGATTGGGACAGCTACGAAGCACCGAAGCCCAAGTTTGTCGGCGTTCGCGATATCGAAGTTACCGTTGCGGAACTTCGTCCCTACATCGACTGGTCACCCTTTTTCATGACGTGGGAGCTGAAAGGCAAGTATCCGAAAATTTTCGAAGATAGCTTTGTCGGAGAAATTTCCAAAGAGTTGTATGACGACGCACAGGCTGTCCTCGATAGCTTCGAAAAGGATACGTCGATCTTATTGAAAGGAGTGTATGGCTTCTTTCCAGCGAAGAGTCTTGGTGATACCGTCGTTCTCTATTCCGATGACGCCCAGTCGGAAGAGATCGCTCGTTTTGAAATGTTGCGACAGCAGTGGGAGCGGGTCGGACAAAGCTCGTTCCGCAGTTTGGCGGACTACGTTTCGTCGAATGGCAAGTCCGATTATATCGGGGCATTCGCGATTACAGCAGGCCATGGAGTGGATGAGATTGCCAAAAAATTGCGAGCAGAAATGGAAGACGGAAAGTCGATTCTGGTACAAGCCTGTGCAGATCGACTTGCGGAAGCATTTGCCGAGATGCTTCATCAGAAAGTTCGCAGCGAATGGAATATTCATGAGAATCTAACGAACGCGGACCTCATTGAGGAGAAGTATCAGGGGATACGTCCGGCGGCTGGTTATCCATCGTGCCCCGACCACACCGAAAAGGCAACACTCTGGAAATTGCTAGACGTCGAGAATCGGGCCGGGATTAGTTTGACAGAGAGTTATGCGATGTGGCCAGCTGCATCCGTAAGTGGACTGTACTTTTCGAACCCGGAAGCAAGGTACTTCGCGGTGGATCAAATCACGCGAGATCAAGTCGAGGATTACGCGAAACGCAAGGGTTGGCCAATGTCAACCGCAGAGCGTTGGCTATCTCCGAATCTGGGATACGACGCTTAAGGATCTTGGCCTATCATAGTTGTGCGACGCTCCGCGTCGCAGTAACCACGACGCGGATAGGATGTGATTTTTTGAATCCGAAGAAAGTACCCGTCACACTCCGTGTGACGTTGCCTTAAAAAGCAAAGGTTTTTGAACTGCGAAAATCACACGGAGTGTGATTAGTACTATAAAATCACGACGCGAAGCATCGTGCAACAAAGTTTGCCAACCCTAATTTTTAGCTTGGACGAAGCACAAGGGGACAGTTTCAAGTGCGTCGACGGCTATCTACGTCGGTAGGATTGCGTTGTGGAAGACGTCTTGCACGTCATCGCAATCGTTTAGCATGCTCATAAACTTTTCGAACATTGGGAGTTCTTCCGCACTAATTTCTGTTTGCGTCTGCGGGACGAAAGCGATTTCATCCACATCCAAAACAACGCCAGGGAGTGCTTCCAGCAAAGCCGTCTTTGCCTTGAAGAACTCGCTCGATGGTGCAAAAACAGTCACTTGACCATTTTCGCATTCTACATCGGTGACATCCACTTCTGCTGTTAAAAGCGCGTCGAGTACGAGTTCGCTACTGTCGCCTTTGAAAGAAAAAATGGCCAAATGGTCGAACAAATGGGAAACGGAACCAGGCGGCCCCATTTTAGACCCAGTCTTGGTAAAGCAAATTCGGACATCTGTAATCGTCCGATTGTTGTTGTCGGTCAAGCAGTCGACGATCACCGAACAGCCTCCTGGTCCAAAGCCTTCGTAACGTGCTTGGACAAAATCCTCACCGCCAGAGCCACTCGCCTTTTCGAGGGCTTTTTCAATCACATGGGCAGGAACTTGTTCACGCTTGGCTTTTTCGATCAAGCTGCGCAGAGTAGGGTTGGTCGCTGGATCTGCACTGGTGTTTTTGGCCAGAACGTACAGCATTTTTCCGTATTTGGAATACACTTTCGTCTTCTGGCCGGCAGTCTTGGCCATGGACGCTTTGCGAACTTCGAAACTTCGACCCATTTCTTCGGACTCGCTGGAGGTTGTTTTGTGTGGGAGCGGATGAATCCAAAATAAAACACGACGGCCGCCTCATGGTTGTGCCATGCCCGCGCGCCTTTAAGCTTGTTAGACCGCATCATAACGCTGACAGAGTGTTCGAAACAGGCTCTGTTGCCTTAAAGAGAGAGTAATTGAAGGCTCGCTTCTGGCAACTCGAATCGATCTACGGTTGGTCTTCATTGACAAATCACGTATAACAATTGCTTCATTCTAAGCCATCTCCAATAAAACAGTCCGCGCGACGCCCGATAATGATAGTTCAATACTTGAGCGAATACATAACCGCTGTGGATGGCGATGCACAAAAAATCACTGAATTTGAAGAGAGGTACGGATACGCGCCAAAACCTTTTCTACGAGATGGGATCAAGGATTCACGATACTACCAATTGTCCAACAACTATCCGAACGAGGCTGGCCGTTACGCAGCAGCAGTCCGGCTTTTTGCAGTCGTCTTTCATGAGCCGAAAGTCGCTCCTCCTCGTGGCAAACAGCGTGAAGTGATCAGGCAGTGGTTGCTTTGGCTTAGCGGTCGACAAGAGTACGACGGCGTCGAACAATTGTTAGACCTGTGCAAGCGGGAAACCGGAATCGGTAGCGATGAAACGATCAATAGCATTATCAACCAGACTTCGGAACTGACGGCTTGGCGAAACGCCCGTTCGGTTGCCGCCTCATCGCGAAGTAACCTCGATGCGGTAGAGACAACAGATGCGGTAGCCGCTACCAAGGTGACGGACGTTGAGCTTCTTGAAAGCTTCAAGAAAAATGAATCGTACCGTGCCGCCGATGCAAAAGAAAAAAGGGCAATGAAAAGGGCATTTGCTGAAATGACTTACGAGGAAAGAATTTTGTACTTTGCGGCGGATTAACACGTTGCCCAAAAGAGACCCGGTCCCCCGTGAGCTTGCTCATGGAAACTAAAGCTTCTCGGCTAATATTGGGCTTAGCCACGAAGCTTTCGCTCCCACGAGTGAACTCGTAGGAGGCGCAATCCGAATGAGCTTATCGGGCTGGCGACAATTTGGACGTCACTACGATGGCCAAGAAGCTCAATGGGATCGTGATGATTCCGGGTTGGTTGAGCGGTACCCAGGCTAATTTTTTGTCAATTAAGTAAATGTTTGCGAACATATCCGGCGTAACAAAAACCCATATCAGTGACGAGATTAGTCCAACCAACACGCCCGCGATGATCCCTTGTCGTGTCGTTTCTTTCCAGAAAAGCAACATGAGCAGGGCGGGTAGGTTTGCGGAGGCTGCGATGGCAAATGCCCAGCCGACGAGGTAAGTCACATTCATTCCCTCGAACTTCAAGCCCAACAAAATCGCCAAAATACCAATAACTATTGAGGATCCCTTGGCGACACGGATCGTTTGTTGGTCTGTCAGTTTCCAACCAAAAAAACCGCTCACGATATCGTGCGCGACGCTGCCACCTGCTGCGATGATCAGGCCACTGACTGTGCCGAGAACGGTGGTGAACGCGATGGCTGATACTGCGGCGAAGAGCAGATTGCTAAAACTCTTGGCGAGAAGAGGAGCGGCCATGTTGCTGTCGGTCGGATCCAGTGTGCCACTAACCATCGCGCCTAGACCGATGTACAAGGTCAAAATGTAAAAGAAGCCAATCGAAGCGATGCCGACAATCGTGCTCTTTCTGGCCGACGCTTGATCTTTTACGGTGTAGTAGCGAATCAGAATATGGGGCAACGACGCGGTGCCGGCAAAGAGCGCCAGCATCAACGAGACGAAGTCGATCTTGGCAATCCAACCTTCTTGCCGAATGCCTTTGAATGCAGGTAAGTTCCCTGGCGACAACATTTCTTTGCCGTCCACGATTTTCGGAACGTAGCTTACCGTTCCGTTTTCACCTGGGACCTTGGTCGTAATCTCGATTCGCGATTTGGCAATCGTGCTGATAAACGCGATCGGACCGAGCGGGCCTGTGCTCGTCTTTCCATCTGGCAGTTCAACAAGTTTACCCACCGGCTCGACATTTGTTTCACCTGGTCCAAATCCGATGGGGACTCCATTAACAAAACGTTTCCCCTCCTTGGTCTCGATGATTTGGGTCTTGCCGAGTTCGTTCGCAGGCGTTGTGTGCAAACCTCGGGTAAGGATCAAGATCGTTAGAAACAAAGA